>Ga0111539_10001708_pt1 | contig 29247 bp, 19 predicted proteins | sample RhiMethybrSRZTD1_FD_79667 | JGI IMG/M metagenome (GOLD analysis project Ga0111539, IMG submission 79667) | Populus rhizosphere microbial communities from Tennessee, USA - Rhizosphere MetaG P. TD hybrid SRZTD1 (version 2) (version 2) | ecosystem: Host-associated > Plants > Roots > Rhizosphere >...
GTGAAGCCGCCGACGCCGGATCCGAACGCGCCGCGCACGCCGCCGAATCCGAACCAGCTGTCGTTCGTCAATTCGGATCTCGCATTCAGCGGCAGTCACGTCGTGGTCGGCAACTACCACGGTTTCAACACCTACAACATCGAGCGCGCCAACAAGCCGCAGCTGCTGGCGTCGGTGGTGTGTCCGGGAGGCCAGGGCGACGTGTCGGTGTGGGGCAACCTCCTGTTCATGTCGGTCGAGCAGACGCGCGGCCGCCTCGACTGCGGCCTGCAGGGCGTGACCGCGGTGGTCAGCAACGAGCGCTTCCGCGGCGTGCGTATTTTCGACATCAGCGACTTGAAGAATCCGAAGCAGGTCGCCGCGGTGCAGACCTGCCGCGGCTCGCACACGCACACGCTGGTCCCGGACCCGAAAGACAAGAGCCACATCTTCGTGTATGGCTCGGGCACCGGCGGCGTGCGCTCGGGTGAAGAGCTGGTCGGCTGCTCCGGCAAGGATCCGAAAGACGATCCGAACACGTCGCTGTTCAGCATCGACGTGATCGAAGTGCCGCTCGCCAATCCGTCGCAGGCGCGCATCGTCAACCAGCCGCGCCTGTTCGCGAGCGCTGAAGGCAACCTCGCCGGCCTGTGGACGGGCGGCGATCACGGTGAGCACACGCAGCGCACCAGCACCACCAACCAGTGCCACGACATCACGGTGTATTCGGAGCTCGGTCTCGCCGCCGGCGCGTGCTCGGGCAACGGCATCCTGATGGACATCAGCGATCCGCGCAATCCGAAGCGTCTCGACTACGTGTCCGACAAGGGCTTCGCCTACTGGCACTCGGCCACGTTCAACAACGACGGCACCAAGGTGTTGTTCACCGACGAGTGGGGCGGCGGCGGCCGGCCGCGCTGCCGCGCGGTGGATCCGCTGACCTGGGGCGCCGACGCGATCTACGACATCGTCGACAAGAAGCTCGTGCACAGGGGCTACTACAAGATGCCCGCGGCGCAGACCGAGCAGGAGAACTGCGTCGCGCACAACGGCTCGCTGATTCCGGTACCGGGCCGCGACATCATGGTGCAGTCGTGGTATCAGGGCGGCCTGTCGGTATTCGACTTCACCGATTCGGCGCACGCCAAGGAGATTGCCTACTTCGATCGCGGCCCCATTAACGGTGAAGCGATGCTGTCGGGCGGCTACTGGTCGACGTATTGGTACAACGGCAACATCTACGGCTCCGAGATGGCCCGCGGCATCGACGTGTTCCGGTTGAAACCGAGCGAGTTCCTCTCGCAGAACGAGATCGACGCGGCGATGCAGTTCCGCCTGCAGGAGTTCAACTCGCAGAACCAGCCGAAGGTGGTCTGGCCGGCCTCGTCTGCCGTGGCCAAGGCCTATCTCGATCAGCTGAACCGCACGAAGGGCATCTCGGCCCAGCGCGCGAAGACGGTGACGGACGTGCTGTCGAAGGCGGATCAGCTGCGCACGGGCAAGGAAGGCAGCGCCCCCGCAACGCTGACGGCGCTCGATGCCGCTGCCGCGCAGCTCGAAGGCGACGCCCAGGCCGCGACCGGTCTCGATCAGAAGCGCCTCAACGCGCTGGCGGACACGCTCCGCCGCCGCGCCGCCGGACTTCGCTAGTTTTCGCTGTCACTCACGACGCAGGGCGAACTTCAGTTCGCTCAGAGAAGGCGGCCCGAAAGGGCCGCCTTTTTTGTTACATGCGCGCCTCAGGCTCGGCGCGATCGACCATTTCTTCCACGCCGGAATGGCGCGCGCAATTCGCGCAGCAGAACATCCGGCCGTTGGCCTCGAGGCCGTGGCCGACGATCTTGCAACCGCAGTGCTCGCATTCAGGCGCAAGCTTATGAATCGCGCACTCGAAGCTGTCGAACGTATAGGTCTTCCCCGCCGTTCGCACCTCGAAGCTCTTGTCGTAGTTGTTGCCGCACACATCGCACTTCGCCATTGCATCCTCCAACTGCGGATCGGCCGCCGGAGGATTCGCAGCAAGAGGCGCGCCGCTACCCATTTGGAGCCCGTCAATTCCTTCGTCAATCGAAGAAGGTCATCCGTACGCCGACTTCGCGGGGTTATCTCGGTGAGCGCTCACAGAAGTCGGGGCCACAGCGCCCTTCCTACGCCGTTCCAGCCACAATGCCCCTTAAGGGAACGGACACGAACTTGCAGCATGTTTAAGTACTCGAACAATTGGGTTTGGGTATTGGAGCTCCCCGAGTGAAAAAGACTCTTTCCGCCGTAGGTCTGTCCGCGGCTCTGCTTTTCGCGTCTCCCGCCTTCTCCGCGACGATCGTTTTTGACTCATGCACCGAGCCGTCCCTGTGCGGGATACTCAGCATGCAGACGACGCTGAATGCCGGCGTGATCGACGTTCAGGTGTTCAGCGATGGTAACTACGGCATCTTTGGCGACAGCGGCAACAACCATGCGTTCGGCTTCAATGTCGTCGGATCGGAGGCCGGCCTCTCGATCTTCAATCTGACATCGGGCTTCGAGGTCTTCGACGGCAGCGGCCAACTGGCCGGCTACGGAGACTTCGAGTACCTCATCGACGGCCCGCAGACGGGCGATGGCGCCACCCTGCCCCTGCTCTTCAGCGTCTCGCGGACTGGGGGTTTTCTGTCGGACATGGACCTGTTCGAGCTGAACGAAGACCTGTACTTTGCGGCCGCGCATCTGCGCTTCAACCCAGAGGGCCCGACCGGATTCGTGGCCGCGGGCGGTGGTCCGATCACCAATACGCCGGTGCCCGAGCCGGCAACCATGATCCTGCTCGGCACGGGCCTCGTCGCCGCCTTGCGCGCCCGCAAGACGTAACCAGGCATCCCGTCCGTCCTGCGATACAGGGCGCACTTCAGTGCGCCTGAAGAGGGCGGCCCGAAAGGGCCGCCTTTTTTCTGCGCCTCACAGCACTTCTAGACACGATTGTTTGAATCGTCGCCACTTACAACGAGCACAGAGCTTGCAGCGTGGATGACGCTCGTCGTCTAGCAGACTGGAGGTCTCCGTTGAGGTATGTCGTTTCGTCGTTCGCTCTTGGCTTGCTGTTGCTGGCTCCGCTACCCGCGCGCGCGGGCATTCTCCTTTTCCTCGACTGCGATGGGTGTCTCGACCCAAGTGGACCCAGCCTGAACTTCTCGGTGAGTGGCGGCGTCGTTGAAGGGCTCTTCATCGCCTCCGGAGGCCATACTGGGCCTCAGGCGCTTGGCTTCAATATCCTTGGATCCGAGGCCGGTTTGACGATCTCCAATCTCACTGCCGGCTTGGTGCCCGGTGGCCGCAACGAGACCATCGGTTCGTTAGGGAACTTCGAATACCTGATCAGCGCGCCCGGCGGGCCCGTTAACGATCCCTCGATCCAATACCACTGGCGGTTCACGATCAGCAGAGACGCCGGATTCTTGAGTGACATGGAAGTCTTCGAGCGAAACGCGCTTGGATACTTCGCCGCGGAAACCGTCCAGGTTTGTTGTGGTGCCCAGGGAGGACTGCGAGTTTTCGGATCCGAGCTCGGTTTTGGCTCTCAACCAGGAGAGCTGCAGCCAATACCGCGTCCGGAACAGCCGGCGCCTGTGCCGGAACCAGCGACGATGCTGCTCTTCGGCACGGGCATGGTCGCGGCCTGGCGCGCTCGCCGGCTTTCCGTCTGAATGCGTGAGGCGGGTCTTCGGACCCGCCTCCTTACACCTGCACCGCGGCAATCTCCATCTCGCCCGCCTTCAGCGCCACGAGGAACGCGTCGATCACCTGCGGATCGAAGTCGGTGCCGCTGCCCTTCACGAGGATGTCCTTCGCGTCGAACGGCGACATCGCCTTGCGATAGGGACGATCGCTCGTCAGCGCGTCGTAGACGTCGGCGACGGAAATGATCCGCGCCTCGATCGGGATCTCCTCGCCGCGCAGCGGGTGATAGCCGCTGCCGTCGAACTTGTCGTGATGCGCGAGGATGATCGGCAGCACGCGGCGCAGCGATCCGCCGACCGATTCGAGCATCTCGACGCCGCGATCGACGTGGAGCTGGACCTTCTCGAATTCATCCTTGGTCAGGCGCGCCGCCTTGTAGAGCAGCTCGCGGCTGATATCGAGCTTGCCGATGTCGTGCAGCAGCGCCGCCGCCCGCACGTCCTCGATGCGATCGTGATGGAGCTGCAGCCGCGCGGCGATGCGCGCCGCATAGACCGACACGCGGTAGCAGTGGTTCTCGGTGTACTTGTCTTTCGAGATGAAGTGCCGCAGCAGCATCAGCACGCCGTTATACGTCTCGCGCAGCTCGAGCAGCTGCGCGCTGCGATGCTCGTAGAGCGTGCCCATCGAGTAGCCGGTGATCATCAGCACGCTGCCCCACGCGATCACGTCGAGCCATTCGTCGAGCATCGTGGCCGCGTCGTGGATGTCGAGGCGGAGGGATGGATTCTGCAGCTGCAGCAGCACCACGATCAGCACGCTGGCAAACGCCGTCAGCGTGGCGTGACGGCGCCCGTAGACATACGCGGAGACCAGCGTCGGGAAGGTGTAGAGACTGAGGACCATCCGCTGCGAGGCCAGCGCGTAGTTCAGCACCAGGCAGATGCCGAAGATCGAGAGGAGCAGCCAGAGCTCCTTGTTGACCTCCTCGATGCGGCCCATGGTGGGCATGCGCAGTTTGCGTACGCGTCCGTGCAAGTTCGAAGGCGGAGCTAGCGCGTGTTCCATGCAAACCGGCTGAGCAAGGAAAATGCCGTGCGCAAACTGGCCAAAACTGTCATCGACCTCGACCATATGGTTTTCGCATTTGGCGGGCCGGTTACGGAATTGGTTGAACCTTTGTCTCCTGTGGGACGTAAAGAGGAGTAAGCTGTCGTCCTCTAAGCATCCAACAGGAGACATCCTTGGGCGAATCGAAGTCCGACATCCTGCAAGGCACGTTAGACCTGATGGTCCTCAAGACCCTCGACGCCATGGGGCCGATGCACGGCTACGGCATCGCGCGCCGCATCGAGCAAATCAGTGAAGACGCGCTGCAGATCAACCAGGGCACCATCTATCTCTGCCTGATTCGCCTGGTCCAGAAAGGCTGGGTCGACGCGTCCTGGGGCACCTCCGAGAACAATCGCAAGGCGAAGTTCTATGCCATCTCGAAGGCCGGGCGTAAACAACTCGCGGCCGAAACCAAGAACTGGGAGCGCGTTGCCGGCGTGATCGGCCGCGTGCTCGATTTGACCAAGGGCTGATCGATGGCGGCCTTCAAGCAATTCGCCGCTCGGCTACGTGCCCTCTTCCGCGGCGGCGCGTTCGATCGCGATTTTGCGGACGAGATGACCGCGCACCTCGAGATGGCCACCGAAGAAAACATTCGCAGGGGCATGTCTCGAGACGAAGCGAGGCGCCAGGCCGTGTTGCGGCTCGGCGGTGCGACTTCCCTTGCGGGCCAGCATCGCGATGCTCGCGGCTTCCGGTTTCTGGACGATCTCGCCCAGGACCTCAAGTTCGCGTGGCGCCTGATGCTGAAAGATCGCGGCTTCTCGGCTACGGTGATTGGCGTGCTGGCGCTCGGCATCGGCGCCAACACGATGGGCTTCACGATCGTCAACGCCGCGTTCTTCCGTGGCCTGCCGTTCGAGGGATCGGCCAGGCTGCACATGGTCACGTGGATCAACGACCACGGCCGGCGTGTCGGCGTGCGCCCGATCGAGCTCGATGAGTGGCGCGCGCGAAGCCAGGCATTCGTGGACCTGGCCGGATACGACGACGGCAGCGCCAGCCTGAGCGACGAGCGGGCGTTGCCGGATCAGGTCCGCGCCACGCGAGTGACCACGAACACGTTCGGCCTGCTGCATCAGCCCCCGGTGCTTGGCCGGGATTTCGTCGACGCGGATGCGTCGCCGTCCGAAGACCGCGTTGTCTTGATCGGACATCACGTGTGGCAGAGCCGGTACGGGCGCGATCCGGGAGTGCTTGGCACAACCGTCCGCATCGACGGTCGGGCCGCGACGGTGATCGGCGTCATGCCCGAAGGCATGCAGTTCCCCGATCGCAGCGACATCTGGCTTCCTCTCGTGCGCGAGCGCGGCTCGGATGCCACGCGGCTTGAAGTGATCGGTCGCGTGCGGGACGAGGACAGCAAGCGGAGCGCGCAGGCGGAGTTGGATAGCATCACCGGGTCGCAGAAGGCCGCCGACCCCGAGCGCTTCGAAGAGATCACCGGTGTGCGCGTCGAAACGGTTGCCGACGCGGCGATCGGCGGCATTGGCCGGCGGCTGTTCCGGATCATCATGGCGGTTGTGATGTTCGTGCTGCTGATCGCCGGTGCGAATGTCGCCAATCTCCTCGTGTTGCGATCGGCGGCGCGGGCGCGCGAAATGGCGCTCCGCATGTCGATGGGAGCGACGCGTTGGCGCCTCGTGCGCCAGCTCCTGATCGAGAGTGTCGTGCTGGCAATGGCCGGCGCGGTGCTTGGAACGGTGCTGGCCCAACTTGGCGTACAGGCCTATGCCGGCGCCGGTCAGAATGCCGGCCTCCCCTTCTGGGTCGTCTTCTCGATCGACGACGTCGTCCTCGCCTATGCGGCAGCGATCACGCTGGCGGTGGCGATTGTGTTCGGCCTCATGCCGGCATGGCAGCTGTCGAAGACCAACAGCCACGACATCATCAAGGACGGCGGCCGCGGCAGCATCGGTGCGCCGCGCGTGCGCAGATTCGGCGCCGCGATGGTGGTCCTCGAACTGTCGGTGGCGATCGCGCTGCTTGGCGGCACGGGCCTGCTGATTCGCAGCTTCGCAACGTTGTATGCGATCGATCTCGGCGTGAACATTGCGCCGCTGGTGACGATGCGCGTCGATCTGCCGGAGTCGCATTATCCAGCGGCCGCCGATCGGCGCGCCTTTGTCGCAAGGCTCGAACCCAGGCTCGCGTCGATTCCGGGTGTGCAGGCGGCGACGATCACCACCGGCGTTCCGTCGCGCGATGGGGGCGAGCGGTATTTCGAGATCGCAGGCATGCCCGCTGACGCGTCGCGCGTCATGGTGTCGACGGTGACGGCGACGCCGTCGTTCTTCGACACTGTCGACGTGCGAATCAAACAGGGTCGTCGCTTCGCGGACGCGGACGGCGCCCCCGGCGCCGAAGCCGCGATCGTCAATGCCCGATTCGCGCAGCAGTTCTTTGGCGCCCAGGATCCGATCGGGCGGCGGCTGCGATTTACTCCGAGGCGCCCCGGGCGCGGAGACACACCGGACGTGTGGCGGACGATCGTCGGCGTGGCGCCGGATATCAGCCACGGCTCCGCGTCGGATCAGTACATCAACGCCACCGTGTATCTGCCCTATCGCGAGGCCGCGCCCGCATCCGCATCAATCCTCGTTCGCAGTGGACTCGCGCCCGCGTCGATCATGAATGCGGTGCGGCGTGAAGTGCAGACGCTCGATCCCGACCTGCCCATCACAGAGTTGCGGACCGTGGCCGACATCCTCGCCGACGATCGCGGGTTGTATCGCACGTTCGGCGTACTGTTTGCGGCCTTCGCGGTCATTGCTGTCGTGCTATCGGCGGCCGCCCTCTATGCCCTGACGGCGCATGCGGTCGAGCAGCGCACGCCGGAGTTCGGCGTCCGCCTCGCCCTCGGCGCCGACCGTCGGGCCATCATGTGGCTCGTGCTCGGCCGCGGCCTGAAGCAGCTCGCGGCGGGGATCGTGTTCGGCCTTGCCGGTGCGTTCGTGCTTGGCGACATCCTGAGCGGCATGCTGGTCGGCGTGTCGGCGGCCGATCCGATCACGTTTGCGTCGATCACGTTGATCCTGACCACCGTCTCGATAGCCGCCTGCCTGCGTCCCGCGTTCAGGGCGGCCCGTGTTGACCCGATGACGGCACTGAGAACGGAATGAACGCCATGATGACTGCCCTTCGACATTTCGTGGCGCGTCTGCGCGCGCTCGTTCGCGGCGGCGAGCTCGATCGCGATTTCGCGGACGAGGTCAACGCGCATCTCGAGATGGCGACCGAGGAAAACATTCGGAAGGGCATGTCACAGGACGAGGCGAAACGCCAGGCTGCCGTGCGGCTCGGCGGTGCGACGTCGCTCGCCTCTCAACATCGCGATACGCGCGGATTCCGCCCACTCGAAGAAATCGGACAGGACCTCCGCTTCGCGATCCGGTTGATGCGAAAGGAGCGCTGGGTGTCTTCAGCGGCGATCGCCGCGATTGCGCTCGGCATCGGCGCCAACACGCTCGGCTTCACGATCATCAATGCCGCCTTCATTCGCAGCTTCAGCTTCGAGCGCGCCGAGGAGTTGCACGCGATCTCGTGGCGGCCGACGCGCGGCCGGCGGCTGCCCTCGTCCGTGCTCGATCTCGAGGACTGGCGTAATGCGAAGTCCTTCGCCGGCGTGGGCGCCTCGTCATTTGGCGCGATCAACATCAGCGATGACCACGCGGCACCCGAGCAAACGCAAGGGTCGCGCGTCACCGCTAATCTGTTCGATGTCCTCGGTCAGCAACCGCTCCTGGGACGCAACTTTGTCGCGGGCGAAGATCGGCCGGGCGCGGCGCCGGTCGTCATTATCGCCTACGACCTCTGGACGAAACGCTTCGATCGCGATCCTCGTGTGATCGGCCGCACCCTGCGCGTCAACGGCAGCCCGGCGACGATCATCGGCGTCATGCCGGACCAGATGAAGTTTGGCGAGAACGATGGCAGCTACCTGTGGGTGCCGTTCATTCCCACCGAGGCGCAGTTGTCGCGCGAGGTCCGCGTCATCAGCGTCTTTGGCCGCCTCGCACCGGGTGTGACGAAGCAGCAGGCGGGCGCCGAAATCGACAGCATCGCTCAACGCATCCTCACGGATCATCCGGAGCTCACCAAGAGCGCGATTGGCGGCCAGGTCGAAACGCTGCACGAGCGTTTCCTCAACGGCGCCGCGCCGCGCATGTTCATCGTGATCATGGGCGCGGTGATCTTCGTGCTGTTGATCGCCTGCGCGAACGTCGCCAACCTGCTGCTCTCCCGCGCGATGTATCGATCGCGAGAAGTCGCCGTGCGTCATTCACTCGGGGCGACGCGCTCGAGACTCGTCCGGCAGCTGCTGATCGAGAGCATTGCGCTGTCGAGCCTCGGCGGCATTGCCGGCCTGGCGCTCGCCACATTCGGATTGCGGGCGTTCGATGCCGCGATCCAGGCATCCGGCGCGCCGTATTGGCTGCGATTCACGATCGACTGGCGCGTCCTCTGTTACGTCGCCGCCATTTGCGTCGCGACGGGTGTGCTGTTCGGGCTCGCGCCGGCGCTGCACATCTCGCGCGACGGCCAGTTGGACACGCTCAAGGACGGCGCGCGCGGCGCTACCGGAGGCCGCCGCACCCGTCGCATGGCCGGCGCGATGGTGGTCGCGGAGCTGGCGCTGACCGTGGTGCTGCTGTGCGGCGCCGGGCTGATGCTGCGCAGCTTCAACGCTCTCTACGCTGTCGATCCTGGATTCAAGGTCGATGGGCTCGCGCGCATGCGCATGCAGCTGCCGCCCTCGAACTATCCCAGTCCCGAAGCGCGACTGCGGTTCTTCGAGCAGCTGCTGCCGAAGATCGCGGCGATCCCAGGCGTGCAGTCCGCCGCGTTCACCACCAGCGTGCCGCCGCGCGACGATGAGCAGTGGCGGTTCGAGGTCGATGGCCGTCGTTACGCCGAGGACGAGATCCGCCCCTATACGGGAACCGTGACCATCACACCTGGCTATTTCAACGTGCTCGGCGTCTCGATCGCGCGCGGACGCTCGTTCACGGAACGCGATGGCGTGCCCGGTGCCGAGACCATCGTCATCGGCCAGGTGTTCGCCGACCGCTACTTCCCGGGCGAGAATCCGATCGGACGTCGTATTCGATTCATGCCGCGTGACGACGAGAAGGAGCCGCAGCCATGGCGAACGGTGATCGGCATCGTGACCGCGTTCGGGCAAGGCGACGATAGCGAGGCCTTCCGCAGCCCGGTGATTTATCTTCCTTTCCGCCAGGTGGCGCCTCGCACCGCTTCGTTAATCGTGCGAAGTGCCCTTTCTCCGAACAGCGTGATGAGCGCGGTGCGCTCGGCCGTGCAGCCGATCGATCCGGATCAGCCGGTCTTCAACATCCAGACGATCGCCGCAGTGCTGGCCAATGAACGATCGATCTATCGGATTTTCGCGACGTTGTTCGGGGTGCTCGCCGTCATCGGCCTGCTGCTGTCGGCGATCGGCGTTTACGGCGTGATCGCCTACGCGGTCACGCAGCGCACCCAGGAGATCGGCGTGCGCATGGCGATCGGCGCGAGCCGCCGGGACGTGTCGTGGCTGTTTCTGCGGCGCGGATTGATTCAACTCGCGATCGCGCTGGCGATTGGATTGCCCGCTGCCCTCGCGATCAGCCTCGTCGCGCAACTGCGGCTCATCGAAATCGAACCGACGGATCCGATCACCCTGATCGGCGTCACGCTGGTCCTGACGGCGGTGACATTGATGGCGTCCGTCACGCCGGCTCGCAAAGCCGCGCGCGTCGATCCGATCACCGCGCTCCGATCAGAGTAGCTACTTCAAGATTCTGTTGAGCTCGGCGGCGAGACGAACACCACCAAGCGACAGCCGCTCGTCGATTACCGTGATGTAGCGCCGGTAATAGCCCTCATCGATGTTGGTATCCGGCGTCACCAACGCTTCCTTCGCGAGCCTGAACGACTGCTCCGCCCACTGCGCCGGCGTGCCCACCGGAAGCGATCCCAGTCTCTTCGCGGTAATCACCTTCCTGAGCTCGGCGACATAAGCGCCATCCTCGAGCGTGCGTCGCGCGATCAGCCGGCTATCCCACACTGAATGCAGGTTGCACGGGTTCGGCTTTGCCGGATCGTTGCCACAGTTGGCCTCGCCGAACACGCGGACCTTCACGTCGTTGCCGCCGCGGCCGACGCCGAGGGCGTGAAACGGCTGATGCAGATCGCCGATGAAATGCACGATGTATTTCAGGGCCGTCGCGCGATCGGCGCGATCGAGCTTCACATCGGCAAGACGCTCTTCCCAATAGGCGATGCGATCGACGACGCAATCGCGCCAGCGATCGCCGCGTGATCCCTCCTGGGCGCCGGGCTGTTTCGGGCAGTCGCGATCGCGATCGTATCCGCTCGCCTCGGGTGGAATATTCAAGTAGTGCCAGTACGACGTCTGGACCTGGTCGCTCGTCAGCGTATCCGCCCAGCTCGAGACATCCGCGAGCGTCTGTCCGTCGAGCAACCGATCGACCTGCTGTTTCGCGACCGGCGTGAGACGCTCGGCGGCGATCAACCCGACAAGGCGATGTCCCTGGGCTCCCCATGCAATCAGATCGATGGATGACGACAGTGTGACAACGATCGCCACGACGAGGACGGCCGCTCGCTTCATGACCGTCGATTATCCGACAGAACGCTGCGCGCGCGTCAGGATCTCAATGTCACCGCGGGTTCCACGAGTGTGGCCCTGCGAGCCGGCAACAGGCAGGCGAGCGTCGCGCTGACGATCATGGCTCCGAGTGCAAGCGCGTACGTCGTCGCATCGGTTGGCGTGACGCCGTACAACATGGTCGTCAGCAGCTGGCCGGCCGCCGCGGCCAGTCCGAGACCAATCGCCATGCCGATCGCGACCGGGCGGAGCCCCTGCGTCATCACCAGCCGGCGGATGTCAGCTCGATCCGCTCCCAGGGCGACGCGGACACCGATCTCGCGTTGGCGCTGCGTGACCACGAAACTGAGCGCGCCATACAAACCGACGATCGCCAGCAGCAGCGCCGTGCCGGCAAACGCCGCGAGCAGGACGAGCGTGAATCGCCTCGTCGCCATCAGCGTCGAGATGATCGAGTCATAGGTGCGCATCCGGATGATTGGCTGTTGCGGATCGATCGCGCGCAGCCGCTCGCGCGCCGCCGCCGCGATCGCCGCCGGATCCTGTCCGTCGCGCACTCTGATCAGCATCGTCATGCTCGATTGCGGCCAGGGCGATTGCGATTGCGGCATGTAGGCCTGATACGACACCGGCAGGTGCAGGCCGTCGTGATGCACGTCGCCGACAACACCGACGATCGTGCGGGGAGGGTTGTTCGGACCGCCCGCGAGCGTGACGCGGCGGCCGATGGGATCCTCGCCGGGCCAGAGGCGCTCCGCCGTGGTTTTGCCGATCACGATCACCGGCGGCGCACCCGGCCCATCGGCGGGCGTGAACAGCCGGCCGCGCACCAGGGGAATCTTCATCGCCGCGAAGTAATCCGCCTCGACGCCGTATCGATCGGCCTCCGGCGCTTCCTCGGGATTCGCGAGCTGCCGGCCTTCGATCGTGAAACCCCACTGATCGATGCTGCCCGTCAGCGGGAGGTTGGTCGACGCGCCCACGGCGGTCACGCCCGGTAGTGACGACAGGCTCGTGGCGAGGCGATCGTAGAAGGCGGCGATTTTCGCGGTGTCGTCGTAGTCGCGGCCGCTCAACTCGACTTCCATCGAGAGCACGCCACCCGGATCGAATCCGGGATCGACTTTCAATAAGCTGACAAAGCTGCGGACCAGCAGGCCCGATGCCACGAGCAGCACCGTCGACAGCACGACATTGACGCCAACCAGCACCGCGCGATGGCGCCACGCCGCCGGTCCCACCGTCACGCGTGTCGCGTGCGTCAGGACTGCGACGGCTTCGCGGCCGCCGGCTCGCGAGATCAGCATGCGTGCCGGCGCCATCCCGAAAATGACGCCCGTGATCACGCTGCTGGCGATGGCGTAGAGCAGGACGCGCCCGCTAATCGCAACCTCCTGGAGCCGCGGAATTTCGTCAGGCCCGTTGGCCACGAGGAGGCGCGTCGCCCAGATCGCGAGCAGCGTGCCGATCGTGCCGCCGGCGATCGCCAGCACCATCGATTCGGTGAGGAACTGCCGCAGCAGCCGCGACGGCGACACGCCGAGCGCGCGCCTGATCGCGACCTCCTCTTCCCGCTCGCTGGCGCGAATCAGCAACAGGTTGGCGATGTTCGCGCAGGCCATCAGCAGCAACAGACCGACCGCCGCCCACAGCAACATCAGCACCGGGCGCGCCGGACCAAGAAATCGATCGCGGATGGGCGTCAGCAGCGCCGTCGGCGACACGTAGTCTTTCGGGAACTCCTGGGCGAGCGATTGATACACACGCGTGGCATCGGCCTCGGCCTGCTCTTTCGTGACGCCGTCGCGGAGGCGGCCGATCACCTGGATGTGACGGCAACTGCGGCACGATTGCGGCAGCGACGTGAGATAGCCCAGCGGCGTCCAGACCTCGGATCCGGGCATCAATCGGCTGCTGACCAGCTCGTTGAGCGATCGGGGCATCACGCCGACCACGGTATAGGTGACGGTGTTGATCGAGATCGGCTTGCCGATCACCCCGGGATCGGCATTGAAACGGCGGCGCCACAGCCCGTCGCTGAGCAGCACGATCCGCCGGTGATCGGGATGATCGTCTCCGGCTTCGAAATCGCGTCCGAGGGCGGGCGTCACGCCAAGCGTGCGGAAGTACTCCCATGTGACGCGCACGCCGTTGACGCGCTCGGTCTCCTGTCCATCGGCGCGAAGGACCGCGCTCCATCCGCCCAATGCCGCAACGGACGCAAACGATTGCTGGCGCGAGCGCAACGCGTCGAACGAGTAATACCCCGTCGTTCCGGGATCGTCGTCCGCCTGATCTTCCTGGATGGTCACGATGCGATCCGCGGCGGGATACGGCAGCGGCGCGAGCAACACGCCATTCACCACCGAGAAGATCGCGGTATTGGCGCCGATGCCGAGCGCAAGCGTCAGAATGGTGGCGAGCGCCAGCGCGGGACGCCGCGCCAGCATGCGGATCGCATAGGACAGATCGCGGCCGAGGATATCGAGATGCTCTGCCGGCGCGGTGCGCATCACGTCGCCGAACGTCGCGAGCCACAGCCGCAGCACGCCGGCGGTGTCGCCGGCCTCGCGCCGCTCGGATCGAAAATGCGTTTCCATTTCGCGGCCGTAGTCGGCGCGAAATTCCGACGGCAGCAACCGCAGCAATGCGCGAAAGGCCCGGTCATGGAACGACATGGGTCCCCCTCGTTCAGGAACGGCCGAACAGCTTGACGCGCGCCTGCTTCAGCGTCGAGGCGAGCCGCTGCGATTCGGCCACCGCCACCTTGCGGCCGCGATCGGTGAGCCGATAATACCGGCGCCGTTCATCGTCGAGCGCCGGATCCGGCCGCTCGCGCGTCTCCTCGATCAAGCCGTCTTCGAGGGCCCGCCTGAGCACGCTGTAAAGCGTCGTGGCGCGCAGCGTCACGTCGCCGTCGGTCCGGCGGGCGACCTCCTTGCCGATCGCATAGCCATGCTTGTCGCCGTCGGCCAGCGCGACGAGGATTTCCCACAGGGCGGGGCTCAGCGGCAGGTACGGCCTCGGGTCGAATGACGCCATAGCGGCAATACTATACCCGAATCGGTAATAGTCAAGCCCCCTCGATCAAGCCGCGGTCCGAGACCCGCAGCGTGCGGCCGTGCAGGGCGGAAAACCCCTCGCGATCGAGCCGCAGGGCGATCGGCGTCTCGTAGCCCATCTCCTTCGCAACGATCAGCCCGAGCAGCAGGATCGCGTCGGGTTCGTGGAGCACGATCGCCGCCGGCGCGTGCTTGCCGTGAACGAGCTCCAGCAGGATCGCGGCCGCGGATGACGAGCCGACCGTCTCCGGCACGAACAGCACCTTGCCCGCGATCAGCTGCCCATTCTCGGGATGACGCGGATCGGCGATCAACCCGCTCCTCGGATCGACACCGCCCCAGAAACTGATCGGCGCCGTCAGCGCGAGCGCGGTCGCCGCGGTGCCCGGGCCGTCGAGCAGCACCTCGGCCTGCACGCTCACCACGTCGGCGCTCCGAACATCGGCCTGCCGGTCACTGCGCTCTCGACGCAATCAGCCATCGATCCGTACAGCACCGAGTAACCGGTGTTCGACGGCGCGTAGTGCGCGAATTTTCCTGAGTTCGTCATCAACACCGCGCCGGGCTTCTCGGGCAGGATCGGCGTCACGACCACGCAGGTGTCGGCCACGATTGTCACGCCGCTCGACTCGAGTTGCTGCCGGTGCCCGTCGCGTTCGAGCAGGCGGAGCACGTGGCGGCCGGTGCACGCGTACAGAGGCACCGCGATCTTCCGTCCGGCCAGCAGCCGCCGCAGCGAGTCGAATTCCTCTACGGATAGATGCGGGCTGCCGATCGCAACAGCATCCACGCGATCCGCGCGGTCGGCCGTCGACAGCCGCGTTTGCGCGTCGAGCAGCATCTCGTTGGTGACGATGATGCGCTCGTGCGCCGGAGTGTTGTGCCGAGCGGTGGCTTCGTCAGGAGCTTCGGGTGTCGCGCCCGCAACGTGAAACAACCCGACCGATCCCGTCGAAGCCGCCGTCGCTCCGAACGCTTTCAGGATGTCTTCCCACGGACGAAACGCGAGACCGGTGATCACCCCGACCGCATCGCCGATCAAACGGCCGTAGAGATTTCCGAGCACCGGCCAGGCGACGTCGGAATGCAGGAACTTCTGATCGACGTGTGACAGGTCGAACACGACCGTGGCGCGGCGATTCTCGGTGCGATGCAGGCCGTAGTCGGGCGCGCGGCCGGAGATCGCGCATGCGATGTCGAGAAAATCCCCGTAGCGATTGGTGCGGGCGCCGAGCACGGAATTGCAGAACGCCACCGCGTTCGATTCACCCCACGCCACCTGGCTGCCAAGGCGCGGCCGATGGCCCGCTTGATAGGGCGCACAGGTCCACGTCGATTCGCAGCCGAGCTGTTGATAGGCGATCATCATCCGCTTCGCCATCTCGAGCTCGTGCGGACGCAATCGGTTGCGCGAGCAGCCGGTGAGATCGATCGCGCCGACATTCAGCGTGGCGCGAACGGCGGTCTTCGCACCGCCGGCCACGAGGCGCTCGGCGAAGAGCGTGCCGGAGTCGCCGTGATAGAGAGCGCCGTCGATGTGCGCGGACTCGATCGGAATCAGTCTCTCGGCGCCCATCAACCGCGCCGTCTCGGCGACGATGCGCATCGCCATGGCGGCGCCGTCGCCGCGCGCTCCCGCCGCGATCGCCCTTTCGTCGCTTGTGAGTTGTACGGCCACTTGCCGTAAGTCTAACGTTAGAAACCTACGCGGAATCCGAGATCGAACTGCCAGCGCGGGCGCGGACCGTCGAGGGCGCGGATCGCGGCCAGCTCCAAGGGGAAGCCCATCGCGTTGACGCGAACGCCGCCGCCGAAGCTGCTGATCACGGCGGTGGTGCCCTCGCCCCAGATGCGACCACCGTCGGCAAACACGAACGCATCCGCCGGGAACATGCCGTAATCGATCTGCCGCGAGCGGATGCCCCACACCGGCACGCGCACTTCGAGGTTGCCGACCAGCAGCCGGCTGCCGAGCAGATCGTCGCCGCACACGCGCGTCGCATCGGGCCGGCAGAAGCGCAAATCCTGTCGATGTCCGCGCACGAAGTAACTCGATCCGAGGAAGTTCGACAGCAGCCGCGGATCGGCGCCGTCGGGGCCGTACCGCGCGTTGTGCAACACGCGCACGGCGATCGCGTACGGACGGATCGGCATCATGTACTTGCGGAAGTCCGCGGTCACGCTCGTGTAAGACAGCTGTCCCGCCGCCGGCGCGACCTCGAAGCGATACCGCGATCCGAGCAACGGCCCGTTCGGGCCGAACACGGTGGTGTCGTGCACGAGCGCCGCGGTCACTTCGCCCACCGTCGTCGGCAGGCCGCCTTTGGACTCGACGCGATCGCTCGACAGGACCTTCCCGGTTGCAAACGACGAGATTTGCGATCGCAAGTCACGGTGATAGGCCGCGTGCCGTACGCCGCCGGTGAACTCGACGCGCAGTCCCCTGCTGAACGGATAGGCGACGACCGCGGCGACGCGCAGTTGCGCGCGCTGCAGGTAATCCGCCTGCTGCAGCAACGACGGCACCCCGTCGTGCTCGATCAATTCGGATCGCCGGTAGCGAATCACGCTCGGCTCGAGCTCGGCCAGCGCGCCCCAGTTCCAGCGGCGCTCCTGGTTCAGGAAGCGGAACATGAACGCGGCATCGCGCATGCGATTGCCGATCTGCACGGCGGCGCCGAGCCGCCGCTCTCCCAGCATGTCCCCGAACAGCAGCGCGCCGCCGCCTCGCACGAACGTGCCGAACGGACCGCCGCCGGAGCTCAGGTACGGCTGCCCCACACCCTCGAGCGACATCCGCGAGCGGTACTCTCTTCCCGCCGTCGACGCGGGCTCGGGCAGCCCGGTGGCGTGGTCGGCGAGATAGGCGTTGACCGCGCCGTCGTGGCGCGCCGGATCCTCGGCACACTCGAGATCCTCGCCCGACACCGGCTCGCCCTCGAGCTCGGCCTCGGTATCGAGCACGACCAGGCGCGGCCGGCCGCGCTCGTACACCGTGTAAGCGAGCGCCGGCGCCGCGTGGGCCATCGACATCGACGGACTGGTCGGCGTAATGCCGCTCACGCCAGTATCGACATTCGTGATCCGGCTGAGCGAGCGCGCGTCCAGGCCGGCGCGATAGATGTTCATCGTGCCGTTGGGATCGCTGGCGAAATACAGCGCGCGATCATCCTCCGACCAGTGCGGGCTGAGCTGCGCATCGCCGGCGATCTCGGGCACATCGCGAACCGTCCGCGTGCCGACGTCCAGCAACCCGATCTTCGGGCGACCGAACCGCAGCGTGTCGAGATCGCTCGAGAAGCGCTCGCTGACAAACACAATCGTGCGGCCGTCGTGCGACCACGCCGGTTGCAGATCGGCAAACACATCGTCGGTCAACTGTTGCAGCCGGCCGCTCGCGACCTCGGCGACATAGAGGTCGGTCAGGCCTCCCGCCAGGGCCGAGAAGGCGATCGACTGGCCATCGGGCGACCACGCGGGCGACAGCACCTGCCCGACGTTGTCGAACACGAGCTCGCGGTCGCGGCCGCCGCCGCTCATGTCGATCAGCATCAGCGCCGCCTTGCCCTGCCGCACCGCCGCGAACGCAAACCATTGCCCGTCCGGGCTCCATGCGCCGGCCGAGCGCAGCGGCTGCAGGCTGTCGAACTTCGCGCTCGCCGCGGTGGTGGCCAGCTTGCGAATCACCTGGCCGGTGCCGACGTCGGCAAGGAACAGATCGAGCGACAGGCGATCGCGCTCCGAAAAGAACACGGCCTGCTTTCCGTCGGGACTGAGCGATGGCCCGAGCTGCATGTTCTGCTTCGTCCATGGCGTCACACGATCGGATCCCTCGGGCCGCTTGCCGTAGACGCGAACGGCCTCGATGCGCCACGCATCGTAGAGCGCGTCGAGCTCTTCGCCCGTCGCGTAGCGCATGCGATCCTTCAAGCGCCGCTGCTTCTTTCCCGGCTTCAAGGCCTTCTGAACCACGTCGTCGCCGAATCGGTGGCCGAGATACGCCCAGAACGCGTGGCCGTAGAGATACGGTGAGAGCTCGCGCGAGGCCGCGCCCTGCTTGACCGGCAACTGATCGCTCAAGACCGCGTCTCGCAGCCACAACGACGATTCGTTGTCGAGCGAGCCTCGAGCCAGGTACTCCGCCATGCCCTCGATGAACCAGAGCGGCTGCGCGGTGTCGCCGCCGTGCCTGCGCGCGATGTCGAATTGAAACGCGTGCACGATTTCATGGCCGAGCACGCGATTGGTCTCCGCCATCGTCGGCGCAAACGGCATGGTGATGCGGCGGCGCGAGGCATCGGTGACGCCGCCCACCGAATCCGGCAGCAGGCCCGACACCACGTTGGTCTGCGCGAACTCGGCCTGGCTGCCGTAGAGCACGAGCGGCTGCCGCGTGCTCAATTCGTGATTGAGGAGGGTGGAGAATCGCGCGTACCAGCGCTCCGCCAGCTGCGCGGCGACGCGCGCCGCGCGCTCTTCACTCGGGTAGTAATAGACGTCGAAGTGCGCGGTCGGCAGAATGCGGAAATCGAAGTCGACGTACTCGACCTTGTTGCGGCCAAAGTACTGCGCGCTGAGCGACGATGCGCTCATCAGCACAAGCACTGCCGACACGACGACCGTACGAATCACACCTGTACCTTTCGCGCTCTGCTCGTAACTGAGCGGGCGGGCGAATGTTGTGAGGAGACAGGTGTATTTAACTTACGGGTGCGAGGGAATCAAGAGCGATCTTACGAAAAGTGGAGAGAGAAAGGCAGAAGTGCGAAAGATTCTTCCGCACTCCTGTCTACAGTTGAGCTTACTTACCAGCGGAACGTGAGGCCAACCGAGCCGCGCCAGAAATCGAAGCTGCCGAGCGAGAGATCGAACAGATCGTTGTCAGCCTGATTGTCCTGTATTGCGCGGAAGTAACGGAGGTCACCGCGAATGCCAACGTTGTCGTTGAAGTAGCCGTTGAGGCCGCCTCCGATGTTGATGCCCAGATCGTTTGTCGACATGTCGTTGAAGAGTCCCGTGGCGCTGTTCACATTGGCGCGGATCAGGCCAAGGCCAGCCGACAGATACGGATGGACTCCGCCGCCGGGCGGCACCGTGATAAGCACGTTGCCCATCAACGTCGTCACGTTGTTGTCGCCGAATTCGAAGTTGCGATCGCCGGCGGTGTCTTCGAAGAAGTTCGGCGAGTAGCCGAGGTCGATTTCGAAACCGACGACGCTCGGGTTCCAGCCGAGGGTTGCGCCGAAATCCATGCGCCGCTCGACCGCGTCATCGTCATCCGGGAAATCGCCGAAGTCGGCGTTGCCGCCGAAGTTGCCGCCGATGTACGGCGAGAAAAACCAGCTCTGCGCCTGTGCTGAGGCGGGGAGCAACATCAGCGCCAGCGCACTGATCATCAAAAGCTTACGAACTTGCATCATGCCTCCTTGGGTTACGCCGTGGGTCGCGTTCCGCCAAAGTGGTGTGCAAGCGGCGTGCCCCGGAAGGCCCAGCGGGGCCATGACTCGCGCTGCGATGGCCAGGCATTGCTACGTCGATGGCTGAGCCGTCGGTGCTAACGGTGTGATCGTGGCCTCTCCTTGACTGCTTAGGAGAGAATGAATACTCTCCTATACGTATTAGGAGAGAGATGGGAAACACTGCTGAATTGCTGCCCGGCACGCTCGACTTGTTGATTCTGAAATCGGTTTCTCTCGGGAAGCTGCACGGCTACGCGGTGTTGCTGCGCATCGAGCAGATTACCGGCGGCGCGCTGCTGATCCAGCAGGGTGCGCTCTATCCCGCGTTGTATCGTCTCGAGCGCCAGGGATTGATCGAGAGCGAATGGGGCGTGTCGGACAACAACCGGCGCGCGAAGTATTACAAGCTCACTACCCTCGGCCGTCAGCGCATGCGCGACGAAGCCGCGAGCTGGAACCGCCTTGCCGAGGCCATGGCGGCGGCGCTCAGGGCCACCTCACAGGAAATCTGACATGCGAAGTCTCTTTGCGAACCTGCGCGCCTTCTGGCGCGGGTTGCGGCGTCCGTCGCAGGTGGACGCGGACATGCACGACGAAATGCGCTTCCACATCGACATGGAAGCGAGACGTTTACAGCAACGCGGCTTCAGCGATCAGGAAGCCGCCCGCCAGGCGGCGATCGCGTTTGGCGGCGTCGAGAAATATCGCGGCGCCGGCCGCGACGCGTTTGGATTCACCTGGATGCGCGGCATGTCGACCGACTTCAGGCTCGGCATGCGCATGCTCAAGAAATATCCGGGGCTGACCGTCGTCGCGCTCTTCGCGCTCTCGCTCGCCATCGGCGCCGGTTCCGCCTACCTCGAATTCGTCAACGACCTGATCCGCGGCAAACTCCCCTTCCCCGAGGCCGATCGCATCGTCGGCATCCAGGTGTGGGACCAGGAGAGCGGCGATCCGGATCCGAGGCAGACCGCGAACTTCGTGGCGTGGCGCGGCTCGTTGCGATCGATCGAAGAGCTGGCGGCGTATCGGCCGCTCGATCGCAACCTGATCACCGAGGACGGCCGCGCGGAACCGGTTCGCGGCGTCGAGATCAGCGCCGCGGCTTTCCATATCGCACAAGTGCCGCCCTTGCTCGGCCGCCCTCTGCAACCGGAGGATGAGCGCGCCGGCGCGGCGCCGGTCGTGGTGATCGGCTACGACGTGTGGACGTCGCGGTTGGGTTCCGACCCTGATGTGATCGGCAAGAGCATTCGCCTCGGCAAGGCGAGTTACACGATCGTCGGTGTGATGCCCGGACATTTCGGACTGCCGAGCACTCACAGCCTGTGGATTCCGCTGCAATTGAACGACGCGTTCTATCCGCGCCGCGACGGCCCGCCGACGCGGATGTTCGGCAAGCTCGCGCCAGGGGTAACGATCAGCACGGCACAAGCGGAATTGACGGCGCTCGCCGCTCGCGCGGCCGCGGATTTCCCCGCGACCGATCGACACCTGAGACCCGTGGTCCTGCCGTACGTCAAGTCACTGTGGTCGGCGGTCGAGGACTCGACCATGCAGCTGCTCGTGCTCTACTCCGGCAATGTGTTCTTCGTCGGCCTGCTCGCGCTCTGCGGCGCCAACATCGCGACGCTGGTGTTCGCGCGCACGGCGACGCGCGATGTCGAGATCAGCGTACGGACGGCGCTCGGCGCGAGCCGCGCCCGCATTGCCGGTCAGCTGTTCGCGGAAGCGCTGGTGCTGTCGTCAGTGGCCGCGATCATCGGATTGACGATCGGGTCGTTCGCGCTGAAGTGGGTGAAGGGAGTGGTCGCCGCGGGCATGGGTTCGCTGCCGTTCTGGTGGAACGATCGACTCGAACCCGAGACGTTCCTCTACGCAGCCGCGCTGGCCGTGTGCGCGGCGTTGATCGTTGGCGTGATTCCTGCGCTCAAGGCGACGAATGCGCGCGTCCAGGATCGGCTCAAGCAGTCGACCGGCGCCACTTCCGGCGGCTTGAAATTCGGCGGCGTGTGGACCGGCGTGATCGTCACGCAGATCGCTGTCACCGTGATCTTCCTCGCGGTCGTCGGGATGCTCGGCTGGAGCGCGTATGTCACGAAGGGCGGCGACCGAAGCCGGAATTTTCCGGCCAATCAATACGTCAGCCTGCGCCTGAGGCTCGAGCCTTCGGACTTCGATTCGGTGAGCCCGGATCAGTTTGACGCCGCCTATCGTACGAGGCTTCGGAACACGCATGCCGAGTTTGCGCGCCGGATGTCCATTGAACCAGCCATTGCCGGTGCGACCTACGGCACGCGCCTGCCCGGCATGAACTTCCGGGAAATGTTCGTCGAGATCGAGGGCCGGCAGGCGGTGACGCCGTCGTATGGCCAGTTCCTCCATGCCGGATCGGTCGGCGTCAATTACTTCGACACCTTTCATTCGTCGCTCGTCGCCGGCCGGCTCTTTATCGAGGCCGACCTCGCCGCAAACAGCAACGTGGCGATCGTCGATCAGACCTTCGTCACCACGATTCTCAAGGGCCAGGAGGCGGTGGGCCGCCACGTCCGCGAGATGCCTCAAGCAGGCAAGGCGCCGGGGCCCTGGCTGGAGATTGTCGGCGTCGTCACGGACCTCACCGACCCCACGAACAAGCGGCCGGGCGAATCGCTGCTCTTCCGGCCCGCCGCCGCCGAGGCGACCGTGCCGCTCTACGTGGCAGTGCGCGCACGCACCGACGTCGCGGCGGTGATGTCGCGGCTGCGCGTGATCGCGGGCGAGATCGATCCGTCGGCGCGGCTCACTGAAATGATGACGCTCGACGCCGTTGGTGATGCCGATCTCGTGGCACTGGACTTCTTTGCGCGACTGCTGGCCGGCGTCAGCATGGTCGCGATGGTCCTCGCCATGGCCGGCGTCTATGCGCTGATGTCGTTCACCGTCGCACGCCGCACGGCGGAGATCGGCATCCGCGTCGCGCTCGGCGCCAACCCGCGGCGCATTGTCACCGCCACGTTTGCGCGCGCCTTCACCCAGGTGACGATCGGGCTGGTGCTTGGCGGGATTCCGGCCGCGCTCATCGTCGCCGCCATTGGCCCGGAAGTCGCCGCGACCAACGGCAACGAGGTCGCGATCGCGACGTGCCTGGCGTCGCTCGCGCTCGTGGCAATTGTGACGGCGTTCGCCTGCGTGTTCCCGGCGCGCCGCGCACTCAGAATTCAGCCGATCGATGCACTGAAGTCCATTTAGACAACTTGACACCGTCGCGGCAGGCCCGTACTGTCGCGGCGGTGCGTGCCATCAATCGTCGAACCTTCGTCGGACAAGTGGCCGCTGGTGTGGCGGGTGTCGCGCTGTCGCCGATTCGGGCCGGCGCCCAGGCGCGGAAGATCATCGTCATCGGCGCCGGAATGGCCGGCTTGAGCACGGCGTTCGAGTTGCTGGCGCTCGGCCACGACGTCACCGTTCTCGAAGCGCGCACGCGTCCCGGCGGGCGCGTGTTCACGCTCCGTGAATCCTTCGCCGACGGTCTTTACGCCGACGCCGGCGCGATGCAGGTCTACGACTCGCACGCCCGCGCGCAAAAATACATCAAGCAGTTCGAGCTCGAGCTCGATCCAATCCGCGCGACCGCGCCCGGCTCGTTGATGCACATCATGGGACAGCGGATCGTGACCAAGGCCGGCGATCCGCCACAGTGGCCGTTTCCGCTCAACGCCGACGAGAAGACGCTGACGGCCGGCGGGCTTTACGCCAAGTACGTCGCGCCACAACTGAAAGCGATCCTCGACGCCGACGCGCAAGGCCAGCTCCTCGCGAAGTTCGGCACGCTCGACGGCGTGACGTTCGCGCAGTACCTCAGTTCGCAAGGCGCGTCGGCGGCGGCGATCAAGATCCTCAACATCGGCCTGCCGATCGGCCTCGGCGACGGCGGCGAACAGCATTCGGCGCTCAACTTGCTGCGCGAAGCGGCGTATCGATCGTTGCGCAAGCAGTCGTTCACGATTCGCGGCGGCACCGATCGATTGCCGAAGGCGCTGGCGTCACGGCTCGGCGAGCGCATCCAGTACGGCACACCCGTCGTGCGGATTGAACAGGATGCGAACGGCGTTCGCGTCATCGCCGCGCAACGGGGGGCGACGCGCACCCTTGCCGCCGATCGCGTGGTCTGCGCCGTTCCCTTTGCCGTGCTGCGGAACGTGGTGTTCTCTCCGGCGATTGGACGCGACCTGCGCGCCGTGATGTTCGGATTGCCGAACACGTCGGTGGTGAAGGTATTCATCCAGACGCGCAAGCGTTTCTGGATCGACGAAGGACAGTCTGGCGGTGCATCAACAGACTTGCCGGTGTCGTTGCTGTCCGAGCGCTCGATCAACCAGCCGGGCACGCGCGGCATTCTCGAAGCGTACGTGGTCGGCGCGCCCGCACGGACGTTGTGCGCGCTCTCGCAGGAGGAACGGCTTCGCTCGGTGACCGCGGAGCTGATCAAGCTGTTCCCGTCGATCGCGGATCAGTACGAATCGGGCACGTCGAAGTGCTGGGACGAGGACGAGTGGTCGCGCGGCGCGTACGCGTGGTTCCGCCCAGGGCAGATGACGCGATTCCTTCCCACGCTGGGCAAGCCGGAAGGCCGCATTCACTTCGCCGGCGATCACACCTCGCCGACTCCAGGATGGATGGAAGGCGCGCTGCACTCGGCCGAGCGCGTCGTCAAGGAGGTCACCGCGTCATGAGAGTCCTGATTGCAGCGTTGATCGTCGCAGGCTGCTCGCCGGTGCCGGCCGCCGACACCATCCAGGGAAGATGGAAGCTGCTCTCGGCGGAAGACGTCCGCGCCGATGGCACGGTGGCGCGCTATCCGTGGGGCCGCAAGCCCGTCGGCGCCATCGTCGTCGAAGGTGGATATTGCTACGTGCAGATCATGTCGAGCGACGTCCCGGCGTTCACGAGCGGCAAACCCGTGGGTGAACAGATGACCGCGGCATTGCTGAGCACGTACATCGCGTACTCAGGTCCCTGCACGATCGACGAGAAGGAAGGCAGCGTTTCGTTGAAGGTCGAATCGGCGTGGCGGCCCGACTATGTCGGCACCGATCAGAAACGCTTCTTCAAGTTCGACAACGGCAAATTGATTTTCGGTCCGGCCGTCGGTTCGATGCGATCCGGCGATGAAAGATTGACGCGCCGGCTCACGCTCGAGCGCGTCAATCCCTGATTGTTATTGCGGGTTCACCTGGAAGACGTGAATGATCGGTTTTGGATCGAGCCCGTACCAATCGCAGCACTTCAATTGCGCGATGTAGATCCTGTTGTTGGCCTGATCGTACGTCGCGTTGCTGAGCACGTGCTGGTGGCCCTGTGACGGAACCGGACTGATGGGGAATGTGAATTCCCAATATGTATACGGATCGGGCTCCCACGGTTGTTTGGTGCCCGCGACAACGGCAGCGAGGTCCTCCATGTCAAACGCCGCCACCTGGTAGACGTACGGGTAACCGTGCGTGCCCTTGTCGGTTGAGCGCTCGGGATCGTAGTAATGCGGGTGCCCGAGGCACTCCGGGTCTGTGCCTGATGGACAGCTCAATTGACCGGGAGTGACGGTCGGATCGCTGCATCCACAGCCGTAACCGAAACCGTAGCCGCCGGCGGATGTGCCACGCGTGGCGCCTGCCACCTGGAACACCAACAGACTGCTCGTGCCTTTGGGTTGAACGAGGGAGCCGCCCGAGTGAGCCTGGCTGAACGTGGTGTAGACGTGGCCGGTTTGCGCGCCATCGTCGTTGTCGGTTAGCGGGTGATTGCCCGGAAAAAACAGCGGCGTCGCTTCTGCTGGATACGTGGTTTGCGAAGCCCCCGCAAGGATTGATGTCTGCGCCACGATCGCGTTTGGCCCGTATGACTGGCTCGTGATGACGGGCTTATTGAACTTGCTCAAGAACAGATTGCCACCCATTGCAGTCGACCAATCAGAGGAGATCTCCGCAACTTGCGTCGACGCCATCGACGGGATGAATCCGCTCTGGGCGCTCGTGAGCCCGTACAAACCTTTGACTTGACCGGTCGTCGACAGATTCAGCGGTCGCGACATCAGATACAGGTCCTGCGCAGCTCCCGCGTCGTAGTAGACGCCGTTGTTAATCCATAATTTGCCGTCGACCACTGCCATTCCCGTTGGCTGCGCTTTCTGCGAGTCGTCTGTTGAAGTGTCACCCTGCGATTTCACGCCCTCGGTCGGCTCAACGAAGTTGCCATTCGGGAGACACGTCGCGGTGTTGAGATTGCCGACGGTCGCGCTGTCGACGGGCGTCGGTATGGAAATCTCGGCAACGTTGTGCCCACGCGATGAGATGTAGAGAGAGCCTTGCCCGTTGTTCCCGGTCGGGCTGAAGGCAATGGCGTCGCCGCCGAAGCCGAGATGATCGCTCCCGCAATTGGTCGGTACTCGGAAGCCGCCGACGTACTGCAGATTCTGACTGTAGATTTTCGGCAACGGCCCGCTCGTCGTCTGAGCCGCAGCGTACGACGCCATCACGGTTCCAAATTCGGTATACGGCTGCTGTCCGGTGACCGTCATGCTGTACGACGCCGCGGGATTGATGGGACCGTTGCTGTCGAAGATGCCCAGTCGATCGGCATAAGGCCACCAGTTGTACTCACCGCTTGTGACGCGCAACGTCGATCCGCTACCCGCGCCGATCGGCGGGCCGCCTGCTGCGCCAACGAGAATCGTCCACGTGTTGTTGGTGTTCGGCGTGAGCGTCGTCGTTGCTGAAATCGGAGACTCGCCGACCGGTGTCCACTGCGTCGTCGAATTATCCGCAGGCAGCCCAGCCACTCCGGTGTAAGACGCGGATACGACGCCGAACGTAATGGCACTGGTGGTGGTCACACTCAGCGTATGGCTGCCCTGCGGCGCATTGGCGAGCGCGTATTGATACACCCACTGCGACTGACCGCCGATGTACACCTTGTCGATCAACGTCATCGCCGTGCCGTTGTAGGTCGGCGCATTCAAGAGCTCGGTACTACTCAGTACATGTACGCCGACGACCAGCAATACCGATGAGCCCGTAATCGTGTGACTGTAAGAAACTGATGTCCCGTTGATCACCTCGCCGCTGGATGCGGAGTCGAATGCGATTTGCGCTTGTGCTGGAATGCTGAAAACCACGAGCAGCGTGACACTCAATACACATTTGAGCACGTCATATCCCCTCTTCTGATCGCACAGCACGCGCCCGCACACGTGGTGAATCAGCAGTTTCCAAGCAAGAAGGGATCCTGCGCTACGTGATCTTATCGAGTGGCTTTCTGCAGTACGCCGCGATCGACGAATGTCCGGATGGCGAGATGCGTGGCATCAAGCGTGTCGACGCCGCCTTTGGCGCGCCACACCGCGCTGGCAAACGTCAGCTTTCGATCATCGATCGTCATCTGACCCACCAGCCAGCTGACACTCTCACCGGATTCGATCGTCGACGCGCCGGTCTTCGAATCGAGGGTGATGCCGTTGCGCCAGCGCGCCTCGAGCTTGTGCACACCGCGCGCGTTCTCGACGGTCCCCGGCGCCTGCCGCATTGCCTCCTGCAAATGATCGACGTAGATCTTCTTCACGGGCAGTGTCCCGCCGTAGAACTTCGTCAGGAATGCCAGTTGTTCAGCAGGCGAGATGCGCAGGCGGCCGTTGACCCAGTACATCGTGATCGGACCTGACGTGTCGGCATTGCCGTACGCGAATCGCTGCAGCCACTCATGCGCGCGTTCGGCGCCGATGCGCGGCGCCATGCGCTGGAAAAACCACAGCACCGACGGCTTCATCGCGGAGAACACCGTGTGATCGAGATTCCACTTCGGCTGATCGGGATGCTGCACGCCGTCCCACTTCTCCACCGTCGTTTCGGTGATCGCGCCCGTCTCGAGGCCGATCAAGGCGTGAGGAATCTTGTAGGTCGATGCCGGCGAGAGCCTCGTCGAACAATCGGCGGCGGATCCATTCCATTGCTGCGGCGTCCCGCCGTTATCGCTGACGACGACGCAGGAATGAGCTGCGCGCTGGGCCGACAGCGTGGCGGGAGCGATGACCAGCCACGCGATGATCGCGACAGTCACCGTGCGGCGAAGGTGCGCGGGTCTGAACCACTTCTCGACCAACGCGAGGATGCCGTCGACGACGACGGCGAGGGCGGCGGCGGGCACTGCACCAAAGAGAACCATTTTCGTGTCCGCCAGCGCAAGACCGGTGACGATCGGCTCGCCCAGTCCGCCGGCGCCGATGAATGCCGCGAGCGTCGTCGCCCCGACTGTGATCACACCCGCGGTGCGGACGCCCGCCATGATCACCGGCGCTGCCAGTGGCAATCGCACTCTCAACAGGCGTTGTTGCGGTGTCATTCCGAGCGCTTCAGCGGCTTCGACGGCGTCTGGATCCGCGTCTCGAACGCCGGTGAACGTGCCGCGCGCAATCGGAAACAGCGCGTAGAGCCACAGCGCGATCAGCGCCGGCACCACGCCCACCCCGAGGAAAGGTACCATGAACGCCAGCAGCGCGATGCTGGGAATCGTTTGAATCACGCCAAGCGCGCCGAGGGCAGGACCCGACACGGTGCGAGCGCGCTCGAGCGCCAGGCCCAGCGGCACAGCGATGACGACCGCGGCAGCGAGCGCGAGCGTCACCAGCCAGAGATGGCGTAGTGTCAACTGCGCGAGCGACGCGCGCCGTGCCCACACATACGCGCCGAAGGATTCATCCGCACGGCCGTCAGCAGGCGTCAACGCAACCGGCGCGCCGCCAGCCTTGGCCGACGAACGGGTCGCTGATAATCCGGCGGCGTCGAGCGCGGTTGATGCGACCTGCCGCACGTCCTCACCATCCACTTCCACGCGTCGATTCAACGCGCGCATCGCCGGCTCGCTCAGCTTCGCGCTCAACAGCGTCAGCACACTCACGACATCGGCGCGAGCGGCTGCCTGTTTTCCAAGCACGGCGGCCGCCTCGTACGGAGGAAAGAATCGCTGATCGTCCTGCAGCACGACCAGGTTGTAGCGCGCGAGGAGACCATCGGTCGAGAACCCGTCAATCACGTCGACGGCGCTCTCAACGAGCGCCTGATATTTCAGCGCCGGAAGCAGCGGCGTCACGGTTCGCGGCCGGATACTTTCTCCATAGGCGCGCACCAGGCCAGGAAGTCCGTCGGAGCGCTCCACGAAGTCCGGTGTGAAGCCGGCTCGCAGTTTCGAGCTCTCGCGCGCGAGATCGGTGAGGGTGCGCAAGTTGTACTGACGCGCGGTGTCGGCGCGAATCGCCAGCGCAAAGGTGTTCTCAAACCCGAGCGGCGGTAACCAGCGCACCCCGTAGCGGGTCGCAAAC
>Ga0111539_10001710_pt1 | contig 29206 bp, 27 predicted proteins | sample RhiMethybrSRZTD1_FD_79667 | JGI IMG/M metagenome (GOLD analysis project Ga0111539, IMG submission 79667) | Populus rhizosphere microbial communities from Tennessee, USA - Rhizosphere MetaG P. TD hybrid SRZTD1 (version 2) (version 2) | ecosystem: Host-associated > Plants > Roots > Rhizosphere >...
TATCTGTTTCGGTATTCATCGAGCCAGGCCATCTGGACTTTTTCGAGGGTGGATTCGTTGGAGGCTTTGGGATCGTCGGCGAAGTCGTCGAGCTCGGTGACCCAGCGGTGCAGGTCGGTGAAGCGGACGGTCAGTGGGTCCACGTCGGGGAACTTCTCGCTGAGCGCGATCCCGATGTCCTCGGTGTCCCGCCACATCAGCGTCACTTCGGGATCTCCACCACCACGTCGCCCCGCACCACCGCCTGGCATCCCAGGCGCGAGTGAATCGTCAGGCCCTCGGCCATGTCGAGGCGGTCCTCCTCGTCCGGCTCCATCTCGCTGAGATGGTCCTCGCCCTCGCGCACGATCACGTGGCAGGTCGTGCACGCGCAGGATCCGCCGCAGTTGTGCTCCAGGTGAATGTCGTTGGCCAGCGCGATGTCCAGCAGCGAGCCGGGCTTGCCGTGATCGGCCAGCGGATACTTCGCGTCGTCCACCTCTACCGTCTTGTTCAACGGCAGGAAGGTCACCTTGTGCGTCGCCATGACTACGTCTCTCCCGCCGCGGCGGGATCTCCCTTGGACTGCATGATCTCTTCGGCTCGTCGAGTGCCCAGCGCGCCCTTGAGCGCCGAGTCCATCAGCGTCTCGGCCAGCCGCTCGGTCGCGTGGTTCAGCTCGGTCGTGCGATCGCGGATGGCGTCGCGATCCTGCCCCTCGCGGGCCCGACGCAGGGCCTCGACGGCCGCCTCGATGGCAGTCCGCTCCTCCGCGCTCACCAGCGCGGCGCCCTGGCGCAGCGCGCGTGCGACGTGCGTCAGCACCGTGTCGGCCTCGTTGCGCGTCTCGATCAGCAGGCGCGTCTCCACGTCGGCCTCGGCGTAGGTGAAGGAATCCTCGATCATCCGCTCGACGTCGCCCTCGGCGAGCCCGTAGGTCGGCTTCACCTCGATCGAGGCGGCCTTGCCGGTGCGTTGCTCCCGGGCCTGCACCTGCAAGATCCCGTTGGCGTCGATGAGGAACGTGACCTCGATCTTTGGCATCCCGGCCGGCATGGGATCGATCCCGCGCAGCTCGAAGCGCGCCAGGGACCGGCAGTCCTTGGCCAGCTCTCGCTCGCCCTGGACCACGTGCATGTCCACCACCGTCTGACCATCGACCGAGGTCGTGAACATCTCCCGGGCGCTGGTCGGAATGGTCGTGTTGCGCGGGATCAGGATCGACACGATGCCGCCGAGCGTCTCGATGCCGAGCGACAGCGGTGTCACGTCGAGCAGCAGCATGTCGGTGATGCCACCGGCCAGGATGTGCGCCTGCACGGCGGCGCCCAGCGCCACGACCTCGTCGGGATTCAGCTGGCTGTGCGGCGTCTTGCCGAATAGCTCCTGCACCCGCTTGCGCACCAGCGGGACGCGGGTCGACCCGCCCACCAGCACCACCTCGTCGATATCGGCCGGAGTCAGGCCGGCATCGGTCAACGCCTGCCGGCAGGGTCCCAGCGTGCGGGCCACCAGCCGCTCGATGAGACGCTCGAGCTCGGATCGCGTGATGTCCCGCCGATAGGTGAAGCCCTCGAAGGGCAGCGTCAGCGTGGTCCGCTCTTCGGTCGACAGGCGGATCTTGGCCGCCTCGGCGGCCAGCCGCAGCTCCTGCATGGCCTCCTGATCGCGGGCCAGGTCGAGGCCGTCGCGCTCGAGCTCCGCACAGTGCCGGGCCTGGATATCCTCCAGCAGCCACAGCATGATCACGCGGTCGAAGTCGTCGCCACCCAGATGCGTGTCCCCGTTGGTCGCCAGGACTTCGAAGATCCCGTCCTTGGCGCGCAGGATCGAGATGTCGAAGGTGCCACCGCCGAGATCGTAGACCGCGATCACGCCCTGACCGAGCCGGTGCAGCCCGTACGCCAGCGATGCGGCGGTCGGCTCGTTGACGATGCGGACGACGTCGAGTCCGGCGATGCGGCCGGCGTCCTTCGTGGCCTGGCGCTGGCTGTCGTTGAAATACGCCGGCACGGTGATCACGGCCTTCTCAATCGGCTCGCCGAAGTGCGCCTCGGCGCGCTCCTTCAGCGCCTTGAGGACGATCGCCGACACTTCGGGCGGCGTGACCTCGCGCCCTCCGACGGCCAGCTTCACGGTGCCGTCGGCCGGCAGCACGCGGAACGGCAGGTAGCGCAGCTCGTCCTTGACGTCTTCCCAGCCCCGGCCCATCAGCCGCTTGACCGAGTACACGGTGTCGGTCGGCCGGCGCGCCAGCTGCCGCCGCGCGGCCTCGCCGACCACGAGGCCGTCGGGCGTGAAGCTCACGATGGACGGCAGGAGTCGATGCCCGTCGCGATCGGCGATCACCACGGGCAGACCGGTCCGGTCGTCCACGAAGGCGACCAGGCTGTTGGTCGTGCCGAGGTCAATCCCGACGATTCGCGACATGCGTCTCCTCGTGCCCCTCACCCAGTGCGGCGGTGAGGTCGTCGATCACGGTCCGTAGATACGCCCGCGTGGCCAGCGTTTCCTTGAGCGCGGTCAGGGCCGCCCCCCGATCACCCGGGGCGGCGGCATCCCACGCCTGGCTGAGCGGCCCGGCCAGCCTCCGCTCCGCATCCTCCATGCGCGCCCGCAGACCGTCGCGCTGTTCCGTCAGCGTGGCCCGCGTCGCGTCGTCCAGCGCTCCACTGCGTGCCTCTTCCAGGCTCTCCTGGATCTCGAACATCTCGGCCAGCAGGTCGGGCGGGGCCGTCGGCTTCACTGCGGCGCCCTCGCGCGTCTCGCGCCCCTCTTCCAGCCGGATCAGGTATTCCACCCGCGCGATCGGATCACGCAGCGCCCGGTAGGCCGCATTCACCCGGGCCGATTCCTCCAGGGCCTGCGCCTGCTCGGCCGGCGGCCGGGCCTGGTGGAAGTCCGGATGCCACTGCCGCGAGAGCTCGTAGAACCGCCGCTGCAGCGCGGCCGTGTCGACCGCGAGCCGGCGTTGCAGTCCGAACACCTGAAAAAAGTCCGTCATGCGTCTCGCTCGACCGCCAAAATACGAACGGGCCCTCGGCCGGGCCCGTTCGAGATGGCGCGCCGGGCCCGGCTACGCCGAAAACGAGGTTCCACAACCGCAGCTCGACTTGGCCTGGGGGTTGACGAAGGTGAAGCCGCCCGTCAGCCCCTGCTGCACGTAGTCGAGCGTGGTGCCGTTCAGGTAGAGGTAGCTCTTCTTGTCGACGACGACCTTGATGCCGTCGATCTCGAAGACCTTGTCATGAGGCCCCATCTCGGAGTCGAACTCCAGGTTGTAGCTCATTCCCGAGCAGCCCCCGCCCTTCACGCCCATGCGGAGAAAGACTGTCTCGGGCAGCTTCTGGGCCTCCTTGAGCTGCTTCACCTGCTTGCTCGCGTTCTCCGACAGCGCGACCGCCATGCCTGGTTCCTCCTTCGCCCTTCGCCTATTTCGATGCGGCCGTGGTGGCCTCGGATCCGTGCTTGTCCTTGTAGTCGGCCAGCGCCGCCTTGATGGCGTCCTCGGCCAGCACCGAGCAGTGGATCTTGACCGGCGGCAGCTTCAGCTCGTTGACGATATCGGTGTTCTTGATCTTGGCCGCCTCGTCCACGGTCTTGCCCTTCAGCCATTCGGTGGCCAGGCTGGAGGAGGCGATGGCGCTGCCGCAGCCGAAGGTCTTGAACTTGGCGTCCTCGATGACGCCGGTTTCCAGATTCACCTTGATCTGCAGCTTCATCACGTCACCGCACTCCGGCGCCCCCACCAGCCCCGTACCAACCCCCAGCGTGTCCTTCGAGAAGGACCCGACGTTGCGGGGGTTGTTGTAGTGGTCGACGACCTTGTCGCTGTATGCCATCGCGCTCTCCCCCTTACTCAGCCTTCCACTTGATCGTTTTCAGATCAACGCCTTCTTTGGCCAGCTCGTAGAGCGGCGACATGTCCCGCAGCCGCTTGATGACCTCGATGGTGCGCTGCCCGACGTACTCCACTTCCTCGTCGGTGTTAAAGCGGTGCAGGCTGAAGCGGATCGACGAGTGGGCCAGCTCGGCGCTGGCGCCGAGCGCGGCGATCACGTACGACGGCTCCAGGGTCGAGGAGGTGCAGGCGGAGCCGGACGACAGCGCGGTCTCGCGATTGAGGCCCATCAGCACCGACTCGCCCTCGACGTAGGCAAACGAGATGTTCAGGTTCCCGGCCAGCCGCCGGTCGGGGCGGCCGTTGAGGAACGCCTCGTCCACGCTCGACAGGATCATGTCCTGGAGCCGATCGCGCATCCGCGCGATCCGGGCGTTGTCCTCGGCCATGCTCTCCCCGCAGATCTCGGCCGCGCGGCCGAAGCCCACGATGAGCGGCACCGGCAGCGTGCCCGACCGCATGCCGCGCTCGTGACCACCGCCGTCCATCTGGGGGGCGATCCGCACCCGCGGGCCCTTGCGGCGCACGTACAGCGCGCCCACGCCCTTGGGGCCATAGATCAGGTGCGCGGTGCTCGAGAGCAGGTCGATCCCCATGGCCTCGACGTCGATGGGGATCTTCCCCACGGCCTGGGTGGCGTCCGTGTGGAAGATGATGCCTTTCTCCTTGGCGAGCTTACCGATGGCGGCGATATCCTGGATCGTGCCGATCTCGTTGTTCGCGAACATGACCGAGATCAGAATGGTCTTGTCGGTCAGGGCGCGACGGATCTCGTCGACGTCGATCAGCCCGTCGGGCTGCACCGGCACGGCGGTGACCTCGAAGCCCTGCCGCTCCAGCCGCTTGCAGACGTCCAGGCTGGCGCGCTGCTCGATCACCGTGGTGACGATGTGATTGCCCTTCTCGCGGTACATCTCGGCCACGCCCTTGAGCGCGAGATTGATCGACTCCGTGCCGCCCGAGGTGAAGACCAGCTCCTTGGGATCACGCGCGCCGATCACCTTGGCCAGCCGGCCCCGACCGGCGTCGACCGCCCCTTCGGCCTCCCAGCCGAACGGGTGGTTGCGGCTGGCCGGATGACCGAACTTCTCGGTGAAGTACGGCAGCATCGCCTCCACGACCCGCGGGTCGCACGGCGTCGTGGACTGCGCATCCATGAAGATCGGAAACTTCAGACTCATCGCTTCCCCTCAGGCTCGAATCGTCAAGAGTTCAGGAACGTCCTGGCTCGTCAGCTCGGCCAGACTCATCGTGTCGAGCAGCATCGTCATGGCCGCCTGGATCTTCTTCACCGGCTGCCGCAGACTGCAGCGCTCCATCTGGGGGCAATCGCTGTCCTCCAGGCAGGACACGATGTTGATCGGCCCCTCCAGCGCGCGAATCACCTCACCCACGCTGATCTCCGCCGGACGGCGGGTCAGCACGTAGCCACCCTTGGGCCCGTTCTGGCTCACGATCAGCCTCTGCTTGGCGAGTCGCTGAAGGATCTTCGCCAGCAATTCCTGCGGAATCCCCGACTCCTCGGCGATACGCTTGGCGCTGATGGCGCCGAGGCCGTCGTGCACGGCGATGTAGTGGATCGCCATCAGGCCGTAGTCAGCGCGCTTGGTGAAGCGAAGCATTCTGTCTCTCTTCCCTCAACCGGACTCCTGGAGCCGTTGCCGACCGTTTTGGTCGGCGACCGATTCAGTCGGATTCTGGCACCGGTCGGGTGACTTGTCAACGGAAAGGGTCAGTATGACTGAGAAATCGGACTTCGACTCCCCGATGCTCCGGACCTCGCTGGCCCAGCTCGACCAGGTAGCGGCTCGCCTGCGCCTCGATCCGGACATCCACGAGCGACTCCGTCACCCCAAGCGGGCGCTGGTGGTCTCGATCCCCGTGCGGATGGATGACGGAAAGACCGCAGTATTCACCGGTTACCGAGTACACCACAACTCTGTCCTTGGACCGACCAAGGGAGGGCTCCGCTACGACCCCGAGGTGAGCCTGGGCGAGGTTTCGGCTCTGGCCATGCTGATGTCCTGGAAATGCTCCTTGATGGGCCTGCCCTACGGGGGCGCCAAGGGCGGGGTTCGCTGTGACCCGCGCAAGCTCTCGCTTCAGGAGCGGGAGAACCTCACACGGCGCTACACCGCGGAGATCATCCTGATGATCGGCCCCGACCTTGACATCCCCGCCCCCGACATGGGCACCGACGAGCAGACGATGGCCTGGATGATGGACACCTACTCGATGACGCAGGGCCGGACCGTGCCCGGTGTCGTGACCGGCAAGCCGATCATCATCGGCGGCTCGGCCGGACGCCGGGAGGCCACCGGACGCGGCATCGTGTACGTGCTCTACCAGGCGGCGCGCAGCCTCGGTCAGGAGCTGAAGGGCCGCCGCACCGTCGTCCAGGGCTTCGGCAACGTCGGCGCGGTGGCCGCGCGCCTGCTGTGGAACGACGGCTGCCTCATCGCCGCGGTCAGCGACGTGAAGGGCGCGATCTGGAACCCCAACGGCCTGGACATCCGTCAGCTCGAAACGCACGTGGCCGAGGCCGGCACGGTCGTCGGCTTCCCTGGCGCCGATGCTGTATCTCACACCGAGCTGCTGTCGCTCCCGTGCGACGTCCTGATTCCGGCGGCGATCGGCTCCGTCATCCACAAGGACAATGCGGATCGGATCAAGGCCACCATCGTGGCCGAGGGCGCCAACGCTCCGACGACACCCGAGGCCGACGTCATCCTGCGCGAACGGGGGGTCACGGTCATTCCCGACATTCTGGCCAACGCCGGCGGCGTCGTCGTGTCGTACTTCGAGTGGGTGCAGGGGCTGCAGTACTACTTCTGGCGCGAGAGCGAGATCACGGCGCGGCTGCAAGAGGTCATGACGCGCTCGTTCAACCGCGTGTGGGCGCTGGCGAGCAAGGAAGGGAGCGATCTGCGGACGGCGGCACTCATGGAAGGCGTGAGCCGCGTCGCCGAGGGCTACAAGGTCCGCGGCCTCTACCCTTAGCGCACGTCTCCGAAGTAGGACGTTCCTGCCGGCGTTCGCGGCGTGGGCGGGGTGGGCAGGCGGAGGGGGCTGGGGACCACGAGGCTGGGGGCCGCTTCGGACCCGCCTTGGCTGGGCTCCACCTGACGCGGGGCGCACGGGGTTACGCGGCGGGAACGAGTCCCCAGCCCCCTCCGCCTGCCCGCCCCACCCACGGCAGCAAACTCATCCGTCGCCGAAGTCTGATTCGGGACTCCGGTCGTCGAAGCAGAGAGCCGTCGGGGAATCGAGGGGCGCCACGGCTCCGCCGGGGCGTCCCGAGCCGGCCGGGGGCTTGGCGGTGTCTGACTCCACGCTCGCGGAGCGCCACGGGTTTCCCGGGCGCGCAGCGTGGGGGTCTGGGGGGCCCGGTCGAGGCCCCCCGTGTTGTTATACCCCGAGGGCCTTTCGGAGTTCGGCGGCGCTGGTTTCGGGGGCGATCTCGTTGATGTAGATGCCGCCGAGGCGGTTGGCTTTTTCGGGTTGGGTCATGACTTCGATGTGCCAGTGGTAGTCGTCGCGGATTGTGGCCCAGTCGCCCTGGAGGATTCGGGAGCGCAGGTTGGGGGCGGTGTGCAGGGCCAGCTCGTAGCTGGGGTCTTCGAAGGCGCGGCCCAGCGCGGCGAAGGTGTCGGTCAGCAGGCTTGCCAGGTCGCGTCCGGACTCCATGCTAAGCGAGTCCTCGTAGGAGCACGCGTGCTGGCGCGGCAGGATCCAGAGCTCGAGCGGCCCGCGGGCGGCATAGGGCACGAGCACGACGAAGCGCTGGGTCAGGCGGACGATGCGTGACTCGGCGGTGATCTCCTGGCGCAGGATGTCGCAGTAGAGGCAGCGACGCTTGTACTGGTAGTACTCGCGGGCCTCGCGCAGCTCGCGCCGCGTCTCGTCGAAGACGATGGGGATGGCGGTGATGCGCGAGTACGGATGGTGGTCCGCCACCCCTGGCTTGTGGTGACGCCGCGAGATCATGATGTCGCGAATCTGGTTGTCGCGCTTGAGGTCGAGCAGCCGGTCGCGGTACATCCACAGCACCGCCTCCACCTGCTCGCGCGGCATCGTGCCGAGCGTGTCCTCGTGTCGCGGCGACTCGATGATCAGCTCGCTGGCTCCCCGCGGGGTGATCATGTCGAACATCCCCACGCCCTCGCGCACCAGCTCCCACTCGATGCGGAAATAGGCGTCGGGCTCGGGCACGACGCGTACCGACCAGTCGGGGCTATTGGCGGGTGAGCCTTCCTTGCGGTAGGCGGCGATCTCGTTGCCCGCGAGAGATTCCGCGCCCGGACAGAAGCGGCACGGTCCGTCGCCCGGGGCCTCGCCCTTGGGCCGGATCAGGACCCACTGGCCGCGAGTCGGATCCTTACGTAGCTCGTCCAGCCTCTACTCCTTGACCTGGCTCTTGAGCTTCTTCAGGTGCTGGCGGGCCACGTCGACCCAGTCCTTCTCCGACGGCAGCTGCGCGGCCAGCGTGATGTAGCGCTCCCACTGGGCGATGGCTTCCTTGGGGTCGACCTTCTCGTACACCAGGGCCAGGTTGTACATGGCACCAGTGTGCTTGCCATCGAGGTCGATCACCTTCTTGTACTCCTCCATCGCTTCCTTGTAGAGGCCCTTGTCCTCGTAGACCTCGCCCAGCCCCATCCGCGCTTCGACCGAGCGCGGATCGAGATCGATCGCCTTGCGGTACGCGGTCACTGACTCGTAGTAGAGGCTCTTCTCCGCGTAGTAGATCTTGCCCAGGCTCATGTGCACGCGCGGGTTCATCGGATTGGCCGCCAGGGCCTTGGTGTAGGCGCCGATGGCGCCGTCCACGTCCCCCTTGGCCGCCTTCGCCTCGCCGAGGCCCACGTAGGCGTCGGCGTAGAACGGGCGCAGGTCGATCGCCTTCTGGTACGCCTCGATCGCCTGGTCGAAGAGCCGGCGGGGCGCGGCCAGGAACAGGTCGCCCAGCGCCTTGTAGGGCTCCGGATAGGTCGGGTCGAGCTGCGTCGAGGCCCGGAACTGCGCCGCCGCCTTCCAGCGGTTGCCGAGCGCCTGATGGACGCTCCCCAGCGTGTACTGGGCGAGCACGAAGTTGGGGTCGGCCTCGATCGCGCGCGCCAGCAGATCCACCGCCTGCTCGTTGCCTTCCTGGCCCGGCCGCGTGTTGACCGCCTCCTGCGCCCGCGCGTAGAGCTCGAACGCCTTCAGCAGGCGGGTCGGCTGCGCCGCCTTCTCCATCCGCCGCGTCTCGGCATCGGTCAGCGTGACCTTCATGGTGCGCGCGTACGTCGCCGGCAGCGGCACGAGCCGCGCGAGCAGCTCGCCCTCCGGCACCGTGATCGGCTCCAGCGCCACGACGTCCACACCGGCGGCCTTGACCTCCAGCAGCCGGGGCTGGATCAGCAGATCGGTGCCGGACTTGACGATCTGACCGAACACCGCGTTGTCCGCCCGGAGCGCGCGGGCCGCCTGCGTGACGGCGGCCTCGTTCCACACGCTCGGCTGACCGGCGCGCACGCGCGCTTCGTCCACCGAGACGAACGCCGGGTGCTGGGCAAGACCCACGCTGATGACCTCGGCGACCCCCTCGCCGATCCATTGCTGATCGCGTTCGAGGGTGCTCGTGTCGAACGGCAAGACTGCGATGGCCCGTGGCTTCGTGGCCGCCTCGGAAACGGGAAGGTTCAGCGCAGCGGCCACCAGCAGCGCGATCGTCCAGCCCGCGATCCGTCCGGCGTCACGCATCACGTGCCTCCCCCGCGGTGGTGGACGTGGCCGTTTCCCGGCGACGCCACTTGAACGGCAGCAGCCAACTCCCCAGCCGCGCGAACCCGCCCGGCCCGAGCCGCCGAAGCGCGACGTCCGGGATCATCAACAACGCCACCAGACCCACCAGCCACGGCCAGATCTCGATTGCGATCCGCGACTGGCGCCGCCCCTTGAGGAAGGCGTCGGTCGGCTTGTCGAGCGCCCCACCCCCGGTGAGCTCGGCCAGCTCTCGGAGCAGGCTCTCGTCCACGCCGAGATCGCGTAGCTCCTGAGCATACGGTACCACCAGGCCGGCCAGCTGCGAGCCGATCACGCGCTCGCCCTTGCGCTGGGCCATGCCGACCAGGTAGACGCCCTCCTGGCCGGCGGGGAAGCGGCCACGGTACTTGCCGGGCCCGATCTGCTCGAGATCGATGACCGTCCGCTCCCGGTTGGGGGCCACCACGCCCACCTGGGAGTCGATGAAGTTGATGAACTCGCCCTTGGTGTCCACCGCGTCCACCACCACCTCGCCGGTGGTGTCCAGGCGCTGCACCGTGGCGGTGGTGTCGCTCCGGGTGCCGCTGCGTAGCGTCCAGCGCGTCAGCTGCGCCCAGAACTTGTTGAAGTCGCGCCAGCGCAGCCAGAGCACACCCCACTTGGCTTTCGCGTCCGAGGTGAAGGCGGCCGCCCGCCCCAGGCCGAAGCGCCAGGTGGCCAGGACCGGGTCCTCCTGGTGGCTCATCAGCACCAGCTCGGCCGTCGGCTTGAGCGAGGTGGCCACGTAGCCGCCCAGCGGCGGCACGGCCTTCCAGTCGATCTCCTGCATGGCCTCGTGCGAGGGCGCGGTCAGCTGCGGCTTGAACGGCTGCTCGATGAGCGAGGCCTTGGAGGCCAGCTGGGTCTCGAGCGTGAAGATGCGCGGGATCGTCTGCGAATCCTCGGTGTAGTAGAAGCGGCCGCGGCCCCACTTGGCGATGTCGACCATCAGCTGCACGTCGGCGTCCTTGCCGATGGCCACCGTGGACACGGTGATCTTGTCCTTGGACATCCGGCGCAGCAGGCCCTGGAAGTCGCCCCGGGTCATCTGTCCGTCGGACAGGAAGATGACGTGCTTGAGCAGGGCCGGGCGCTCGAACAGCACCGCGTACGACTCCTTGAGCGCCGGATAGCCGTCGGTCCCGCCGCCCGCCTTGATGGTCGCGATCGCGTGATGGATGGCCGCCTTGTCCTTGGCCGACCGGACGGTGGCGTCCCAGATGAACTCCGTGTCCCACGACATCACGCCCACCTCGTTGCGCTCGTCGAGCAGGTCGACGACGAGGTGAGCGGCCTCCTTGGCCAGGTCGAGCTTGGTGACCTTCTCGTCGGTCGACATGGCCATCGAGCCCGAGCGGTCGATGGACAGCACCACGGCCAGGCTCGGGATCTCGACCTTCTGCTTGACCTCCATGGTGACCGGCAGCGCTTCCTCGATCGGCGTGCGGTAGTAGCCGCCCAGGCCGAAGCTCTCCTCGCCGCCGAGCATCATCAGGCCGCCGCCGTAGTCGCGGACGTAGTCGCGGATCTGCGTCATCTGCGGCCGGGTGAGCTTGAGCGACGACACGTTGGACAGGACCACGCCGTCGTACTTCTGCAGCCCCGCCACGTCCTTCGGGATCCCCGCTGGCTCCACCACGGTGACCTCGATGTTCTGCGAGCGCAGCGCGGCGGCCAGCGACTGGGCGTGCGAGCGGTCCTTGTCCGCCACCAGCACCTGCGGCCGGCCGCGTACCACGACGGTGCCGACCGCGCGGTTGTTGTCCTCGATGGTGTCGCCGTCGACCTCGAGGGCGGCCTGGTAGACGTGGATGCCGCTCTGGTCCAGCGACTGGCGGTACGAGAACACGTTCTTGCCGGTGGTGAAGCGCACGATCTGCGAGCCGAGGAACTCGCCGTTGCGGAACAGCGAGACGCGGCCCTGCGTCTCCTTGTGGCTCCAGGCCACCACCTTGGCCTGGAACGGCTCGCCGTACTTCACCTCTTGCGGCAGCACCATCGACTCCGCGACCACTTCCTGCGTGAACGTCAGCGGTGCGGCCACATAGTAGAGGTCGGCGCCCGCGTTCTTGGCCGCCTGGGCCCCGGTCAGCGCGTTGCCCGTGTTCTGGCGACCGTCGGTGAGCATGACGATGCGGTTGGCGTGTCCCGGCGGCAGCGTGGCGAGCGCCAACTGGAGCGCCTGGAAGATGTTGGTGCCGCGCCCGCTCACCTGAGCCTTGGGACGGTCCACCACCGGCCGGGCGGACAGGGGCTGGTCCACCACCGCCTGCTCGCCGAAGACGATGACGCTGTTCCGGTCGCCCGTCTTCATCCCGCGGACCGACTCGTTCACGAAGCGATAGGCGCGCTCGCGGGCGGCCAGGCTCACGCTGTCGGACACGTCGAGCAGGTACACGACGTTCTGCCGGTCCACCCACCGCGGCAGCGTCGGCCCCGTGAGCGTCAGCGCGAGCACGACCACCAGGGCGCATCGCACGCCGAGCGCCCAGCGGTCGCCGGCGCCGGCCGGCAGCGTCCAGTGACCGCCGCTCTGGCGACGCCAGTAGAGCACGCCCTCCGCCGCCAGCAGCACCGCGGCCAGCGCGACGAACAGGGGCCAGAGATCGCGCTGCAGCGGGACGGGCATCGTGGCCGACTCGGCGGTGCCTTGCGCCTGGGGCAGCGGCCGCGGCTCCAGGTTGGATTCGTCGGCGTCCATCAGATTGACCGCGATGCGCAGGTCGCCGCGCGCGGTCGACAGCGTGTAGAGCCCGACCTCGTCGGTCTCGGTGAAGCTCACCGCGCCCCGGGTCACCGGCGCCTTCACCGTCCGCCCGCTGGGCGTCGTGACGTTCGCCGAGGTGATGCCGTGCGCCACGGGCAGCAGGATCGGTTGCCCCGCCGCCACCTGCAGGCTCGACTGGTCCAGCGCGGCCGGGTGCAGCCAGCGCAGCGTGTTGGACAGGATCAGCGGGAACGCCACCCGCAGCGGGAAATCCGTCTTGAACAGGTCGAAGCCCACGACGACGGCCTTGCGATCCGGCTCCTCGAGCGCGTACAGGATCGGGCCGCCCACCGCCTCCACCAGCGGCCGGCCGGCCGCCAGCGGCCGCAGCCGCATGGCGTCCTCGATGGCGACCTTGGCGAACTCGACGTGGCGCATGATCGGATGCGCCCGGTCCCAGTCCATGATGGTGGGGCGCTCGAGCCGGCCCAGCACCTCGATCGGCACGTCGGGCGGCACCGTGTTCACGAAGATGAACCGGCCCTGGCCCACCTTCGGGGGGGTCACCGAGTCCAGCACGACGACGTCGGCCTCGCCCATGCCGCCCTGGTACTGATCGGGCGTCTTCACGTCGAGCGCGACCTGCGGGTCCGTCTTCAGCACCTTCTCGAGGAAGAGGTTGCCGGGACTGACCAGCGTGACCGCGATCTTGCGCGGCGGCGGCAGGACCGCCCACGCGGTGTTGTCCGCGGCCAGGTCGTCGCTGAGATGCAGCCGCGCCGTCACCGCTCCGCCGCCGTTGTGGCTGAACGGCAGCACCACCGAGCGCCGCACGCTCGGCTCCATGGTCACCGACTTCTCGGCGAGCTTGCGGCCGTCGACCTCCAGCGAGAAGTCGAAGGTCTGGGCCTCGGCGGTGTAGTTCACCAGCGAGACGAAAGCCTGGTAGTCGAACGAGCCGGCGTAGCCCTTGCGCACCGAGAGATTCGTGATGCCCACGTTCTGGCTGCGGCGTCCGACGCCGACCCAGTGCACGCGTGGATCGTCAACCTCGGGCGAGCGCGTCAGCGTGAAGGCGCCGTCGGTGAAGACGTGGATCTCCGCCCGCGGATCGGCGCCGACCAGCGCCCGCGCGGTGCGCACCGCCTCGATGAGACGGGTGGGCAGGTCATGCGGCCGCGCGGATCGGATGGCCGCCACCGCGCGGTCGCGGTCACGCGACATCGCCGCCGTGACCGTCGGCTGCACGCCGGCCTCGAGCACCATGACCTCGGCGCCCTCGCGCAGCCGACGCACGAGCTGCACCGCCTCGCCGCGGGCGGCGTCGAAGCGCGTGGGCGACACGTCGCGCGCCTTCATGGACGCCGAGGTGTCGAGCACGACCACGACCTTGCGCGAGCCCTCGCCCATGACGGTGGCCACCGGCTTGGCCAGGGCCAGGCTCAGCGCCAGCAGGGCAAGGATCTGGAGAATCAGCAGCGGGTCGCGCTGCAGCCGCTGGAAGAACGTGGAGGCCTCGCGGTCGCGCTGCACAGCCTCCCAGAACATGAGGCTCGACACGCGCCGCTCGCGCCGCCGCACCTTGAGGAAGTAGAGCAGCACCAGCGGGAGCGAGAGCGCAAACGCCGCGAGGGCCAGCGGGGACAGGAAGCTCATCCGAGCATACGCCCCCTGAGCTGAGCGACCACGAAGGCTTCGACCGGGGTGTCGGTGGTGACCCGGTGGTAGCCGATCTCCTTCGTCCGGCAGAACCCCTCGACTCGCTCGAGGAAGGCCCGGAAGCGCTCGCGGTAGCCGCGCAACGCCTCACCGTCAGCCGTGAGGTCCCGGACGTCGCCGGTCTCGCTGTCGATCAGGCGCAAGTCCCCGCCCAGCGTTGGGTTCAGCTCCTCGGGGTCGAGCACGTGCACCAGGTGCACGTCGAACCGCCGCTCGAGCAGCGAGCGCACGCCACGCTCGAACCCGTTGGGATCGAGGAAATCCGACACCACCACCACCAGGCCCGGCTCCCGCGCGCGCATCGCGTAGTTCGCCAGCCCCTCGTCCAGCCGGGTGGGCCCGGCCGGACGCACGTCGCCGAGGAAGTTCATCATCGGCAGGATCTGGGCGCGGCCGCGCGTGGGCGGCCAGCCCTCGGCCACGCGCTCGCGCAGGATGCCCACGCCGACCCGCTCGTGGTTGGCCAGCCCCACGAAGCCGAGCGCGGCGGCCACGCGGACGGCGTAGTCCAGCTTGGGGGTTGCGCCGAATTCCATCGAGGCGGAGGCGTCCACCAGCAGGTGCAGGCAGAGGTCTTCCTCGTCCACGAAGAGCTTGACGTGCAGGCGCTCGAGGCGACCGTAGATGTTCCAGTCGACGTATCGAAGGTCGTCGCCGTGACCATAGGCGCGGTAGTCGGCGAACTCCACGCTGTGGCCGCGGCGCGGACTGCGTCGCTCACCCTTGACGCTGCCCCGGAACGACCGCCGCGACAGGAGCGACAGCCGCTCCAGCTGAGCGAGAAACTCCGGGGTGAAAAAACTCGGGCGCGTGGCCGTCGGCACTGCCTTATCGCTCGTCGAGGGCCTGGAAGTAGTCCTTGATCTGCGAATGGAAATCGCGCGGCACCGATTCGCGCGTGATCGCGTCTTCCATCATCTTGCGATACTGCCCGATGACACCGAGATACTGCAGTCGCGAGGCCGCCGCGCCGCCCCGCCCGGTCAGGTTGGTGTCGAACCCGTCCTTGCGCCCCCGCCGCGACTCACCCTCGACGCCGACGTCGTACGGGGTCGACCGCAGCCGCTGGGTCGCCTCGCCCTTGGGAGAGCCGCTGCGGCCCTTGCCGGGCAGCAGCCCCTCCCCCTCGCCGAAGTCCTGGTCTTCCGGACCGCCGCCCTCGCCGCCGCGGCGATCGCGGCTGTTGCCGCCGCGAGCCGACTCGCGGCCGCCCTTGAGGCCCTTGCCCGAGCGCCCGGCCTCGTCCTGGGCGCGCATCTTGTCGAGTGCGCGCTGCATGGCTTCCATGGCCCGGTCGGTCTGGCCGCCTTCGAGGGCTTCCATGCCTTCGGAGGCGTCACCGCCCCAGTTGCTTCCGCCCTTGCGGCCGAGCCGCTCCATCTCCTCGAGCAGCTCGCGCAGCTTCTGCGGCGAGATCTGATCGGGCCGGAGCCCGCTCGACAGGGCCTTGGACTTGCGGAAGACCATCTTGTACTGGCTGGTCGTGAAGTCCGACTGCAGATCGGGCAGACGGTCGGCCTGCTCCAAAAGCTTCAGGCGCTCGTCACCCTTCTTGAGAAAGCTCTGGAAGTCCGGACGCTGCGACGACAGTGCGGTGTCCTTGAAGATGGCGGACAGATCGCCGCTCATCGCTGCACCGGTGCCGCCCATCTTGGAGGCGAAGTCGCGCTCCTCGAACGACGGCGGCTTGAGCCGATCCTTGGCCTGCGGCTGCTTGCGATCCTCCAGCATGCTCGAGTCGGTGCGCGGCTCGGCGGTGGCTTCCTCGGTGTCGGAGGAGAAGTTGGGCAGCCGTCCCGACGGCAGCGGCACCGCCGGTGACAGCGCCAGCAGCACGGCGAGCGCCAGTGGAATCGGCAGGAAGCGGCCGTCGCGGGGAATCACGCGGCGCGCGGCCACGCGCGGCTCGAGCTTGTCGATCCGCCCGAGCACGTCCGCCACGAGCGCATCGACCATCGGCGTGCGGTCGGAGCGGCCCGCCCACTCGATCGCCGTCGCGACGCGATCCTCCAGCCCCCAGGCGCGATCGGCAAGCCGCGCGGCGTCCGACGACGGCGTGCGCTTGAACGCGCCCCACGCGAGGCCGCCCAGCGTGCCGGCGAGGAACAGGCCGCCGGCCAGCGGCAGCGCCCAGCCACCGAGCGGTCCTTTGAACAGCAGCACCACGACGGCCGCCAGGCTCGACCAGAACGCACCGCGCAGCGCGTAGTGCTCGGCCCGCCGGCGGCGCACCTGGGCGGATACCCGCGCCACCAGCCGCTCGAGCGTCGGCGTCTGTTGCATCGGCCTGTCCTCGCTCACCGGAGGAAGGCCTCTTTGCCCTGCACGGCCACCGCCTCGGCGCTCTCCACGATCTGACCGACCAGCGTGTCGATGTCGATGCCCTCGGCCTCACCCTCGAAGTTGAGGATCACCCGATGGCGCAGCGCCGGTGCGGCCAGCGCCTTCAGATCCTCGACGCTCACGTTGAAGCGCCCCTCGGCCAGCGCCCGCACCTTGGCGCCCAGCACGAGCGCCTGCGCCCCGCGCGGACTCGCGCCGTAGCGGACGAACCGCCGCGCGGCCTCCGGCGCGTGCTGCCATGCCGGATGCGTGGCCATGATGATGGTCGAGGCGAGGTCGCGCACGTGCGAGGCGATCGGCACCTCGCGGATGAGCTCGCGGAATCCCAGGACGTTGGCGCCGGTCATCACCCGATCGACACTCACCGTCCGGGCCTGCGTGGTGCGGTCGATGATCGTGTTCAGCTCCTCGATCGCCGGATAGCGCACCCGCAGCTTGAACATGAAGCGGTCGAGCTGGGCCTCCGGCAGCGGATACGTCCCCTCCATCTCGATCGGATTCTGCGTGGCCAGCACGAAGAACGGCGCCGGCAGCGGCCGCGACGCGCCGCCCACGGTGATCGCCGCTTCCTGCATGCCCTCCAGCAGCGCCGACTGCGTCTTGGGGGTGGCGCGGTTGATCTCGTCGGCGAGCAGGATGTGGCCGAACACCGGCCCGGCCTGGAACTGGAAGTGTTTCCGGCCGTCGGCGTCCTCCACGATGATGTTGGTCCCGATGATGTCGGCCGGCATCAGGTCCGGCGTGAACTGGATCCGCGAGAAGGACAGCTCCAGCCCCTCAGCCAGGGTCTTGATGAGCAGCGTCTTGCCGAGCCCGGGCACGCCTTCCAGGAGCACGTGGCCACCGGCGAACATCCCGATCAGCACGTGATTGATGATGTCGCGGTGGCCGACGATCACCTTCTCGACCTCGGCCCGCAGCCCCTCGAAAGCGGCGACAAAATCCCGAACTCGGTTGTCCTGCGTCATCGGTACTCCTCTCCGTGGATACTCACGGCGTGAACCGATCCAGGGGATCGCTCATTCCGAAGACATTATAGGGAGTTGGGGAAGCCCCTACTAGGGGGGCCGTGGTTTTCATGTCGCTGAGAGGCGCGAGAGCAAGGCCTGAGCCACGCCGGAGACCGCGCCAGAGCGCCTGAAGCGGCACCTTTCGTCGCTCACGCCGCGGGCACTGCGCCGCAAACAGGCAGCGCGGCCCATGATTGACGCTCACCCGTCTGCATCCATCGCTCACGCGGATGGGACCGCGACGCTGACGCGCCGGTACGCGCCGATGTAGCCATCCAGCTCCCGCGCGATCGGATACTGGCGCTCGACGAGCGCCCGGCCGGCCCGGCCCAGTCGCGCTCGCAGCGCGGCGTCCCGAACGAGTCGTTCGGCTTTCGTGGCCAGCTCGGCGTCGTCAGCGAAGGTGAGACCCGTCACCTCGTCCTGGACGAGCGCTCGGTTGCCCGGCACGTCGGAGACGAGCACGGCGCGCTCGAGCGCGAGCGCCTCGAGCACCGAATTCGCCATGCCGCCCTCGGAGACCGAGCAGTTCAACACGACGTCGGCCTGCGCCAGCAGGGAGGCCATCTGAGCCGGGGGCACGGAACCCACGTGGTGAGCCCAGGGACGAGGCGCCAGTGCACGCTTCAGGGCCTCGCCCTCTCCGGGATCGAGGATGGGCCCGGCGTAGAGCAGGCGCAGTCGGGGGTCGCTCACGGCCAGGGCATCGAGCGAGGCGAGCGGCCGGCGCGGGGCCTTCACCGCCCGGATCCCGGCGGCGAAGACGAACAGGACGCGGTCGGCAGGAAGGGGCCAGCGCGCTGGCAGATCGAACGGCTCGGCGCCGTCCATCTGCACCGACTGCGGCACCACGAGCAGCCGCAAGCGCAGCGCCGGAGCGATCCGGACCACCTGCTCGACGATCGATTCATGAAAGGCCGTCAGCAGGGACGCCCCGTCGAGGATGCGTCGGACGGTCGCCGCGCGGTCGGCGTCGACGAGGTCGTGGTTGGCGTCGGTGCCGGTCAGCGTGACCACAAGGGGCACCCCCAGCCGGCTGGCCAGGTCGAGAGCGAGTGGCCCGGCCCGGCAGGCGTGAAAGGCGTGCAGGAGCGCCGGGCGATAGCCCTCGATCTGCGCCTCGATCGTTGCCGGCGGGGTCGCCGACAGGTCCCAGACCCGGACGTCGAGGCCTCGCTGGCGGAGGCCGCGTGCGATCCGGCCGACCGTGACCGCATTGCCCCCGACCGACGGAGCGGCGAACGGGGTCAGGAGGGCAACCCGGGTCATGGCTCCAGAGGATACCCGACGCCCCCGGCCACCGGCCGGAGGCGTCGGTTGAATCGAAAGCAGGCCGTCCCGCATCGATCTATAATGAACGACGATGCCAGGTTGTAACTCCGAGGGACCATCCGCTATCGAGTGCCGGCAGATCGCCGACCTGCTTGGCGATTACCTGGACGGCTCTCTCCCCCGCGAGACCCGCGAGCTGATCGACTTCCACATCGACGGTTGTGCCCCCTGCGTCGCTTTCGTCAATACGTACCGAGGCTCGATGGAAGCGACGCGACGATGGGCCGAGGTACCCATACCCTCGGAGCTGAAGAAGCGCCTCCTGGCCGTCCTCAAGAGCACCGCCCCCCCGCAGTCCCGCGCCTGACCCCCCCAAGCCGCTACGTCAATTCGCGCGACACGATCGTGTACTTGAAGGTCGCCGGGTCGAGGCTGTCCTTGCGCTCGTCGCCGACCTCGGCCTGCGGATACATGAGGAAGGGCACCGGCTTGCCCGTGGAGTTCGGCAGCTTGAGGTCGTGGGCGTAGTTGTAGGCCATCCAGTTCATCTCCCACGCCCCGAACAGCTTGCCACGCGCCTTGAGCGCCTGGGGGTCGGTGATGGCGATGCCCCCGGCCTTTTCTTCCAGGACGACCTTGCGAACGTCGGCCGGATCAACGGGCACCCAGCCGTAGCCGGTCAGGAAGACCTCGGCGCGGCAGTGCTGCGCCTTGCTGATGTCACCGCTCTTGCCAAGACTCTTGAACTCCGCAGAGTCCGCGCATCGCGCGCCGTAGACGTCCCGCGCGGGCAGGCCCGCCGCCCGCGCCAGACCGACGTAGAGCGCGTTGAGGTCGGCGCACTTGCCGCCGAGATAGCGCGTCTCGAGCATCGTCTTGACGTCGCCCAGGCCGCAGCCCTTCACCTTCGGATCGCGGAAGGTGTTGTCCACGATCCACTCGTAGATGGCCCGAGCCTTCGCGACCTCCCCGTTCTGGCCCTTGATGATCGTCATGGAGGTGTCGAGCACGATGCCGTCGGTCGGAATCAGCTTCGTGGCCTCCAGGTACTTGCGCAGGACGGCGGGGTCCTCCTTGGCCGTGCCCACCGGCGGCTTGGTCACGTCCACGAAACGGTCACGGGTCGAGAACCGGCTGACGATCTCGAGGGCCGGCGCCTTCTCGGCGGCCGGCCACTCGGCGTACACGAAGCCGGCGTCGTATTTCTCGTCACGGTAGAGCCTCGACGTGGCCGCGTTGCCCTTCCACGTGTCGGCGCCTTGCCGCCGGAAGTAGTCGGTATCCACCATGAGGGGCACGGGAATACAGGCCCGGGTGACGCCGGCGGTGTCGACGACCTCGATCTTCGTCGTCACCTCGAACGATCGCCACTTGGCCTCGTTGGCCTCGGCGTGCCGTTCGACCCTGGGCAAGCCGGCGAGCAGCACGCCTGCGGCCACACCTTGCTTGAGAAATGTCCGTCGCTTCATCGAGTCCCTCCGGGACATCGTCAGATAGTTCGAGCTATTTCGAGTGCTCCCGAGGCTAACGTGATTCCGCAGCAAGACAAATCGGTAGATCCGATGCGAGCCTGATCGTTCACAGGAGCGGCCCGATGGAGGGCCGAGTCCCGCTACGGCAGGATGCGGAGGACCGGCTCGGCCAGGACCTCGCCGACCTCCCAGCACTCCTCGCCGGCCGCGCGAAACGCCGCGATCACGCCGCCCGCCCGATCAGGCGCGACCGAGAAGAGCAGGCCACCGGACGTCTCGGCTTCCGAGAGCATGGAGACCAGCGCGGCCGGAACCGCTGGATCGATCTGCAGCCTCGCGCCCAGGCTGGCCTCTTGGTACCGACGATTGCGTCCCTGCCCGCCGCTGAACGATCCCGCTTCGGCCAGCGCGAGCGCACCCGGCAGGAGCGGAAGCCGGGAGGCCGAGAATGCGACGCCGGCGCCGGAGGCGTCGATCATCTCGGTGGTGTGGCCGATGACCCCGTAGCCGGTGATGTCGGTGGCTCCGGCGGCGCCGGCCTCGCGCGCGACCCGCGAGGCGACTCGATTAAGCCTCAGCATGCTGGCCACCGCGCCCTCGAGCACCCCGGCCGGCGCCTTCTCGTTCTTGGCCGCGGTGGTGATCACGCCGGTGCCGAGCGGCTTGGACAGGAAGACGCGATCGCCGCGGCGCAGCCCGCCCTTGATGAGAATGCGGCCGGGGTCGACGCGCCCAGTCACGCAGAGACCATACTTCGGCTCGGCGTCGACCACGGTATGGCCGCCGGCGATGACGCCTCCGGCCTCCGCCACCTTCTCGGCGCCCCCGCGGAACACCTCGGTGATGATCTTCTTGTCGAAGTCGCGCGGGAACCCCGCCACCGCCAGCGCGAACAGCACCTCACCGCCCATCGCGTACACGTCCGACATGGCGTTGACCGCGGCCACCGCGCCCCATGTCCACGCGTCGTCGACCACCGGCGGAAAGAAGTCGACGGTCTCGACGATCGCCATCTCGGGCGTGAGACGGTAGACGGCCGCGTCGTCGGCCCTGCCGAGGCCGACGAGCAGAGCACGCTCCGCCTCCGCCGACACCCCGGCCGGATGCTTGAGACCGGCCAACACCTCCTGGAGATCTCCAGGAGCCATCTTGGACGCTCAGCCGGCGCAGGCGGCGTACGAGGTCAGGCGCACCCGGCTGGGGAGGCTCTCGCTCATGTCGGACATGGTACGACTTACGAGGGTCGGTCGACCGTCTGGGATTCGATGAAGGCGAGGAACGCCTGGGCCAGGGGCGACCGGCTGCGGTCGCGGTGGATCACCAGGTGAAACGCGCGCGAGACGTCGAGGTCGCGCACGGGCACGCAACCCAGCAGCCGGGCGCGGCACTCGTCCTCCACCGCCCGCCGGGAGATGAGTGAGATTCCGAACCCCGCCCGGATCGCCTGCTTGATCGCCTGCGTCGAGCCCATCTCACCGACGATATGGAACGCGCTGAAGTCCAGACCGATGCTCGCCAGCGCGCGCTCGAGCGTGTCTCGCGAGCCGGAGCCGCGCTCGCGCAGGATCAGGGGCTCGTGGCGGAGGTCCTCGACCGTGATGCCCGCGCGACCCGCCCAGGGGTGATCGGGCGCCACGACGACGACCAGCTCGTCGGCCATGAGCTGACGGCTGTCCAGACTCCGCGCGGTGGGACGCACACCCACGACGCCGATCTCCACGCGCCCGGCCTCCACCCATTCCTGCACGGTGCGGCTGTCGCCGATCTGCAGCGACACCGCGATCTCCGGATGCTTGGTACGGAAGGCGCCGATCAGCGCGGGCAGGACGTACTCGCCGGGAATGCTGGAGCCGCCCACGATCAGCTCGCCGCTCACCCGCCCCTGGAACTGATTGACCGCCTGCTGCGCCTCGCTGGCCAGCGTCAGCAGGCGCCGCGCATAGCCGAGGAGCAGCTGACCGGCCGGCGTGGGAGCCGCCCCGCGACCCAGACGGTCGAGCAGCTGCACACCCAGCTCGTCTTCCAGCGCGCGAACGTGCTCGGACACCGTCGGTTGGGTGAGAAACAAGGCTTCGGCCGCCCGGGAGAAACTACCGAACTCGGCGACTCGAACGAAGATCTCGAGCCGGCGAAGGTCCATCAGACGCGAAAGGCCCGAGCGGGCCCTTCGAGGTGTACGCCGATCAAGGCCGGCCAGGCGTGATCAGTGACACCCGCACCCGCCGCCGCAGCAGCCACCGCCACCGCTGGGCATCGAGGCGACGGCCCCACCATCACTACGGAGGCCAAAGACCGAGAGCTTGCGCATGATGTCGCCGCTGGCGCACGTGGGGCACGCCACCTTGGTCGCCGCGCCCGGCACGTACTTCTCGAAGTCGGCGTTGCAGCCGCGACAGCGGTACTCGTAGATCGGCATCGTTTACTCTCCGCCGCGCTGCACGTAACTCTTCACGAACTCCTCGGCGTTCTCTTCGAGAATGTCGTCGATCTCGTCGAGAAGCTTGTCGATGTCTTCCTTGATCTTCTTGCCCTTCTTGGCGAGCTCGGGGCTGCCGGCAGCACCGTCGCCGCCGCCTTCCGAAGGCTTGGTCGGCCGCGTCTCTTTCCTCTTCTGCTCTGCCATGACGCCCTCCATGGGACCAGGTCACCGTGACGATCCCGGTGACCATCGCCGGCTCTCTGCCTTACGACTTCGATTCTAGCACTCCGTCGGACCCCGCAATATGTTTGATGGCAAATCGGGTGCCGTCAGCGCCCCGGGGGCCGGAAGTGCTTGCTCAGACTCAGCGTCTGGTGCTGGTACGACGACCGCAGCCCCACGCCGTACACCCGGCTGGGCCGCCCGCGGAGGGCCTCGAACCACACCTTGAACGAGGTCTGACCGTCATATACCAAAAATGGCACCTCTCGGGCCCGCACTTCCATAACCACCTTGGTGCCCAGGACGCTCCCGTCGCCGAAACCGAACCCCGGATCGAAGAACCCCGCGTAGTGCGTGCGGATCTCGCCCGCCCCGGCGTCGTAGACCACCATCTCGGCGGCGAACGAGGGCGGCACGCGGATCCGCTCCTTCGAGACCAGGATGTAGAAGCGGTTGGCTTCCAGGATGTACGCGTCGCGCCCGGGTCGCTTGATCGGCTCCCAGTACTCGGCCACGTCGTAGTGCCCGACCCGGGCGAGATCGACCACCGGAGGATTGGGATGCGCCCGGTAGCCGATGATACCGTCCGTCGCGCGGCCCGACAGGTCGACGCCCATGCAGAGGCCGTCGTTGAACGCGACCCGATCGAGGGGGATCGGCCGGTCGTCGTCATCGTAGAGGAGCGGCTGGGACCGGTACAGCTCGCGCAGCGCCTCGTCGCCGATGGCGGTGTCGCCGGAGAGCAGCCGCAGCTGATTGAGCGAGGCGCCGGCGTGGACCCGGATCGGGAACGACTGCGGCGAGACTTCCAAATAGAGTGGCCCACGATAGCCCGGCGCGATCTCGTCGAAGCGCGGCGTGCGGTCGGTGATGACACGGGTGAAGATGTCGAGTCGGCCGGTGGTGCTCTTGGGGTTCGAGCGCCCGCGCACATCGCCGGGCAGCGCCAGCAATTCCAGCAGCGGCACCAGGTACACCGAGCCGCGCTGCAGCGTGGCGCCCTCGGCCAGGGACACGCGGTCGATCACGAGGTCGGTGTCGCCGTCGAGCCGACCCTGAACCGTCTCGCGGAACGGCAGGAAGCTGGCGCGCAGCTGATAGGCGAGCGGTCCCAGGCGAAGATCGAGGCTCGCCGGCTGGAACTGCTCGTCGCCGAGCGGCGTGGACGCCGTGATCCAGCCCGCCTCGACCGCGGCCCGCAGCGCGACGTCCGGCAAGACGCCGGCGCCGGCCCCATCGGTCGTCGTGGCGTCAGCGTTGCGCATGCCGTCCACTTATCACAGCAGGCGACTCACCGCACCCTCGGTGTCCACCGCGAGCGCGCTGGCGCGCCCCTCGATGCCGGCCGTACGCAGCGCGGCCTCCATGGCCCGCGCCACCGCCTCCGCCTCATCGGTCACGGCGGCGAGCAGCGACGGCCCCGCGCCCGAGAGCACGCAGCCCAGCGCACCGGCACGGCGCGCAGCGTCGGCCACGGCCGGCATCCAGGGAAACAGTCGCAGGCGATAGGGCTGGTGCAGGCGGTCGTCGAGCGCCCCCTCGAGCACGTCGAGCCGCCCGGTCTGCAGGCCGGCCAGCAGCAGCGAGACGCGCTGAACGTTGAACACGGCGTCCTTCCGTGGGACCGAGTCGGGCAGCACGGCGCGCGCCTCGGCCGTGGCGCTGGTCACGCTGGGCACGAGCACCACCCAGCGCACGGTCGCGGGCACCGGCAGCGCGAGCGCGGTCACTCGGCCGTCCGCACGTCCGCACGACACGGTGAGCCCGCCCAGCAGCGCGGCGGCGACGTTGTCGGGATGCCCCTCGACCCGCGCGGCCAGGGCCAGCAGCGCCTCGCGCGAGAGAGGCTCGCCGAGCAGCGCGTTGCCCGCGACCAGGCCCCCGACCCACGCCGCCGCGCTCGAGCCCAGGCCGCGCGCGGGAGGAATGCGGTTGACGCACGTCAGCGCGCAGCCCTTGAACGGACGTCCGGCCGCCTCGTAGGCCAGCTGGACGCCGCGCGCGACGACGTTGTGCTCGTTGGCCGGCAGCCGGCCCGCGCCCTCGCCCCGCACGGCCACCGTCACCGTGCCGCTCTCCTGCGCCGTGACCTCGTTGTAGAGCGCCAGGGCCAGGCCGAGCGCGTCGAAGCCGGGGCCCAGGTTGGCCGACGTGGCCGGAACACGAACGTGGACGGAAAGCGAGCCGCTCAGAGTCGCTTCAGCAGCCACTCCGGGGTGAGCGAGATCGCCCAGGAGTTGAGCACGATGTAGTAGTTGGTGAAGACGAGCACGCCGACCCCGATGAGCAGCAGGCCGGCGCCGCGCTCGACGATGGGGATGAACGGCCGGTAGCGCTTGAAGAACCTCAGGAAGGCGCCGAGCGCGATCGCCGAGACCAGGAACGGCACGCCGAGGCCGGCCGAGTAGGCCACGAGCAGGCCGATACCCCGTCCGACCGTCTCGGCGGTCCCGGCCAGCGAGAGAATGGCGCCCAGGATCGGGCCCACGCACGGCGTCCATCCGATGGCAAACGTGACGCCCACGAGGAACGAGCCCACGTAGCCGGCCGGCTTCTCGCGGATCTGCCACTGCTGCGTGCGGTTGAACATGCCGATCTTCAGCAGCCCGGCGATGTACAGGCCGAAGAGGATGATGAGCGCTCCGCCGATCCGGCGGATCCAGTCGCGGTACTCGAGCAACAGCTGCCCCGCGGCGCTGAACGACGCCCCCAGCGCGACGAACACGACCGAGAAGCCGACCACGAACGTGACGGCGTGGATCATCACCCGCCGGCGCGCCGTTGCGGTGAGGTCTTTCGAGAGGTCCGCCACCGACATGCCGGTGATGAACGAGAGATAGGACGGAAACAGCGGTAGCACGCAGGGCGACAGGAACGAGAAGAGCCCCGCGCTGAAGGCGACCAGCACGCCGACCGAGCCACGCATGCTAGCGCGCCAGGCCCTCGATGAGCGAGTGGGCGGCGTCGTTGTCCCAGTGGCGGGGCCCGATCGCCAGCGCGGCCAGCGTGCCGTCACGCGCCACGATGAACGTCGACGGCAGCGCGCGCACGCCGTAGGTGTTGGCCATGCTCATGCTCGGGTCGAGCGCCACCGGGAACGTGAACTTGTGCGCGGTGACGAACGGCGCGACCAGCTTGGAGTCCGCGTCCACCGACACCGCGACCAGCGTGAAGCCCAGCTCCCGGTGCTGGCGATACAGCCGCTCCATCGCGGGCATCTCCTCCAGGCACGGCGGGCACCACGTCGCCCAGAAGTTGATCAGCACGACCTGCCCGCGGTAGTCGAGGAGCCGGACCTTGCCGCTGCCCGGGGTGTTCAGCGAGAAGTCCTCGGCGCGCTTGGGACGCGCAGGCTTGATGAGCTCGAGCTCGCGGATGGCGTCGGGCAGCGGCAGCACCCGCCCGGCGCGGGCCTTGGCGGCCGGTGCCACGGTGGCCTTCGCAGGGGCGGACGCGGAAACGGTGGCGGCGGGCGCGGGACTAGCCGCATCGCCGGGCGGGCGATGCTCGCCGGCAAACAGTCCGACAGCCGCCGCGACGGCGACCAGGGTGAGCGCGATCACGATGGCCAGCAGCGGTCGCATCGAATCTTGCGCAGTATACCTCTGATACTATCCAGGCCACCCCGATGACGCCGACACGCAGCCGACCGCTGACCATCGTCGCCGACGACCTCACGGGCGCGTGCGATGCCGGCGCGTTGTTCGCCGGTCGGGCGTCGGTTCCCGTCACCGTCTGGCCCCGTCGTGCCGTCGCCGACGCCGCGGTTCGGGTGGTCGATACCGAGACGCGGCGCCTGACCGCCGAGGAAGCGGCCGAGCGGCTCGCCACGGTCGGCAGCCACGGCCGGGCCGGGCGTCACTTCAAGAAGATCGACTCCACGCTGCGCGGCCCGATCGGGTCCGAAGTCGACGCGCTCATGCGCGCCACCGGCGCCGCCACCGCCATCGTGTGTCCCGCCTTCCCCGCCCAGGGCCGCGTCGTCCTCGACCGCCTGTGCCTGGTGAACGGCGTGCCCGTGGCCGAGACGCCCACCGGCCGTGACCCGCTGTTCCCCGTGGTCACCTCGAGCGTGGTGGAGACGCTGCGGCCGCAGTGCGACCGCGCGCTGTCCTGGATCCCGATCGATCAGCTGCGCGCCGGCGTGGACACGCTGACCGCGCGGATCGGACGTCTGGCCGGCACGGTCATCGTGGCCGACGCGGAGACCGACACGGATCTCGACACCCTCGTCGAGGCTGCGCTAACCGTGGTGCCGCCTCCCTTGCTGGCGGGCTCGGCGGGCATGGCCCGCGCGCTCGCCGCGCGGCTGGGCCTGCTGCCGGAGCGCGCCGAGCTGCCCAGCGGACGGCGCTGGCTGATCGTGGCCGGCAGCGTGCAGCCGGCCACGCGCCGGCAAATCAAGGAAGCGCGCGCGGCCGGTCTCACCGTGCTGGCGACGCCCGAGCGGCGCGTGGCCGATCCCGCCGACGCCATCGTGCGTCTGGCCGCTCAGGCGGCGGCAGCGATCGAGAAGGAGCGCTGGGATCTCGTCGCGGTGACGGGCGGTGAGACGGCGGTGGCCCTGTGGGTCGCGCTGGGCGCCGATCGTCTCGACCTGGTCGGCGTTCCGGCCTCCGGGCTGGCGCTCGGTCATCTCCGCGTACGCGGTCGCGAGCCGCTGACCCTGCTCACCAAGGCGGGCGGGTTCGGTCCGCCCGATCTCTTCGTCTCACTCCAGAAGGAGGCGGTAGCGTGAACCAACCCGTGCTCGGCGTGACCATGGGCGATCCGGCCGGCGTGGGCCCCGAGATCATCGCGCGTGCCGGCGCCGAGCGTTCGGTGCGCGCGGCCTCGCGGCCGGTGGTGTTCGGCGCCGCCGCCACGATGCGGGAGGCGCTGGCGCTCGTCGGCTCACCGCTGACTCTGCACGCGGTCGAACGGATCGCCGACTGCCGCTGGGCCGAGGGAACGCTCGAGGTGCTCGACTTCGCCAACGTCGACATGGCCACGCTGCCCCGCTGCGAGGTGAGCGCCGCCGCCGGACGCGCCGGGTACGAATATCTAGAGGCCGCGATTCGCCTGGCCATGGCCGGCGAGATCCAGGCCATCGTGACGGCGCCGCTCAACAAGGAGGCGCTGGCCGCGGCCGGCGTCAAGCACTCGGGCCACACCGAGATCCTCGCCGAGCTCAGCAACACGCGGGACTACGCGATGCTGTTGATGGGCAAGGAGCTGAAGGTCATCCACGTCACGACGCACGTGTCGCTCCGCCGCGTGCCGGACCTGGTCACCCGCGACCGCGTGCTCCGCACCATCCGTCTGGCCCAGCGCACGCTGCAGGGGCTGGGGCTGCCGCACGGTCGCATCGCGGTGGCGGGGCTCAACCCGCACGCCGGCGAAGACGGACTCTTCGGCGACGAGGAGGGCCGCGAGATCATCCCCGCGATCGAGGCCGCGCGCGCCGAAGGGCTCAACGTGACCGGTCCCCTGCCCGCCGACACGCTCTTCTCCCGCGCCCGCGGCGGCGAGTTTGATATCGTCGTCGCGATGTATCACGACCAGGGTCACATCCCCGTGAAAACACTGGGTTTCGAGTACGACGAAGCGACCAAGAAATGGACGGGCCTCTCGGGGGTCAACGTCACGGTGGGGCTGCCGTTCCTGCGCGTGTCGGTCGATCACGGCACGGCGTTCGACCGCGCGTGGAAGGGCATTGCCAATCACGAGTCGATGGTCGAGGCACTCGAGCTGGCGGCGACGATGCTGAGGAGGGCTTGAAGCCATGGACGAGCCGACGATCCGTAGCCTGATCCGCGACGTCAAGGTGGGGCGTCTAACCCGGCGCCGCTTCGTGCAGATCATGGTGGGGCTCGGCCTGACCGCACCCATGGCCGCGCAGATGCTCACCGCCTCCGGCGTGGTCGCGCAGCCCAAGGCGGCAGCGCCGGCCTTCACGCCGACCAAGCGCGGCGGCGGTGGCCCTCTGAGGGTGCTCTGGTGGCAGTCGCCCACGCTGCTCAACCCACATTTCGCCACCGGGACCAAGGACCAGGACGGCTCGCGCATCTTCTACGAGCCGCTGGCCGCCTACGACCCGGACGGCAACCTCTCCCCGGTGCTCGCCGCCGAGATCCCGAGCGTGGACAACGGCGGGCTCGCCAAGGACGGCACCTGGGTCACCTGGAACCTGAAGAAGGGCGTGCAGTGGCACGACGGCAAGCCGTTCACTGCCGACGACGTGGTCTTCAACTGGGAGTACGCGGCCGACCCGGCCACGGCGGCGGTGACGAACGGCGCCTATCGTGATATCGACCGCGTCGAGCGGCTGGGCGACCACGCGGTCAAGGTCGTGTTCAAGCAGCCGACGCCGTACTGGTACGAGGCGTTCTGCCA
>Ga0111539_10001711_pt1 | contig 29199 bp, 22 predicted proteins | sample RhiMethybrSRZTD1_FD_79667 | JGI IMG/M metagenome (GOLD analysis project Ga0111539, IMG submission 79667) | Populus rhizosphere microbial communities from Tennessee, USA - Rhizosphere MetaG P. TD hybrid SRZTD1 (version 2) (version 2) | ecosystem: Host-associated > Plants > Roots > Rhizosphere >...
AATCAGCGGTCTGCTTGGCCTGGCCCTGGTATTTCAGCGCGTACAGGAAGCCGGCCGCCGCGGCGAGCATCGAGCCGATTACAAACGTCATGCTGATAATCAGATCGACGTTGATGCCCATCAGGCCGGCATTACGCGGGCTGAAACTCACGGCCCGCATCGCCATACCAAGTTTCGTCGAGTAGATCAGGTACTGCAGCGCGAGCATGAGCAGTACGGCGGTGCCGACGACCGCCGCATTCACGAGCGTGAACTGCACGTTGGCAACCGTGAACAGCACCGTATCAGGCAGCAGGGCTGGAATAGCGCTGGGGTACGGGCCGAACGGAATGTGCAGCCGCGGCAGCGACTGCGCAAAGAATGGCTTGAGTTGTCCGACATTCTGCAGCAGCAGACTGACGCCGATGGCGGTGATCAGCACGTTGATTCGCGGCGCGCCGCGGAGCGGCCTGTACGCGAATCGCTCGATGATAAACCCGACAAGGCCGCACGAGAGCATGGCGAGGATCAGCACCACCGGTCCGATGTACCACGGTGGCAAGGTGCTGGCCATGGCGCTCACGCCCAGCCACCCCGCAATGACGATTGTCATGTGCACGCCCAGTGCGAAGACGTCGGAGTGCGCAAAGTTGATGAACTTCAGGATGCCGTACACCATCGTGTAGCCCAGGGCGATGAGGGCATACAGGGCGCCGACGGTCAGTCCATCAACAAGGGTTTGCAGCAGTTGCGTCATGACGAGGAAAAGTCAACAAATCAAAAAGTCAAAAGTCGAAAGGGCAATCGTTCGTCATTTGACTTGACATTTTGACGTGTCGACTTTTTCTCAGCTCACTCCGGCTTGATCGTCGCCTTGTACTTCGGCGCGCCGTTGACCACCTCGAGCATGACTGCGTCCTTCTTGGCGTTGCGTTGCGCGTCGATCGTGATCGAACCCGTCACCCCGGGAAAGTCCTTGGTCGCAGCGATGGCGGCCGCCAGATCCTTGCCGCTCATCGAAGGCGCCCGATCCATCGCATCGAACAGGATCTTCGCCGCGTCATAGCCCAGGGCCGCGAGGCCGTCGGGAATCTTCTTGTACTCGGCCTGGTACTTCTTGATGAACTCCTGCACGCGCGGGCTCTGATCCTCGTGCGAGTAGTGGTTGCTGAAGTAGCAGCCGTTGAGGGCGTCGCCAGCGTTCTTGAGTTCCTCGCTGTCCCAGCCGTCGCCGCCGATCAGCGGCACGTTCAGGCCAAGCCGCCGCGCCTGCCGGGCGATGTTGACCACCTCGGTGTAGTAGCCGGGCACATAGATGAACTCGGGATTGGATTCGCGAATCGAGGTCAGTTGCGCGGAGAAGTCGTTGTCGCCATCGCCGAAAGCCTGCTCAGAGACGATCGTGCCGCCGAGGCTGGAGAACGCCTCCTTGAAATTGTCCTTGAGCCCGGACGAGTAGGCCTGGGCGCGGTTGAACAGTACCGCACCCTTGGTGAGCTTGAGGTTCTCCTTGGCGAACTTCGCGCCGACATATCCCTGGAAGGGATCGATGAAGCACACGCGGAAGATCATGTCGCCAACGGCGGTGACATCAGGATTGGTGCTCGATGGACTGATCATCGGCACGCCGAGGCGTTGGCATACCGGGCCGCCAGCGAGGCTGCGCGAGGAGGCCACCTCACCCAGAATCGCCACGACCTTGTCCTGCTGGATCAGGCGCGTCACTGCCGTCACCGATTCCTGCGCCTTGCCCTGGTTGTCGTAGGTCTTGAGGGCGATCTGCTTGCCCTTCACTCCACCGGCTGCATTCCGCTCAGCGATGGCGAGCCTGATGCCATTGTCGGTCGAGACGCCAAAGGTCGCCTCCGAGCCGGTCATCGAGGCGTAGTGGCCGATGAGGATGGCGTCGGCCGGGATCGCCGGCTCGGCGTTGGGAGCAGGATTCGCGTTCGGCGCGGGTGCGGCCGGATTGGCCTCGGTCGAAGTCTTGGCCGAACCGTTGCTGCCAGCGGCGTTGTCGCAGCCTGAAAGTGCGAGCGTTGTCGCCAAGGCAAGCCCGCCCAGGATGGCGAAGAGGCGCGAGCCGAATGAGGCAAGGGTGATGCAGCGGGTCATCGCGAAACTCCTTCAGGACGAGCGGAAACAGCACGCTGCCAGCCACCGGCGGCGGCGATGAGACAGGCCCAGCACTGTAGAAGGAAACACGGAAAAACGCCAGCGATTCCACCGGCCAGCCGCTGATTCGACGACCTCGGTTCAGCCGATACAGCCTCGAATTCAAGGAGCAGGTCATGGACTGGCAGGCATGGTTGACACTGGCATTGTGCGGAGTCGTGCTGGTGACGCTGACGCTGACGCACATCGGCGCCGATCTGGTCATGCTCGCCGCCCTTGCCGTATTGCTGACCACCGGGATTCTGGACGGCAAGGCCGCGCTGGCGGGTTTCGCCAACGACGGCGTGGTCACCGTGGGCGTGCTATTCGTGGTCGCGGCTGCCATCCGCGAAACCGGCGGGATGCAGTGGATCGCCCAGCGCGTACTTGGCCGGCCCACGACCGTGCTCGGTGCTCAGGCGCGAATGATCCTCCCCGTCGCCGCCATGAGTTCGGTGATGAACAACACGCCACTCGTGGCCATGATGCTGCCGATCGTCACCGACTGGGGCAAGAAACTGCGCCTCTCGCCCAGCCGATTGATGATGCCGCTGAGTTTTGCTGCCATCCTCGGCGGCCTGTGCACGCTCATCGGCACCAGCACCAACGTCGTCGTCAACGGACTGCTGATCGGATACCAGCAATCGCATGGCCAGCCGCCGGAGGGCATGGGCTTCTTCGACATCACGCGCGTGGGTGTGCCATGCGCGATCGTCGGCGTGATCTACGTGCTGACGATGTCGCGCTGGCTTCTGAACGATCGCACGCCGCCGATCAATCTTCAGGCCGATCCGCGCGAGTACACCGCGGAGATGATGGTCGAGACCGGAAGCGCGATCGATGGCCGCACGATTGAGGAGGCCGGCCTGCGACAATTGCCCGGTACCTATCTGATGGAGGTCGATCGCGGTGGCGAAATCATCCCCATGGTCAGCCCCACGCAGCGTCTGCAGGGCGGCGACCGGCTGGTATTCGTGGGCGTCGTCGGCAGCGTCGTCGAGTTGCAACGCATGCGCGGCCTGCGGCCGGCGACCGATCAGGTCTTCAAACTCGATGCTCCGCGCGGCCGCCGCTGCCTGATCGAAGCCGTCGTCTCCGACAGCTGCCGGGTCGTCGGCCAGACGATCAGGGACGGCCGGTTCCGTTCCGAATACAATGCGGTGGTGGTCGCGGTTGCGCGCAATGGCAAGCGCCTCGGGGGAAAGATCGGCGACATCGTGCTCGAGCCCGGCGACACGCTGCTGCTTGAGTCGGATCCGGCGTTCGCGGATGTGCATCGCGATTCGCGCGATTTCTACCTGGTCAGCCGCGTGGAGGATTCCACGCCGCCGAGGCACGAGCGCGGCTGGGTCGCGCTGGCGATCCTCGCCGGCATGATCATCGTCGCGGCGACCGAGATTCTCTCCATGCTCAACGCCGCATTGCTGGCGGCGGGACTGATGGTGCTGACGCGCTGTATCACTGGCCCGATCGCGCGGCGAAGCGTGGACTGGCAGGTGCTCCTCACCATCGGCGCGGCGATGGGGTTGGGCAAGGCTGTCGAGACCACCGGCGCCGCTGCGTATCTCGCGAACAACTTCATCGGCTGGGCGGGAAGCAGCCCGCTGCTCGCGCTGGGAGTGATCTACGGCATGACGATGCTGTTCACGGAGGTGATGAGCAACAACGCGGCGGCGGCGCTCATGTTCCCCATCGGCATGGCGACGGCGAACACGCTGGGCGTCGATTACATGCCGTTCGTGATGGCGATCATGATCGCGGCCTCGTGCGGCTTCGCCACGCCCATCGGCTACCAGACCAACCTGATGGTGTACGGACCGGGCGGCTATCGCATTATCTATTTCTTGCGCTTCGGCGGGCTGGTCAACCTCGTGATCTATGCGACGACAATGGTCGCCACGCCCATCGTGTGGCCGTTCAAATGACGCCAGCGTCGCCACACGCGGACATGCCGCGGCGCCGGCCTGCCTCATCGCGCTGTCCGTACCATGTCGGCGTGCGCCTTTCGCCTGCCGACATCGCCGACGCTGTGGAAGCGGGTCTGCGCGCGAAGTTCGCGGAACTCGATTGTGAACAGGCCGTGTACGGTCTGGATTCGCTGGATGAACTCGCGTTGCACCCGTTGATCGCGAAGGCCCTGGAGACGACAGGTTTCGGCGTGCATCGCGAGCAGCGATATCCGGGTGACCGAATGCGACGCCGCATCAGTGAGGGCGAGCGTTGCGACCTGGTCATTACCGCGGATGGCCGGGGGCTCGTGAAGGAAGGCTCGCGCGGCACCCTGTTCGACGATCCCAATGCCTGCGCATTGGAGGATGCGTTCTGGCTCGAGGTCAAGATCGTCTCGCAGTTCACCTCCGAGGGCCCGAATGCCAACTATTCGTCGCAATTACTCTCCACCGTGCGGCAGGACATCACGAAACTTGCCAAGGATCCGGGCATCCTGCAGGCGGGGCTTCTCATCATCCTTTTCGTGCGCGATGATGCGGTGGCGGAGCACGATCTGAAGATCTGGCAGGATCGTTGTCTGGAGCGAGGCCTGCCTCTGGGCGCGCCGTCGCGGCGCACGATCGCATTCAGCGACCGCCATGGCAACTGATGTTGCGCGATCGCGGTGTATCCCGTGCCGCACCTGTGATCACGCCGTGCCGTCTTTGATCACCTTCAGGATCAGTTTCGTCGCCTCCTCAGCCGGCTTCTTGTTGGCGTAGCGTGTAATGACGCGCGCCAATTCCTCGCTCTGAATCGCTGAGTTCTTCGAATCCAGCAGGTACTTGCTGGCCCAGCGCACAATCGGCATTGCACCGCCGACATGCGGCACGAATTCCGGGACGATCTCACGATCGGCGATCAGATTCGGAAGCAGGCAGAAGCGCGAGCGCAGCAGCACCTTCGATCCCAGCCAGGAGATGATGCCCACCTTGTACACGCCGATCATCGGCTTGCGTTGCCGTGCAATGTCGAGCGTGATCGTGCCTGAGACCGTCAGCGCCAGGTCGCACCAGGCGATGACCGCGTCAGCCTGGGCCGTCACCGTGTGCAGGCCTGTCGGGAACACCTTGACCTTCTTGCGCACGATCCTGGCGATCTCCGGGTTCATCGCCGCGATCACGCCGGTTGCGCCGCTGAAACGACCCTGTAATTCCTGGAAGGCGTTGGCCAGCAGCCGGATGTTCGCCTTCACCTCCTGCGTGCGCGATCCCGGGAAGATGGCGATGCGCGGCGAACTCTGCGGCAGGCCGCGCATCGACTCCTTCAGTTCCTCCTCGTTCAGCGGCCGGTTCACCACCGGATGGCCGATGAACTTGGCCGGCACGTTGCGGTCGTTGAACCACTGCTCCTCGAAGGGCAGCAGGCAGAGAACCAGGTCCGTCAGTTTGCGGAGTTTGCCCAGACGCCACTTGCCCCATGCCCAAAGTTGCGGCGCGACGAGGTGAATGACGCGGGCTCCGGTCTTTTTCACCGCCTTGGCGACGGGAAAGTTGGCTGCTGGTGAATCGACGACCACCACCGCCAAAACGCGATATTCCTTGATCCATTCCTTGATGCGCTTGATCTGCTTGCGCACCTCGCCGGCGCGCCTGAGCGCTCCCAGACCCATCGCGCCGTCGTCGGCCGTGCGGCCCAGGATCGTCGCCCCCGCGGCCTCCATCTTCGGCCCGCCCCATGCATACACGCGCAGGTTCGGCGACTGCTTGAGCAGTTCGGCGATGACCGGCGCAGCATGCGAATCTCCCGAGGGCTCGAACGCTGTGAACAGCACCGCGCCCTGGCCTCGCGCCGGCGGATCGTGCGAAGCGGATTGCTCAACAGGTGCCGCGGCCTCGCTTCGTCGCGCGGCCACAGGCTTGGCGGCGTTTCGTGGCGCGGCATGCTGTGGCACAGGCTTCGGTCGTGGTGGTGGCGTGCTAGGCACGTCGCTGTTCCTCCGGGCGTTCTCCTGCCTTCCTTATCGGCACTCCTCCCGACCTCCTGCCCACTTCGCTGACGCATACGATAGGGCCATGCCCCAGGCCATGCACGCCGGTCTGCGCCCGCTCACGCGACTGATCATCGTGCTGATCATCCTGTCGCCTTTCGCGCTGGCGGTGCCGGAGTGGATCGACGCCGATCCCAAGCACGTGAGCGCATGGGAGGACGGAAGTCCCGTGGAAGTCAAGTCGCTGCCAGCCCGGGAGGACGGTACGAGGCTCAACGTCGAGGCTCTGCGTCCGATCACGGGCTTCGCCATCAACGCACATCACATTGATGACCTGAACCTGTACCTGGAGTCGGTGGATGCCATCGCCGACCTCGGCGCCAATGCTCTGATCGTGTTGACGCCGATGTTTCAGCAATACATCGATTCGGAGGAAATCACCTACATCGCCAGCAAGTGCGCGACCGACGAGCAATTGATCGCCATCCTACGGCGTGCTCGAGAGCGCGGCCTGCACACCACCTTGCTGCCGATCGTGCTCATCGAGCACCCGGGCGAAAAGGACTGGCGCGGCGTGATCCGGCCCAAGGACTGGGATCGTTGGTGGGAGACCTACGACGCCTTCACCGACCGGTTCGTCGATGTCGCCAACGCTGCGGATGTTGACCTGCTGGTCATCGGCAGCGAGTTGAACTCGACCGAGGACATGCTCGATCGCTGGCAGCGCCAGGTGGATCGCGTGCGCGAGGCATTCAATGGCCAGATCGCCTACTCGGCGAACTGGGACCGCTTCGACAAGATCAAGTTCTGGCCGATGATGGATGTGATGTGCGTCAGTTCCTACTTCGAGTTGAAGCGGGATGACCCCAACGCGGCCGAGGAGGAACTGGTCGAGGCGTGGGCCGATGAGCGCGACAAGCTGGTTCGCTTCGCGCATAAGTGGCAGAAGCCGCTGCTCTTGAGCGAAGTCGGCTACCCAAGCGTGCCATGGGCCAGCGCCCATCCGTGGAACTACGTGATCGAGGAAGGCTCCGAGGGCGATCACCAGGCGCAAGCGCGCTGCTGGCGCGCGTTCTTCCGCGCCTGGACGCAGACCTTCGCCGACCGCACCAGCGGCGCGTTCGGATTCTTCGGCTACTTCTGGAGCCCGTACTACCACGGCGACGCCTGGGACACCGGCTATGGCATCCGAGGCAAGCCGTCGTATGACATCGTCAAACGCGGCATGGCGAACATCCGCACGATGGCTGATGAAGCCAAACGCACCGCGGCAACGAAGCCAGCGGCGAAGTCCAACACCGATATCGATTGATTGGGGGGTGCCACGGTTTGTATCGCGCGAGCGATCAAACCGTGCGATCGTCTACCGGCGCGCACTGGCCATGCGCTGTTCGCACGGCTTGGTCGCTGCCGCGACGCAAGCCGTGGCACCCCTCTGAACCACACTTGTCCTCCATCAACGCTACGATTGCCCCCTTTCGCTTCTCCACCACGCCCTTTCGATCCACCACATGCTCAAGCGCACACACACCTGCGGCCAACTCCGGGCCGAGCACGTCGGCCAGACCATCACCCTCGCGGGCTGGGTCAACACGTACCGCGATCAGGGCAAGGGCCTGTCGTTCGTCGATCTGCGCGACCGCGACGGCCTGACGCAAGTGGTCTTCGATCAGGAGGAATCGCCGGCCGAGGTGGTCAAGGAGGCGAGAACGCTGCGGCGCGAGGATGTCATCGCCATCACCGGCACAGTGCGCAAGCGCGTCGGCGGCGTGAATCCGAAACTGCCGACTGGCGAAGTCGAAGTCTTCGCGCAGAAACTGGAGATTCTCAACCGCACCGAGACGCCTCCCATTCTCCCGGATGAATACGAGGCCGCGAAGATCGCGGAAGAAACGCGATTGAAGTATCGTTACATCGACCTGCGCCGGCCGCACATGCAGAAGACGCTGCGCATGCGGCACGACGCTGCGCGCATCACGCGCGAGTACTTTCACTCCAACGGCTTCACCGAGGTCGAAACCCCCCTGCTGATCAAGACCACGCCGGAAGGCGCGCGCGACTACATCGTGCCCTCGCGGATTTATCCCGGCAAGTGGTACGCCCTGCCGCAGAGCCCGCAGATCTTCAAGCAGATTCTCATGGTGGGAGGCACGGAACGGTATTTCCAGTTGTGCAAATGCCTGCGCGATGAGGACCCGCGGGCGGATCGCCAGGCCGAGTTCACGCAGGTCGACCTCGAGATGAGTTTCGTCGAGCGCGATGATGTGCTGAAGATCATGGGCGGCTACATCCGCGAATTGCTCAAGAAGGCCAAGGGCGTCGACATCGGCGAGCCGCGGCAACTTTCCTACAAGGACTGCATGGACAAGTACGGCTCGGACAAGCCGGACCTTCGATTTGAGTTGGAGATCGAGGACATCTCCGATCTCGCGAGGAAGACCGACTTCGGCGTGTTCAAGACCGCGCTGGACAAGCCGAAGGGCTGTGTGCGCGCGCTGAAGATTCCCGGTGCGGGAGAGAAGATCACGCGCAAGCAGATCGACGGCCAATACACCGATCTGGTGAAGGGGTTGAAGGCCGGCGGCTTGCCCGTGGTGAAGTACGGCGCGAACGGCTACGAAACGGGCATCGCCAAGTTCGTCGCGCCGATCGCCGAGGAATTGAAGTCACGGCTGAATCTTCAGCCCGGCGACATCGTCTTCTTCGCCGCCGATTCATACTCTATCGCGTGCAAGGCCTTGGGCGAGTTGCGTCGCACCATCGCGCGCGATCTCAAACTCATCCGCGAGAACGAGTGGCAGTGCTTCTGGGTCGTGGACTTCCCCTTGTTCCACTGGAACGAAGAAGCCAAGCGCTTCGAGAGCGAGCATCACCCGTTCACCGCCCCCCGACAGGATCAGTTCCACCTGCTCGACAGCGACCCCGGCAACATCATCAGCGCTTCCTACGACTTTGTCATCAATGGCTACGAGTGCGCTTCGGGCTCGATCCGAATCCACCGGCCGGAGATTCAGCAGAAGGTGTTTTCATTGCTGGGAATCACGCCCGAACAACAGAAGATCAAGTTCGGCTTCCTGCTCGAAGCGCTCAGTTTCGGCGCGCCCCCCCACGGCGGCGTCGCGTTTGGGTTCGATCGCCTGATCATGCTGCTGACCGGCACCGACAACATCCGCGATGTGATCGCCTTCCCCAAGACCCAGAACGGCGTCGATCTCATGACCGAAGCCCCCGGGCCGGTGGATGATGAGCAGTTGCAGGAACTGCGGATCAAGGTGAATCCGCTGCCTGCCTAGATTCAACGCGGAGACGCAGAGAACGCATAGTGTGGATGTAGAGCCACGGATAAACACGGATGAACACGGATAGGGATTGGACGATACAACTCCATCTCTTGTCCGTGTCCATCCGTGTTCATCCGTGGCTTTCTTCTAGATCTCTCTGCGCGTCCTCTGCGTTCTCAGCGGTGAATCCCCCCAACTTTGTGCGGCATCGGCGGCATCCTTCGCACTGACGGCCAGCCCATTCCCGAGGAGTGGCTGGACGCGATCGATGCGCGCATCGCCTACCGCGGGCCGGACGGCCACGGCCGCTTTCGCGATCGCGTGGAGATTGCGGACGCTTCCGCGCCGGGCGGCAAGCGCGTAGTGGAAGTCGCGTTCGTGCATCGACGCCTGTCGATCATCGATCACAAGGATGGCGCGCAGCCGATGGTGTCGGATCGCGGCCGGAATGAGACCGAAGGCCTGGTCGCGGTGGTCTTCAACGGCTGCATCTACAACCACCGCGAGTTGCGCAAGGAACTGGAAACGAAAGGCCACAGGTTTGTCACCGATCACAGCGACACGGAGGTGCTGATTCACGGGTGGCGCGAGTGGCAACAGGAGTTGATCAGGCATCTTGTAGGAATGTTCACATTCGCAGTCTGGGATCGATCATCTGCTCTTGTTTGCATGGGACGCGACATCTTCGGCGAGAAGCCGTTGTTCTATCCCACCATGCCGCAAGCGCCTGGCGATCCCGAGATGTTCGCGTTCAGCAGCGAGGTTGGGTCGATTCTCAATGTCTGGCGCGGAAGGCACGCGGCTTGGCGAGATACAAACCCTTGGAACGCAGAGGCGCGGTTTCTTCAATGTGGCTACACCGATCACCTGGCCTTGTCACATGACAACACGATGGCGCTCGATCATCCGCCAGGCATCGCAATCTCCATACCGTTCGTCAAGCGCCATGAGGAAGTCGATGCAAATCCACACCACGATCAGCTCCGTGTTCCGGAAGGCGTGAAATCAGACTTTGACGCGTTGATCGACCACTCGGTCTCGCAGCGACTAGAGGCCGATGTGCCACTTGGGTGCTTCCTTTCTGGCGGCGTGGATTCCTCGCTCATCGCCCACTTCGCGAAGAAACACAAGCGTGACATCATCACATTCTGCGTACGGATGCCGGACGCTCGCTATGACGAATCACCATTTGCAGAGGCAGTTGCACGGCATCTTCAGACCAAGCACTTCACACTCGATGTAGCGATTGCGCCCTCCGATGATCTCCCATTCCTCATCCGGACACTTGGTCAACCATTCGGCGACAGTTCTATTCTTCCAACCTATTGGGTATCCAAGGCGGCTCGCGATCAGGTGAAGGTCGCCCTGAGCGGCGATGGCGGCGATGAGTTGTTCATGGGCTATGAGCGCTACTTGGCTGCCGAGACATTGACCAAGTACCACGGTTTGATGAGTTGGCTGCCGACACTACTCTTCGATCGTGCGCATCCCAAGAGCAAATGGCACAAGGTGACGAGATTCAGAGACGCTGCACGGGACTACGAACGTCTCGGACTTCTGGCGCTGAATCCGATCTTCCGGCCAAATGACATTTGCGAGCTTCTCCATCACTCACCATTGGCCTTCGATTCCGTGGCTGATTCCAGCAGTATGTTCCTTCGCGACTTGCCGCGGCAAGATGAGCACCCGGCACTGGCGTTGAGGGAATGGGATGTCAAGAATTATCTTCCCGGCGACCTCCTGCGCAAAGTCGACACCGCGTCCATGGCCTGCGGCCTGGAAGTGCGCTGCCCATTCCTCGACCGCGATCTCGCGCGGGCTGCGCTGGCCGCGCCGATCGAGCAACTCATGCCCGGCGGCCAGCGCAAAGGATTGCTGCGTCAGATCGCGCGGAGGTATCTGCCGAAGGAGATCGTCGATCGGCCGAAGATGGGCTTCGCCATTCCCATCGGCGAGTGGTTCCGCAGCGACTACGGCGGAATGAAGACGCTCTTGCTCGATCACCTTAACTCAACCGAGCCCTTCGGCCCGATCCAACTCGATCGCAAGGCCGTGCAGCGGTTCATCGATGAACACATGTCGGAAAGGCGCGATCACGGTCAGCGGCTGTTCACACTGCTGACGCTGTCGATCTGGGCCAGACAAGTGACGAGTGACAAATCAGAGTGACGAATCAGATCGGTCGACTTGCAGCGCCCGCATTCGCCATCCGCAGCTCGTCATTTGTCACTCCCATCTCATCCGGCGCGATCGCGCTGATGACCCGCGCGCCGACGAGATTGCCCCAGACATTCACCGCCGTCCGGCACATGTCCAAGACGCGATCGACGGCGATCAGCATCCCGATGGCGCTGGCGGGCAAAGGCTCGACGCCGCGCCCCGCCAGACTTGTGTTCACCGCGGTGATGACGATGATCAACGTCCCAAGGCCGGCCGCAGGTACGCCCGCCGTGCTTAGCGCCGCGATCGCGGCCGTGATCGCGATGACCACAAGGTCGCTTGTTTCCAACGCGACGCCGTGCGCCTGGCACAGAAACACCACGGCCGCTGCCTGAAAGATCGCTGTGCCATTGAGATTGAGCGAGGCGCCCAGCGGCAGCACGAGACTTGCCGCCGCCTTCGAGCACGCCGAGCGTGAAGGACGGCCGTTGCGCCGTGATGGACTTCCGGGATCATCGATCACCGAATCGAGCGCCACCGGCAACGCAACGATGCTGGAGGCGCTGCCCAGAGCCACGCCCAGCGCACGCATCGCCCGCCATGCATAGGCGATGGGATTGCAACGGCCGAAGATAAGCAGCGCCAGCGGCAAAAGAATGATCGCATGCGCACCAAAGGCCACGACAACGGTCAGGCAGAATCGCTCCATCGTGCCGCGCACACCTTCAAGGCCGACTGATCCGACCGCATTGGCGACCAGCAGGAAGATCCCCAGCGGCGCAATCCAACTGATCCAGCGCGCGGCTCGCAGCAGCGCCGCCTGCAGCGCCTCGATGACCACCAGCGCAGCACTGCCGCGCTCGCCGATCGACGCCAGTCCAAGCCCGATAAGCAGCGCCAGAACAATGAGACCGAGCAGGCGGCCTGCGCCGAGGTCGCTGATGAGATTGTCGGGCAACACTCGACGAACGATGGCCAGCGAGGCGCCAGCGAGGGTGTTCTGGTGATTGTTGATGATCGCTTGCACGCCCTGTGCGACTTCCGGCGTGCTCTCGAAGCGGGCCGCCGATGCGCCGATCAGGGCCCCGCGCGCCTCCGGTGCGATGTCGCCCGCCCGCAACAGCGTGGCGGCTGCCGCTCCCAGGCTCACGGAGACGATCATCATGATCGCGAACCACGCCAGCGTCGCGCCCAAGGCCAGCCCGAAGCGCGAGGCGGCTTTCGTGCGCCCGCCCGCGACGACGATGCAGGCCACGGTCAGCGGCGGAGTCAGGAGCACGAGCGGCCGGATCAGCAGCAGATCGCCCGCCACGAACGTCCAATGCTTTGTGTCGATCGGGCTCTGCGGATCAAACAAAACCAGTTGCCCGTAGTATGAGCCCGCTACCAGCCCCAGAAGCGTCAAGAGAGTCAGCGTGGCAGTTCGCATCGGCGGCGTGAACGGAAGCCTAGCGTCGAAAGTTGGTGTTTGCCAAGTTGGATGTGGAGCGAGCGATCGGCATTCAGCGAGCAGCGCGTCGCCAGCTAATGCACGCCCTTGGCCGCCAGCCATCGCTCAGCGTCGAGCGCCGCCTGACACCCCATGCCTGCGGCGGTCACCGCCTGGCGATAGATGGAGTCGGCAATGTCGCCCGCGGCGAACACCCCTTCGATGTTCGTCGCGCTCGAGCGCGTCGCAAGTCTGACGTAGCCCTTGTCGTCGAACGACAGTCCCGAACCCTGAAGGAACTTTGTCGCAGGTGTGTGGCCGATCGCAATGAACAGCCCGCGCACCGGCAGATCCGATTCCTTGCCCGTGACCGTGTCCTTGAGCCGCACCCCTTCGATGTGGTCGTTGCCCAGCACATCCGCGACCACCGCGTTCCAGATGACCTTCGCATTCGGCGCATTGAAGATGCGCTGCTGCATGGTCTTGCTGGCGCGGAATTCATCGCGGCGATGAATGACGTAGATCGTCGAGCCGAACTTCGTGAGGTAACTCGCTTCCTCCATCGCCGTATCGCCGCCGCCGACGACAGCTAGGGGCTGATCGCGAAACCCCGGCAGGGCGCCATCGCACACTGCGCAGGCGCTGACGCCCCCGCCGCTGGTCGCCAGTCGCAGCTCGTTGGCAAGACCGAGCCAGTTCGCCGTCGCGCCGGTGGCGATGATGACAGCATGCGCCTTGACGATCGATTTCTCCGAAGTGTGCAGTTCGAACGGCTTTCGCGAGAAATTGCAGCGGACGATGTCTTCGCCGATGACGCGGGCGCCGAATCGCTCGGCCTGCTGCTGGAAGAGCCCCATCATGTCGGGGCCCGTAACGCCCATCGGAAAGCCGGGATAGTTCTCAACTTCCGTCGTGAGCATCAACTGCCCGCCCGGCAGCACCGGCGCCGGGTTGGCCTGAGGCGTGCCGATGTACACCACCGGTTTCAGGTTGGCGCGAGCAGCGTAGATCGCGGCGGTCCAGCCGGCCGGCCCGCTGCCGATGATGACAACCTTCTCAATATCACTCATGGGCGATACCACGGAACCGTGCGCCGGCTCGAGAACTTGCAGGGTATTGGATAATCCAGATGCCTCACTCGTCACGCAAGGTCATTCGATCAGACCCTGCGCGCGTGCCAGGACTTTCACCGGCGGCCAGAGCAGCATGTCGCCCTTGGCGCCGTCGATCGACGCCTCGGCGCCGCGGTCGTCATCGTGATCCTGGCCCTGCGAGTACAGGAAGCCTTCGCCCGACTCAACCCAGCCGCGTCCGATTTCGCTGTCCACGGCCTGACGCGATGTGAGAAGCCGATACTTGAACGGCCGCAATTCCTTGTCGTAGGGATCGACATCGCTGCCCTTACGAAGCGCCTGGCCGTAGATCTTTTCCTTGTCGTCGGGGTACTGGCTGTAGGTCTTCTTGTAAGCGCACAGGCCGGCGGCGACGGCCGTGCCATTGACCTCTGCCACCAGGGTGTTCCGGACCGCGAACGCCTCCGACAGGTCCTCGACCGAGTACAGCACGGCGGCGTAGCGGATCCGATTGGTCCGATCGAACTGCGACTGCACCGACAGCAACTGCGAGTCGTACTGGTCAATGCGCCAGCGCCGCCACCAGTCGTCGTAGATCAGATTCAGCCGCTGCATGGAGTCCGTCAGGGAACTGTGGATGCTCGCAATCATGCGCCAGCGCTTGGCGGCGCCGAAGCGCGTCAGCGGGGCGTCCTTGGCCTGCACCTCGGCAAAGGTGTTGGCGAATTTCTCCTCGTCCGCCCTGTCGCCGCGCTCGTTGAACACTTCGCGAATCAGCGCCTCGGCGACGACACGATCGGCCTCGGGCATGAACAGACGGCTTCGATCCGGCCGCAGAAACGGAAGTTCCTGCTGGGCGATGTTCGAGTACTGGTCTGTCGTGATGCGATCCTGATACGTGTAGAACACATCGCGCATGTTCTCCATCACGCTCGAGAGCATGTCGACAAAGTGCATCTTCTCGGCCAGGAATTCCCGATCTGCAAACACGCGCACGACGAACGCAAAGGCCACGTACAGATCCAGCGCCCGCTGCGTCTGGTTGGCTTCCATGAGCCGATAGGTTTCGGCGGTCGCGAACGCGGCCATCGTGTCCACCGCATGCGTGTACGGAAACTCGCTCGCGCGCAAACTGCCATTGACGCCCACATCGGCTGTGAGCCCGGCGCGCACGTACTTCGGATCCAGCCCGTCACGGCCGTACGGCATGCCGATCTTGGTGAACTTGCCGCTCTTCTTGGCTTCGATGATGGCGTCGGCCATCTTCGAGTTGGACTCGGCCCAACCCGTAACCGCCTTCCACTCCTTCATCTTCGGATGGATCGTGTCAAGGTTGAACGAGGGGCCCACCTCCATCGGCGGCTTGCTCAGGTCGAGGTAGGCGTCGAAGAGTGTTCGATATGCCTTGGCGCTCTCCGGCCCGGCGACGGTCGGGTGCTTGTTGAGTTCGCCGACCACCTGCGTCACGAGCGCGGCGTTGCCTTGTCGAGCGTGTGCGGGCGATCCGATCGCGATCGCTGCGCACGCAAGAGCCGCTGTCAAGATCCGATGCCACGCTGAGTGCTGTACCTGTCGCATGTTTATCAAACCGTCAAGCAAGGAGGAGTACCATCCAGACCGGAGATTGCCGGCCACAGCCCGCGTTTCGCACCCACTTCACTGCAGTTGCGCGGGCCGCACTGCGATGGATCGAGAATGGTAGCAGATACGCTGCCTCGCGGCCGTGCCTGCAGGCATCCCCGGCGTCCCCGCCCCGGTCATGTTGGCTGTATCATCTCCGCCCCTGCCAGCGCTGAATCCATTCGCAGGAGCACCGTTGTGCGCTGTGCGACCGCGCCTCGAAGCAGTCCAAAGGAGATGTGTCAGCCATGATCGTCGGCGTACCCACGGAAGTGAAAAAGGACGAGTATCGCGTCGGCATGCGACCTGTCGGCGCGGAAGTCCTGGTCAAACAGGGCCATACCGTCCTCGTTCAATCCGGCGCCGGCGTCGGCAGCGGATTTCCCGACCAGCAGTATGACGCCGCGGGGGCCAAGATTGTTCCAGCCGCCGCCGATGTCTGGGGCAAGGCCGACATGGTCGTCAAAGTCAAGGAGCCCCAGCCTCAGGAAGTCCCCATGATGCGGGACGGCCAGACAGTGTTCACGTACTTCCACTTCGCCGCCGACAAGGAACTGACCGTCGGTTGCCTCAAAAGCAAGGCCGCGTGCGTCGCCTACGAGACGCTGACCGACAAGCGCGGCTACCTGCCGCTGTTGACGCCCATGAGTGAGATCGCCGGCAAACTCTCGGTTCAGGAAGGCGCCAAGTACCTGGAGCGGCCGCAAGGCGGTCGCGGGATCCTGCTGGGCGGCGTGCCGGGCGTCGAGCCCGGGCACGTGTTGGTCATCGGCGGCGGCGTGGTGGGAACCTGCGCTGCGCAAGTCGCGTCCGGCATGGGTGCCAAGGTCGTCGTGATGGATGTCAACATCGACCGCCTGCGCGAACTGGATGAGTTCATGCCCGACAACGTCACGATGATCTACTCCGACCCGCAGGCGATTCGCGAGCACTTGGACTGGGCGGATCTGGTCGTGGGCGCGGTGCTGATTCCCGGCGCCAAGGCCCCCCACCTCATCAGCCGCGCCGACCTCAAGCACATGCGGCCGGGCGCGGTGATCGTCGATGTCGCCATCGATCAGGGTGGCTGCGTCGAAACCGCCAAGGTCACCACCCACAGCAATCCGATCTACACCGTCGATGGCATCGTCCACTATTGCGTGGGCAACATGCCCGGAGCGGTGGCGCGCACAAGCACACAGGCTCTGACCAATGCGACGCTGCCATGGGCGATCAAGATCGCCAACCAGGGGGCTGCGAAACTGGCGAAGGCCGACCCGCACTTCGCCAACGCCGTCAACACCTGGCAGGGGAAGTTGACCAACGAACCCGTGGCCCAGGCGCACGGACTCAAGTATGAGGCCTTGTCGCTGTAGCCGGCTGCCAGCGCGAAGAGGCAAGTATCGGCGGGTGCAACTGATCCGGGCTTGCCTCTTCGCGCTGGCGCGCGGCGGCATATGCTCATGCCATGCCCATGGAGTTCTTCGTCGTCGACGCCTTTACGCATCGGCCCTTCTCCGGCAACCCTGCGGCGGTGTGCGTGCTCGACCAACCGATCGATGACCGCTGCATGCAGGCCATCGCGCGCGAGGTGAATCTCTCCGAAACCGCGTTCGTCGAACCCAAGCCCGACGGCCTGTTCAATCTGCGCTGGTTCACGCCCGCCAAGGAAGTCGATCTGTGCGGCCACGCGACGCTGGCCAGCGCGCACATTCTCTGGCAGGAGGGTCATCTCCAGCCGGACTCGACGGCTTCGTTCGCGACGCAAAGCGGCTCGCTGCATTGCCGGCGCGGCGAGAAGAATCGCATCGTCATGGACTTTCCGATGGAGATCGCGACGCCATGCATCCCATCCGAGGACCTGGTCAAGGGCATCGGCTCCGATGGCGATCGGTATCTGGTCAACCGGCTGCACTACATGGTGGTGCTGCGCGACGCCAGCACGCTGCGCGCCCTCAAACCTGATTTCACAAGACTTGCCCACCTTGATCGCCGCGGCGTCATCGTGACCTCACCATCGGACGATGGCCGATTCGACTTCCTTTCGCGCTACTTCGTTCCCAAACTCGGCATCAACGAAGATCCCGTGACAGGTTCCGCTCATTGCTCGCTCGGCCCGTACTGGGCTGAGCGCCTGCACAAGACCGAGATGACCGGCTATCAGGCCTCATCGCGCGGCGGCATCGTCGGCGTGCGAGTCCGGCCAGACGATGGCCGCGTCGATCTCATCGGCGACGCCATCACTGTCATGCGCACGCAACTGCTCGTCGGGGCGTGAGAAACGGCGGCATTCGAGCGCGAAACGTCAGCGATCGTCGGCGGGCACATCGGCCGGACGCATCGCGTCGGCCAGCACGACGAGATTGTGGAAGGCGTCGGTGATGTGCTGCATGATCTGCGGCCGGGCGCCCTCGATGATGCGCGGCGGGCCGATGAACACATCGCAGAACATCGGCACGATGATCAGGTCGCCGCGCGGCATCGCAAATCCGAGATTGCGCATGTACACCGGCACGACAGGCGTGCGCGGCCGCTTGGCCAGCACGTGTGCGATGCCGGTTTTGAACTCGCCGAGTTTTTCCGGGTCGCCGCGCGTGCCTTCGGGAAAGAGTATGAGCGTCGCGCCTGCGTCAAGGGCCTCGATCATGGCCTGCAGCGGGTTGCATGACCGCGTCACCTTGTCGCGCCGGATCGCGAGCACGTTCATGCACCTCTTCCAGATGAAGTTGCGGATCGGCCCCTGCTCGAAATAGTCGGCTGCCGCCACCGGCCGCACGCGCGGCAAGTCGCGCAGGCGCATCAGATCCATCAGCACCGCCGCATCGAGATGGCTGTTGTGATTGGCGACGAAGATCGTCGGCTCGCTGAAGTGCAGGTGCTCGCGGCCGTGCACGCTCACGCCAATGAGCAGGCGCGCGATCGGCCGCACGATCACGAGAAACCACAGATACAGCAGCCAGTTTCGCATCGCGGTCGTTGAGGAGAGCCGGCGCGGCTCGCTGCCGCATGCGACTGCTTCCCACCGATCAATAGAAGTATCCGATGAAGTGGAAGAAGATCGGCGCTGAGAAACACAGCGAATCGACGCGATCGAGCACGCCGCCGTGGCCTGGTATGAGCGTGCCCGAATCCTTCACGCCGACATCGCGCTTGATGGCCGAGATGATCATGCCACCGATCGGCCCGGTGGTGGCGATGAGGATTCCCGCGATCAGCGCGTGATAGGCATCCATCGGCGTGAGGAATCGCAGCAGCACCGCGAGGATGCTCGTGCACACCAGGCCGCCGAGGAAGCCTTCCCACGTCTTGTTGGGCGAGATGTGCGGCGTCATCTTGTGCTTGCCCAGCGTCTTGCCGAACATGAACTGCAGCACATCGTTGAATTCCGCGAGGAAGATGAGATAGAACAGCAGGCCGCGATTGCCCGCTGCGAACGGCGTGTCGAGATCCATCACCAGCAGGTACGCGAGGTACGACAGGCCGTAGACGAAGGCCATCAGGCCCCAGTGGAGTTTGCCGGCGCTGGTCATGAATCGCTGCGTCTCACCCGCCATCACCAGGCGCAGCGGGATGATCATGAACATGTAGACGGGGATGAAGATGAGGAACATGTTGTACCAGGGCATCCAGACCCAGAGGTACTGCACGATGATGGCGAGATACGACAGCAGAATCGCGCGCCGATCCGCGATGCGCATGTGCACCAGCGTATAGAACTCCTTGAGCGAGACGAAACTCAAGAGCGCAAAGCAGGCGATGGTCACCCATTCGTAGCGCGTGAGAATCACCAGCAGCGTCACCCCCACCATGACCCACCACGAGCGCATGCGCAGCCAGAGTTCGCGGCGCGTCGATTCCGACAACCGGCGCGACATGACGGCGATGCCGATGGTCCCGGCCACCAGCAGCCCGACGACGATCTCGGTCATCAGCATGACCGGGCCGGGATGCCGCACGGCGTGCAGGAAGGTTTGCACGGCGCCCGGGCCGGGCGCGGCCTGCGATGTCGCGAGGGCGATGATCATGAAGGGGACTCCCTCCCTGCCGCGCGCTCGCGCAGGGCTGCAGCCATGTGCGCGACGCGGCGAATGATCGTGACGATACAACCGGCGACAATCACTGCGAGCGCGGCGCGCAGCACCTGACCCTGGACCGCCCAGAGCGGCTCCAGTGTTGCCGCGAGGCAGGCAACGGTCATCACCGCCATGCGATGCTGCTTGGCCATTGGTCCGCGGAAATCATGCGGCAGTCCGCTCGCCGCGCCAAGCATGCGCACGTATGCGGTCAACACGGCCCCCAGCGCCGCCAGCCAGCCAAGCGTCAAGCCATAGTCGAGGTGCCGCGCAGCGCAGCCGGCGCCGATGAGAATGAGCGGATCGGCAATGCGGTCGGGCAGGTCGTTGTAGATGTCGCCGGCGGCGCTGCGCAGGCCGCCTTCAACGGCCATCATGCCGTCGAAGAGGTTGCACAGCAGCCTGAATTGAATGGCGACGGCAGCGCCCAGGAGCAGCGCGATGCGCCCCGCGCCGCCCACTTCGCCGCTGCCTGCCAGCGCAACGCCCGCTGCCATTGCGAACACGACGCTCAGCGCGGACACCTGATTGGGCGTCAGACCCAATGCGATCAGGCGCCGACTGACGCGCGGCGCCCAGGCGCTCTGGCGGGCGGCAATCGGTCGACGGGCGCTGGGCGTATCACTCATGGGCGGATTCGCTGCTGATTCTCGCCTATTCTCATCGCCGATGAAGGCTCGCGAACTCGAAAACCTGGGCATCCCGCACGGCGAACCGGTGCGACTGGCGACGCGTTTGCTCGCAACCGCGGCCAAAGCGGGCATGAACAAGACCGACATGCGAACGCGCATGCAGCAGGTCGTGGCCGATCCGGCGGCGATGGCAGATGATCCGCACTTTGGCAAGTTGGCGCAGGCGCTGATCAGCGCGCGTGCCTCGCCACAAGCGTTATTTGTGCCACGCGCCGGCGGCGCTGCCTCCTGGCGGCAATGGGGCGTCGATCTCGAGCCCGATTCGATTCAGCAGATGCGCAACGCCTGCGACCTGCCGGTTGCAGTGGCTGGCGCGCTGATGCCCGATGCGCATGTTGGCTACGGCCTGCCCATCGGCGGCGTGCTGGCGACGCACAACGCAGTCATTCCCTACGCCGTCGGCGTCGACATCGCCTGCCGCATGAAGATGACGGTCCTCGATGTGCATGGCGGCGCGGAGACCGATCGCCTGATCAACGCCCTTGAATCGCAGACCCGCTTCGGCGTGGGAGCCGAATTCAAGCAGCCACATGAACACCCTGTGCTGGATGAGAACTGGGCCGTTTCCCCCGTTACTCATCACGGCAAGCGGAAGGGGCAGGGGCAATTGGGCACCTCCGGCTCGGGCAATCACTTCGTCGAGTTCGGCACGCTTACCGTCGAGGGCGATGCGAACGATGTCGGTCTGAAGGCCGGCACGTATCTCGCGCTGCTTTCGCACTCGGGTTCGCGCGGCACGGGCGCAGCGGTCGCGCAGCACTACTCGAAACTGGCGATGAACCTGCATCCCGAACTGCCCAAGGAACTCAAGCACCTGGCGTGGCTTGATCTCGATTCCCAGGAAGGCCAGGAGTACTGGGCGGCGATGAATCTCATGGGCCAGTACGCTGCGGCCAATCACGATGTCATTCATCGATCCATTGCCAAGTTCCTGAAGGCGGACGTCATCGCCGACGTCGAGAACCACCACAACTTCGCGTGGAAGGAGACGCACGCTGACCCGGCCACAGGCCAGCAACGCGAGATGATCGTGCATCGCAAGGGCGCAACGCCGGCGGGCAAGGGCGTGCTTGGCATCATTCCCGGCTCGATGGCCTCGCCTGGTTTCCTTGTGCGCGGCAAGGGCAGTGCGGCGTCGCTCGAATCCGCCTCGCACGGCGCGGGCCGCCTGATGAGCCGCACCAAGGCCAAGGAATCATTCACATGGAGCGCGGTCAAGAAACTCCTCGCCGAGCGCGATGTCCTGCTGCTGTCGGCAGGCATCGACGAGGTTCCCGGCGCGTACAAGGACATCGAAACGGTGATGGCCCAGCAGAACGACCTGGTTGAGCTCATCGCGCGATTCGATCCGAAGATCGTCAAGATGGCTCCAGCCGGCGAGCGGCCGGAGGATTGATCAGGTGCGAATTGTCGGGCCCCAACTCAACTGCCACGTGCAATGCGAAGCGATCCTTCGCGCCGTGCCCGAGTGGTTCGGCATTGAGTCGGCGATCGTCGACTACGTGCGCAACATCGAAACGCTGCCGACGTTTCTTGCGCTCGATGAAGACGACCGCAGTATCGGCTTGATGACCGTGAAGATGCATTTTCCGCAATCGGCTGACCTGTACGTGCTCGCCGTGCGCAAGGAGCATCATCGCAGGGGGGTCGGCCGTGCCCTGCTCGACCGTGTCGAGGAGTGGCTGCGGGGCGAGGGCGTGCGCTTCCTGCAGGTCAAGACGCTTGCGCCCACGGCCAACTACGAGCCATACGACCGCACACGCCGTTTCTACGAGGCGATGGGCTTCACGCCGCTGGAGATCTTCCCAACGTTGTGGGACCCGCGCAATCCCTGCCTGATGATGATCAAGGCCCTCTAGTTGTGGGCGATGCTGAGACACGTCCAGCGTAGAATCGTCCCGATGCCTGCTTTGCGCCGCCTCTACTTCGACAACGCCGCGACGTCGTTTCCGAAGCCGCCTGAGGTGACCCAGGCGATGCTGCAGTACATGAGCGAGGTGGGCGCGAGCCCGGGCCGCGGCGCATACAAGGAGGCAGTGGAGGCCGGCCGCACCCTTATGCGCTGCCGGGAGCTGATCAATCGCCTGATTCACGGCGAGGATCCGCATCACATCGTCTTTACGCTCAATGCCAGCGACTCGCTCAACCTTGCCATCAAGGGGCTCGTGCGGCATCACCAGCGCAAGCGCGAATCAGTTCACGTCGTGACAACGACGATGGATCACAATTCGATTCTGCGCCCGATGCGCGAGATCGAGGGCGACGGCGTGCAGATCACACGCGTCAAGGTCGATCCCGATTCCGGCCGCATCGATCCCGGCGATATCCGATCCGCCATTCGGGCCGACACGCGACTCGTCGCGCTGATCCACGCCTCCAACGTCACCGGCGCCATCCAGCCGATTGCCGAGATCGGCGCTGTCTGTCGCGAGCGCGGCGCGGCGTTCCTGGTCGATGCGGCACAGACCATCGGTCACGTGCCTATCGACGTGCAGGTTGTGAAGGTCGATCTGCTCGCGTTCCCCGGCCACAAGGGCCTGCTGGGTCCGCTGGGCACCGGCGGGCTCTACCTGCGGCCGGGCATGGAGCAGGTCATCGATACATCGCGCGAGGGCGGCACGGGCTCAGCCAGCGAGCGCGACACGCAACCGACGCACATGCCCGACAAGTACGAACCGGGCTCGCACAACGGTCCGGGCATCGCGGGACTTGCCGCCGGCGTGCAGTGGATCCTCGATCGAGGTGTGGATGCGATTCACGATCACGAGCAGCGGTTGACGCGCATCCTCCTGGATGGCCTGCGCGAACTGCCGGCCGTTCGTGTGCTGGGCTCGCGCGAGGTCGAACATCGCTGCGGCGTCGTCTCCATCGTGATCGACGGCATGGAACCGGCCGATCTGGCCGCGATCCTGGAGGAGAACTTCGGCATTCTTTCGCGCGCAGGACTGCATTGCGCGCCACTGGCGCATCAGGCATGCGGAACGGCGTCGTCCGGTGGCGCGGTGCGGCTGAGCGTCGGGCCGTTTCTCACGGAGGACGATGCGCGATACGCTGTGGACTCGATCGCTGAGATCGCGCGTGAAACGGCGCTGCCTGCACGCGCAGCGGCCGCGCCGGATCATGTCTCATCCACCCGCCGATGACTGAATTGCACGACCTGTTCACCAGACGGCTGGATGGCACGCTTGCAGCCGTCGGATCGCTCCGCGCCGAACTGCCGCAAATCATCGCCATTGCCGAGACGGTGCGTGAGCGGCTGGTCCGCGGTGGCACGATTTACACCTGCGGCAATGGCGGATCGGCGGCCGAGGCGATGCACTTCGCCGAGGAACTCATCGGCCGGTATCGCAGCAATCGTCCCCCCCGACGCGCCATTTGTCTGAATGCAGACGCGACGGTGCTCACGTGCATCGCCAACGATTTCGGATTCGATCAGGTCTTTGCCCGTGCATGCGAGGCGATGCTGACCAGCGTCGATGCGCTCGTTGTGCTTTCCACTTCGGGCAACAGCGAGAACATCGTGCTCGCATTGCAGACGGCGCAGGCAAGAGGCGCCGTCACGATCGGACTGCTCGGGAAAGGCGGCGGCCGATGCGCCGCACTCTGCAAGCACGCGATGGTGATTGATTCGAGCGATTCCGCGCACGTGCAGGAGGCGCACCAGGCTGTTCTGCACATGCTGTGCGAATCGTTGGAGGTTTGAGCTCGGGCGCTCCCGACCGGTTATCGGTCGTGTGACGCCGACATCACGCCTTCGACAACGACAATCGCGCGCAACGTCGTGCCCAGACTCTTGAAGTACCCGCTGGAGTGTGGCAGCATTCCTGTTACGGCCGGACGTCGCTGTCTTCGTTTACCACAAGGAGTAATCATTCAACCCAGTTCTGCGTCGATAGTGGCAATCTGGGCAAATCAATCGCCTTTCTGAAGGTCAGGAAAGCAGTCTCCAGTCTGCCCGTAACGGCGCGACCTAGAAAAACTTCTGCATCCGATCAAGATCCACGATGCGAACAGCAAGTCTGGAACGTACAGGAAACCTCCACCGGGCATTCCACACCAAACTGGCAAAAACCGCGCTGGTGTGCCAGCCCGGCCAGTAAGTACGTGCTAGTCTTAACAGCTTCCAGACAACAGAATCTGGAAGCCAGGGAACGAGGATCGTGTCTGGTTGCTTGGTCCGCCTTGAACAGCTGCTGGTGGTAGTTCCGACCCCCCCTGAAGAGAACCATGATCGCCCGTGCGCCCAGAACCTACGCTGCGCTCGCTGCAGCCGCGATACTCGCGGCCGGCACGGCGGCTCACGCTGGTTCCACGACGTACTTCTCCAGTGGCCAGACCTACACAGGCTTGGGGTCCAGTCCCTTTGCAGGCACGGGCAACCTGATCGTCGAGAGCTTCGACGATGGTGGGGTCAACTCGCTCATGACGGCCATTGGCGGCTCGATCAAGGGGCCGTCTTCCACGACCGATTCAGTCGATCCCGGCGGCAGTTCCTACAGCACGACAGGCCGCTCCATGACGTTCAAGTTCGACGCCCAGGGCGGGGCCCGGCCGACGATGGCTGGTCTGGCTTGGACGGACGGACGGCCCAACGCGATGGTTACATTCCGGGCTTGGGACGCCAGCGGCAACCTGATCGGCAAGATCTCGGGCCGGGTGGGTGACCTGCTGCGAACGAGTTCTTCAGGCGAGGATCGCTTCTTCGGCATCGCATCCGAAGACGGCATCGCCAAGATCCGCATCAGTTCCAGCAAGCGCGGCTTCGAAGTCGATCACGTGCAGTTCGCGTACGGCTTCAGCGTCGTTCCTGTGCCTCCGGCGCTTGGACTTGGCCTGGCTGGATTGGCGGGCATCGGCCTGCTGCGACGGTTCTCCCGCAAGCGGGACTGAGGCTGGATCACTAAATCCGATGCGCGTGTCGACGGGTGCTTTCGCGTGCGAAGCGATGTCGTTGCCGGTCTCAGCGTCACCAGATCGCGCAGAGCACGGTGACGCTGACGCCAAAGTGAACTTACACGCCCGCCTTCGCGTGCTTTTCCTTCAGCGGCCGCCACCACGCTTCGTTCGCGCGATACCACTCCACCGTCGCCTGCAGGGCCGCAGGCCAGGCGCTGCGCGTCGGCTGCCAGCCGAGTTCGCGCTTGATCTTGCTCGCGTCGATCGCATAGCGGCGATCGTGCCCGAGACGATCAGGCACGGGCTGGATCATGTCCTCGCCCTTGCCTGAGCACTTGAGAATCATGCGCGTCAGTTCGTTGTTGCTGCGCTCGTTGTTGCCGCCGATGTTGTAGACCTCGCCGGCCTTCCCCTTCTCCAGCACGGTCAGGATCGCCTCGCAGTGATCGATGACGTGCAGCCAGTCGCGTACGTTCTTCCCGTCGCCGTAGAGTGGCACTTTCTTGCCGTCGAGGAGGTTGGTCACGAACAGCGGAACGACCTTCTCGGGGTACTGGTACGGTCCGAAGTTGTTGGAACAGCGCGTGACGACGACATCCATGCCGAAGGTGTGGTTGTATGCGAGTGCGAGCAGATCGCTGGCGGTTTTGGAAGCCGAGTATGGGCTTGAGGGCTGCAGTGGCGTCGTCTCGGTGAACTTGAGGTTGGGCCGATCAAGCGGCAACTGACCGTACACCTCATCGGTGCCGATGTGCACGAACCTGGCGCCATTGGCGGGCTTGGAAGAGTTCCAGTAGTGGCGGGCCGAGTCGAGCATCACCTGCGTGCCCAGCACATTCGTGGACACGAACGGGCCTGAGTCCATGATCGAGCGATCAACGTGGCTCTCGGCCGCGAAGTGCACGATGGTGTCGCACTTGAACTTGTTGAGGGCGTGCTCGACCGCCTCGCGATTGCGGATGTCGCCATGGACGAACGAATAGTTCGGATTCTTCTCGACGTCGCGCAGGTTTTCGAGATTGCCCGCGTAGGTCAGCGCATCGTAGTTGATGACCTTCCAGCCTTTGCGCTGCTCGAGCACAAGGCGGCAGAAGTTGGAGCCGATGAACCCGGCGCCGCCGGTGACCAGGAGTGTGCGAGTAGAGACGGCCATAGTTGAATCAGGTACGGCTCCGTCGACCTCAGCGGAGCACTTGCTCCCCAGCCTTGACCCTCTTCGAGTCGTCGATGCGCGGTCGCGCAGGCGCCTCAGTACCCACGTTGTTCGCCCCGCCTTCGGCCACGTAATTACTGGCACGAATCAGACTCTCGAACGTGCCGGCATCGGTCCACCAGCCGTCGAGCGTGGAGTACGTCAGGTCGCCGCGCCGGAGGTATTCGTTGTTGACATCGGTGATCTCGAGTTCGCCGCGAGCCGACGGCTTCAAAGTCTTGGCGATCGAGAACACGTCGTTGTCGTACATGTAGATGCCGATCACCGCAAGATTGCTTGGCGGTGTCTTGGGCTTCTCGATGATCTGCACGACTTTGCCGCCTTCGAGTTTGACCACGCCGAAGCGCTCAGGATCGGGCACTTCCTTGAGGAGAATCTTCGCGCCGGAGGGCTGCGTGAAGAAGTCGGCGACGGCGTGCTTGATGTTCTTCTCGATGATGTTGTCGCCGAGGATCACGACGACCTTGTCGCCGTCGGCGAAGTCCTCGGCGAGTTTGAGTGCATCGGCGATGCCGCCTTCGCCCTCCTGGTAGGCGTATTCGAGGTGCTTGACGCCCAGTTGCTTGCCGTTCTTCAGGAGCTTCAGGAAGTCGCCGGCATGCTCTCCGCCGGTGACGATGAGGATTTCGTTCAAGCCGGCCCGCGTCAGGCACTCGATTGGGTAGTAGATCATCGGTCGGTCGTACACCGGCAACAGGTGCTTGTTGGTGACCAGCGTGAGCGGTCGAAGTCGCGACCCGAGGCCGCCGGCGAGGATGATGCCTTTCATGGGTGGTTGCTCCTTCGTCGCATGCGTGCAAGCGAGCGTGCCATGCCGATCGCACTGGACTATATCGGCGTTACGGGACGGTCGGTGTGGATGAATCGGAAGCGTCGGCCGCCGAACCTTCGCCGGCCGGCGCCGTCTGCGGCGGCTCCGAGTCGATGCGCTTGCGCAGATCGTCCAGGCGGGCAAGAAGTTTCGGCGTGAGGCTGGCGGATCGTCGCTGCACCTGCGAACACGTGATCATCGCATCATCTCGGTGGCCACGCGCAAGTTGAACGTCAGCGAGACTGAGCATGAGCGCCGGGTCATCAGGCCTGCCGCCCAGCGCGCGGTGCAGCGCCGATTCCGAATCCTCAAGCCGCTGCGCGCCGCGTAAGACCACAGAATACGTGTCGAGGAAATCCGGCTGATCCGGCTGCTGTTTCAGGGCCTGTTCGATCAGCGGCAGGGCCTCGTCGCAGCGATTCTGCACGGCGAGCACAAAGGCCAGGTTGTTGAGCGCCACGGCGTTCTGCGGTGCAGTCGCCAGCACGGATCGATACGCGCGTTCGGCCGCGGAGAGGTCCGTGCGGGCTTCCGCAATCGCGCCGATCGCGATCAGCGCTCCAATCGAAGTTGCCGCCTCATGCTGGAGCGGCAGTGCGAGCGATTCGGCGCGGCTCAGGTGCGACTCGCTGCCTGACTGCTGGCCGACAGCCAGCCACGCCATCGCCAGCGCCAGACGTTCATCCGCCGACGCCGCGCGTGGCTCCATGTCCTGCAGCAGGGCTTCAGCGTCGGGCGGCCGCATCAGGCCTGCCGCAGCGATCCATGCCATTCGCCACCGCGCATCCTCCGAGAGGATCGGCGTGATGATCTCGCGCGCCTGCGATGTCTCGCCCGCGCGCACGAGGGCTTCGATCAACGTCAGCAGGCCGTCAGGGGACTCGCGGCGGTTGTCGATCAGGCGCTGACGATGCAGCAACAAAAGGGCGACTGCATCGGCCGGTCGCTCGCGCACGAGCAGAATGCGTGCCGTGGCGGCATCGGCCGGCAGCGGATCGGCCAATGTGCGGCGACGCCATTCCTGCGCCTCAGCGAGCGCCTCGTCCCAGCGACCGGCCTGCATCAGCAATTGTGTGGCCCACGCAGCTGGCTGCGGTTCGCCTGGCAGTCGGCCAATCGCCTCGCGCGCGATCGCCATGGCGTCGTTGCGGCGGCCCGCCTCAAGATGCAGCGCCATGGCCATCTGCCAGGCAGGCAGGAACATCGCATGCGACTCAGTCAGTTGCCGCGCCTCAACGAGGTTCTCTTCGGTTGGAATCGCCTTGCCATCGGTCACCGGCACGCGTTCGAGCAATTCGAGCATGGCCAGCAGCGCATCGTTTCCGCTGCCGATATCGCGCAGCAGGCGGATCGCCTCACTTCGATCCGAGCCTGGCATCGCCAGGTTAGCAATGGCCAGCGTGCTTCGAAGACCGACGTGCGTTGCATCGACGCGCAGGCCGGCCATGGCCTGTTCGCGCGCCTTGAGAGGCTGATCGATCGACAGATAGTGCCGCGCCAGTTCGTTGTGCGCATCGGTCGACTTCGGATCCGCTTCGACGGCGGCTCGCAGCGATTCACCGGCCTCCACAACATGCCCGTGACGCTGTTGGAACACCCCGACGAGCAATTGACGCCCCGCACCGCCGGGCTGCAACGGCAGGCGCTGAATCAACTCCAAGCCCCGCTGGAAGCGACCCGTGCCGGCATAGAACTCCGCAGCCTGAGACAGCACCAGCGGATCGTCGGGATGCGAAGTGAGCAGACGCTCGTAGATCGCTTCGGCATCCGCGACGCGCCCGGTGCGCTCCATGGCTGCCGCCAGCAGCAACTGCTGCGGCGGAGGCGAGGTTTCGTTGACCGTGGCTGACGCGCGGACCAGCGCTGTCTCGAATTCGCCTTGGGCCTGCAGGAGGCGCAACTCGTCGGTTGCGTACTCAG
>Ga0111539_10001713_pt1 | contig 29185 bp, 29 predicted proteins | sample RhiMethybrSRZTD1_FD_79667 | JGI IMG/M metagenome (GOLD analysis project Ga0111539, IMG submission 79667) | Populus rhizosphere microbial communities from Tennessee, USA - Rhizosphere MetaG P. TD hybrid SRZTD1 (version 2) (version 2) | ecosystem: Host-associated > Plants > Roots > Rhizosphere >...
AGATTTCGAGCCGCCATATTGGTGGCCACGAGTTATCGCAGCTGATTGGGGCTATACGGCTAAGACATGGGTCGGCTGGGGAGCGGTGGCACCGGATGGCAGGCTCTTTCTTTATCGCGAATATGTCCGAGAAAAGACTTCCATTGAGGAATGGGGGTCAGATGTTAGAAGAATTTCTCAGTTTGAATTAGATAATCTTGGAGCGGCCACCCTCGATCCCTCTGCATGGGGTAAGAGGGGGGAGGCAAAGACGCTCCAGCAGCAGATTACAGAGGCCACTGGGATTTCTTGGGAGCAAGCTGATAACGACCGGCTCGGCGGGAAGCTCCTGATGCATGAGATGCTCAGATGGAAGCCTCGCCCTCCCAAGTATACTCCTCCCGAGGGTTTCAGAGAGGATACGGCGCAACGGATTCTTCGGATGCAGGGTCCTGATGTTTATTCGGAATACATCAAGATGTTTCAGCCTGACCCTCCCGAATTGAATCTTCCGAAGCTCCAAGTCTGTCGTTCTTGTTCTCATTTTCGAGAAGCGATACCATCCTGCATCTATGAACAGAAAGATGGGAAGAACGCCGAAGACGTTCAAGAATTCGATGGTGATGATCCTTACGATGGCGGTCGTTACCTTATTAAAGCCTATTCTCGATACATTCGAGAGAGCAAAACGAAGCACGAGAAGCAGACGGCGCTTGGGGAGATCATTCAGAAGCTCGTGGAAACTTCCGATTACAACCAGTTCCATCGCCAAATGCACGTTTTCGAGCACAAGTTCCTCAAGAAATCTCGATCGGTTCACCGAACGCGCTCAAGGTCAGTAGGACAGAGATTTAGGGCATAACTTTTCCATAAAGAGATAATATGGACACACCAATGGGAATCGGCGGCGCTCCTGAGGCTCCTATGGGTCCTTCTCGACCCAAAAAGCTTCGCGGACCGAGAGAATCTCTTGGCGGACCTCCTCCTTCTCCGATGGGTGGGGGAATGCCTCAGAGGATGGGACCTCCTCAAGGAATGCCTCCTCAGGCTCAAGGACGACCCCAGGGAATCCCTCCTCAAGCAATGATGGCTCAGAGGAACGCCCAGATGCAGAGAATGCAGCAAATGCAGGCTCCGCAAGGTCTCCAAGCACCCCCCGGAGTTCAGATGCCTCAGGGACCTCCTCCTGGTATGACTCCGATGGGTCCGATGCAAGCTGACCCGATGCAAATGCAGAAAATCATGCAAATGAAAGCTATGCAAGAGGGTCAGAGGCAGATGATGGACCCGCGCGCGAAAATGATGGCCTATCGTCAGGCCATGATGGGACAGCAGGGGTTCTAATGTGGCCTTGGAGCAAATTTGCTCGGTTGGAGGGGGAAATTGTTCGCCTGAAGAACGATTTACGCTCCGCCGAGATGTCTTATTCGGCTTATATCGCCCAGAATCGAGTTCTGGAAGATAAAGTCCGTATAATGGAGGCTGACGAGCGGGAAATTCGTCTCAATCTCTTACGTCGTTCTGGGGTGTTACCGTCTGAGGCCCAAATCGACTCCAAAGAGCGCGAATTCAAGCCCGTAAAGAAGGCCGTCCTTCCTTGGTCTCAGCAAGCGGCAAAGTTAGAGGCTGATTCTAAGGAAAGATATTGGAAAAAGCAGATCGAACTTCGTGAGCGATCACAACTTGACCGAATTCAGGACCAGCAGAATCAGGAACAGGTCGATTACGACAAGGATTTAGCCGAGTTGAACAATGTTTCCTCCAGCTGAGCCTGAACTCCTCGACGAAGCGCTCCTCCCGCAAGAGGATCTCGGTGGTCCTATCGTCCAGGGCGACTTGGAGCCGCAGGATGAGCCTCTCGCTCTTTCTCCAGAGCCTTTACCTGAGGCTGAGGCCGAACAGGAGCATTTCTGTGACTCCGATATTGCGAAGAATCTCTCAAGGATCATCGACCACCTTGAGCAGCACGACCGCTTCGCGCGCGACCGTCTTATTAAGAAGTGGCGAAAGCAGATGTGTTATTGGGATAATATCCAATACATCTGGTGGTCAGACTTTGCTCTCGATTGGCGCACTCCGGACCAAATCAAGGAAGAAGATCCTCAGAGCGATATCGACCCAGCTCTCTATGCTAAGATTATCAACATCTACCGAGCATATGGAGAGGTTATTATCGCGGCGATGAGTTCCGCGCTTCCGACCGTTCCTTTCGTGCCTGACGACGCTGAGAATCCTGATGATATTCAGACGGCGAAGGCGTATACGAAGATAGGAATGCTCGTTCAGAAGCATAACTACGCCGAACTTCTTTTCATGAAGGCTCTTTTCATTCTCTATAATCAAGGAGTCATCTTTGGTTACAATGAAAATCGAGCTTCTGAGAAATACGGAGTCTACGAGAAGCCAATCGTTCAGAATCATGCCGTAGTTACTCGCGAATACTATTGCGCGAATTGCGGCTACGCTCTCGGTTCTGCGGAGGTTTCTGCCTCCCCTATTCCACCGTCCCCGGAAGAGGCTGGCTCTGAAGAACCGAGTCCTCTCGACCTCCCCTCGCCCACTGGTCCGGTTGATGAGCCTCCCGTAGCCCAAAGTTTGCCCCCGATGGCCGACCAAGCTATGGGTCAGCAGGCTTGCCCGCAGTGTGGCTACGACAATATGCCCGAATCGGATGATTTTGAGGAGCTTGTTCCTCGAATCGCTGGATATGCCAAGACCCCAAAGAATCGTGAGTGTCTCGAAGTCTATGGTCCCCTGAACGTCAAAGTTGCACCCTGGGCGACCAAGAAAGAGGATCTTCCCTACCTCATTTTGGAGACGGAAGAGCATTACGCCAAGCTCCAGGACACTTATCCCGACATAGCCGAGCGAATCCAGCCCCTTATCGATATGGATTCGATGGATCGCTCGATGCGAACGTCTGTAGCCCTCAAAGGGGACGTTTCGACCGACCTTTGCACGTGTAGGAGGGTGTGGCTTCAACCTTGGGCCTTCAATGTTCTCGGAATCGCTGGTCATAAGGATGAAATCGAAGAACTCCGCTCCCTCTACCCTAATGGCGTTTATTGCGTCGTTATCAATAAGGATTTGGTCGTTGAGGGAATTCCTGATGTAATGGAGGATCACTGGACCATTACGGAGCATCCCCTTTCAGAGAATCTTCATGCTGAATCGGTAGGCTCCTCGGTGATGCCAATTCAGGACATGACCAATGAAGGCTGGAATCTTACCCTGGAGGGAATCGAGTTCGGCATCCCGGAGCTATACGCCGATCCCGATGTTCTTGACTTTGATGCCTACGGTAAATCAGAGGCGCGCCCGGGTCAAGTCTCTCCTGCTAAAGCACCCGCCGGTCGATCTCTTGGTGAAGGATTTTTTGAGGCTAAGACATCATCTATTAGTCAAGAAATCGACAAGTTCCTTAATCGCCTTGAGCGAGTCGGTCAGTTCATCTCGGGTGCGCTACCTACGGTCTTTGGCGGGTCCATTACGGGTGGAAGTGGAACGGCTAAAGAATATGAAATGTCGCGAGCGCAGGCCCTTCAGCGTCTTCAAATCACCTGGAAAATCGTAAAGATCTGGTGGGCGAGGATGCTGTCGAAGGCTGTTCGCAGCTATGCGATGAACATGCTGGAGGATGAGAAATACGTAGAAAAGCGCGGCTCTACCTATGTAAACGTCTGGATTCGGCACATTCACATGACCGGCTCCGTGGGTGAAGTTGAGCCAGACGTCAACGAAAGCTTCCCGATCTCATGGGCTCAGAAAAGGGACATGATTCTCCAGTTGTTCCAGGGTGGTAACGAGGATGTGATGAATGTCCTCCGACACCCCGAGAATGCTGGTCTAATCGCCCTAATCATTGGAGTTCCGGAACTCTACATCCCAGGTGATGACGACCGGAATAAACAGCTAGTGGAGATCGGGGAGCTTATTCTCGGGGAGCCGATGCCGACAATGCCTCCTCCGCCTCCTCAAGCTCCGCAAGAGGGAATGGGGCCAGTTGGACCTCCCGCACCTCCTCCCGAAGCTCCTCCTTCAGGTGAAGAGCAGATGATGCCCCAACCGATGATGGTCTCGTCGGTCCAGGTAGAGGAGACTCTCGATAATCACGAAATCGAGATGATTACATGTCAGGCTTGGCTCAAGAGCGAAGTTGGTTTGCAATACAAGAAAGAGAATCCAGGGGCTTACCTAAACGTCCTCCTCCATATGCAAGAGCATCAGAGATTCGTGCAGATGGCAGAGCAAGCTGCTGCTGAATCCGAGGCTGAATCTGAGGAAGAAGCCCCAAAGAAAGGTAAACAAAATGCCGACTGAGCAAATTCCCTTCGGAGTCCCGACTACATGCCTGCAAAACGTAGTCTACGCGGTTCCGGCCGCAGCAGGACAGCTTTTCTCCTCGGCGGCGCTTGAAATCGGGTCTGCTTTCGCTGGCCCATTTGTAGCTTCTCCGGCCTCTGCAACTACTGGAATTCCCTGTTCCGCCTCCTATTTCCGTTGCACGACAGGAGCGGCTGTCGTTACGGTGCGAAAGGCATAGATAAATGTTTTTCTTCAATCCTCAACAATTCTTTTCACCTGACGACTCCGGAGGCGGATCTGATGGGGACTTCTCTGCAGACATGGCCGTCCTCAACGAACCATCTGGAGAACCTTCTCCTCCTGAAGAAAAAGCTAGATCGTATAACGAAGAGCCGACAGTCGAAGATCTCGCCGAAGAAGAAGAGGACGAAGATGTTCAAGACGAAACCGACGAAACCGAAGAGTCCGAAGAGCCCGAGGAGACCGACGAGGCCGACTCGCCCATCCAAGGCAAACCGTCCCTAAAGCAGATAAAGGCGGAGTTTCCCGGTATCTTCAAGAAGTTTCCTGACCTCAAGGTTGCATATTTCAGGGACCAGGAATTCTCCAAGGCGTTTCCGACCCCTGAAGACGCTGCTCAGGCTTCCCAGAAGGCTGATAATTACGACCTCTTGGAATCCACTTTGGTTCAGGGTTCGCCTGACCTCCTGATGAAAGAGCTTTCGGAGAACAACCCGAAGGCATTCAAGGAGGTAGCTCTCAACTGGCTTCCGAAGCTCAGAGAAATCGATGAGAAGCTCTTTATCTCCGCTACCGAGCCAGTTCTAGAGGAGCTGATTTTCCTTGCATTCAAACATGGCGAGAAGACCGGCGACAAGAATCTTGCAATGTCGGCCCGTCACCTCGCCAATTTCATCTTTGCGAACGGTGGTGAGATCCCGGACATCGCTAAGAAGCAGAATAAAGAGCCGAATCCTGCTGAGGTCCAACTCCAGCAAGAACGCGCGCAGTGGGCTCAAACAAGATACCAAGAGGCAGATGGGGAAATCTTCAACTTCGTAACTCGCTCCCTCGACCAAACCATTCGTCAAGGTTTGGACCCTGCTGGAACGATGCCCGAACGGATGAAAGCCTCCATCGTCCAGGATGTAATCAATGAGATGAACGCCCAACTCGCCAAGGACCCCGTCCACGCACGAAGGATGCAGGGTCTATGGAAACGAGCTGCTGGCGACGCCTATTCACGAGCAAGCAAAGAGAGTATCGTAAACACCTACCTCTCGGGTGCGCGTCCCTTGCTTCGTGACCTCCGGAACCGAATCAGATCGGAATACCTCGGCTCTTCACCCTCTCGGAAAGTTCCGAATGGGAAGGATGAGAAGCTTGCAAGTATTCCACAGAAAAAGAAGCCCTTCGAGGGATCTTCGAAGCGGGTAGATTCGCGGCGGGAAAGGGCGACGGTTCTCGATCCGAAGAAAATCGACTACGCCCGCACTTCCGACATGGATATACTCTCGGGCAAGGTTTCTCTGAAGAAATAAATTGGTGTGCTCAAATACCGGCTGTCAAAGTCCTACCACACGTAATTGCCGGACCTGAAGGTGTGGCACCGATAGGAGTAAAAGGTTATGGCTCTAACAGAGACGCAGGTAGTTGCTGCTGAACTGGAAACAGTCCAGAGCAAAGTGCCCGTCCTGTTCGACCGCGATTCGCTTTTCTATGGCAACATCGAGAAGCGTGACGTTGAGAAGGTTTCGAATCGGGATATGAGAGTCCCGATGGAAATCCGACCCGGTGGACGGTTCGGTTACTTCTCTCCGGATGGCGGCGACCTGGGACGCGGCGATGGTCAGTCGTTCGAGAAGGCTCTCGTCTCCACTGTTCACATGAAGCACGGTGTGGAGTGGCAGAAGCGAGCACAGTGGGCCACCGACGATACGAGGAAGTCGGTTGTCAATGCTTTCCGGCAACTCTTGGCCAAGGCGATGGCAGAGTTCCGGCGTCAGGTCGATTCCAGCCTCATGACCGGGGGAAATGGTGCAGTCGCGACCATTACCTCGGTTGCAACTGCGGGTGGTCAGGATACCTTTACCTGCACCACGGACGGATTCGGTGTTCGTCTCCTCCGATATGGACAGTTCGTGTCGGTTTACGACGCCGCTTTCGCCGCTGCCAAGGTCATTGCACCCTCGGCTGGAGCCGCTCTTGTCGGAACTGCCGCGCAGATCGATTTGGTGGATTATGCGGCAAAGACATTCCGAATCAAGGGAGCCACAACGACGCCCGTCGCTGGTGACAGGATCGTTATCGAAGGGCTATCTGGGGCCAACCCAATCGCTCTGCTTGGCGTTCCCTACCATCACAACAACGCTTCGACTGGGACTTGGCTGGGATTGGACCGAGCACAGTTTCCAGAGATTCGCGCCTCCCGTGTTGCGGCGGCTGGTCCGTTGGCACCTGCACACGCGCGAGTTGCTCTGAACCGTATTGGCGACCGTATCGGACTCGATAACGGCGTCAAGGTTCAGGCCTGGATGCATCCCTGTCAGGTTCAGTCCTACGAGGAACTGGGACAGGCGGTGCAGGTCGTCAATCGGAATGGCGGCTCGCAGCAGGGTCTCGACCTCTATTTCGACGTTCAGCAAATCGCCGGTGCTCCTATCCGGCGATCGTATTCGTGGGACAAGACGCGCATCGACTTCATCGTTGGAGAGGTTTGGGGTCGTGCAGAAATGCATCCCGCAGGCTTCTACGAGGAAGAGGGGCGGCGTTTGTTCGAACTCCGAGGTGCTTCGGGTGGCGTTGCGACGGCAACGATCTTCTACCTGACCGCCTCGTTCAATACCTTCATCAACAACCCGGCTTCGTGCAGCTACATCGATACCCTGACGGTCCCGTCGGGCTATTGATATAGGAGGGGACCGGAGGGTCAACGTGCTCTCCGGTCCTTCTTTATGAACGCATTAATAGATTACTTCAATCAGAAGCTCTTGGATCGCGGGAGGACACTAGATGGCCGCCCAATCTGGAGAATCTCGTGGGCTCCCGACCAGAGAGAAAAACGGCTTGGGAAGTTCTCCGACTTCTACGGATCAATCTTTCTACGAGAGCGAACAGAGGTTAGAGACGTCCCAAAATACTGGTATATGGGTGCGCGTTGGGTGCTTGAGCGTCTTAGTTTTATACCTCCTGGTAGCTCTCTTCATCGCGAGCTTGTTTCTCAAGGCTCGTCTCTAGACCCCTGGGCACCTGTGGTGAATGGAACCTATGAGCCAATCTACGTTTTTCAAGACGCTAAAGGTGAAGCTCTTCCGGTTACTGAGTGGGCTTTGGAGGCAGTTCTGCACACAGCTGAGTTCGGAGAGAGGCGGAAGCTTTCGGATTCGGATATGAGGGATCAATACCACGAGAGTATCGAAGATGACGCCAAATACTTCGAGGCTCAATTTCAGGAAGCTGGAAGGTCTGCCCTCTTTGCTTTCGAGAATTCCGTATTCGTAGACTCCACCAAAGTTTACAAGGAGAACGTCAGTGCCGCCGAGATCTAACGATATCTGCACCATCGTCAGCATCCTCCCGTATCCGTTGACCGAAGAAAAGCCTGGACTCGTGCCCGGAACTTTCATCATTCCGTATACGGAGCCGGGCGACTTTTCCCTTATCAACATCGAAAGGTGCCAACATGCTGTCTACCTGGACTCCAACCGCCCTCGTCTTATTGTCCCTGATCCTTCCGATTTGGTGGCTCGTAGCATTGCTTATGACCACAAAACCGCGATGGTCGGTTACGAGGCAGGGATCGCGGAGCCGGGAATAGATTGGGTCTGGGGAGAATACCTCCCGAACGAGAACGGGAAGAAGGCATTTCAGGCCGCGCACGGTGCCGTTCTCGAAGGTCTCAAAAAGTTGCAAGATGAATGGTATGTGCGGCTGTTGCGGATGGCGGATGACGATTGGGCAAGATACCGCCAGCATAAATTCATCACCGGACTCCAGAGGACTGCGGCTCAAGTTCTCGGACAAACGGATCGGGCTTGGATGGTTCAGAACCGAATCGAGGAATCCCTCTCGAAGTGCAAGTTCTGTTTCGCTCAGGTTCATCCAATCGCTTGCATTTGCCCCTCGTGTCATGGTATACTTGACAAAAACAGATACGAAAAGGAGTTCCTTGGCGCGGGTGTGATCGAGAAGGTGCGAGGATAATCCGGAACAGGAGTCTAGAGATGTTCAAAAAGTTTCGCAAAGCCGGAGTTACTGAGCTTCGTCCCTATGTGTATGGGGAGCCGATGAACGGGATCGTTATTTCTGAGCTGGATAAGAAAAACGGATCTCCACAAGTTGGTGACATGATTGCGCGTGATCCAGCGAACCCTAGGGACCAGTGGCTTATCTGCGAATCTTACTTCAGAGCTAACTACGAAGAAGTGCGATGAAGCCACTCTGGTCGGTCACAATCGCACTCTGTAAAGGCGATGATGAAGTGGACAAACTCGATATCTCAGATACCAACCTAGACGAGATTATCGAATCTATTGAGCGATGGTTAGAGGCGCTCAATACTCTAAAGGAGAGTTAATTGGACCCTATCTCTACCTTCAACGTCGAGGAGGTTTTCAAGTTTGTTGCTCCCAAACACCCTCGCGAAAGACTGGTGGAGCAGGTTGCGAAGGATTTTGTTCTTATGGCTCAGAGCATCCTCTATAATGTTCCAGAGTCTCAGGAACGAGTTGATGCTCTGAAACTTCTTCACGAGGCAGAGCAAATCTGTATCTCCCGAATCCTGGAGGAATAACATGATTGACAAACCGTATGCTTATCACAAACCCTCAGCAGAGGGTCTCGAAAAGATCAACCGGCTCCGTGCTCACTTTTCCGAGGGTGAGCGACTAATCAAGGAAATTTGTCCTCCGTCTCGGCAAACATCGGTCGCGATTACGGAAAACGAAACGACTGCAATGTGGGCAATCAAAGCAGTCGTGTTCAACGACCCGAAAAGCGAAGTAGAGGGATAGAATGGCGATCCTGGCATCCACGATCCTCCAAGGAACAAAACCGCTCCTGAATGATCCTCAGGGGATAATGTATCCGGACACTGCACTCCTCCCGCTCTTGAGTAAGGCATACCGGGAACTCCAGACCCGCTTGTCTCGCTCGGGTATGGGAGTCACGAAAGAGGTCGCAGAGAGGGTTCCTGTGAATGCCGGGGTCTCCTACCTCGGAGACGGCTCTGGTCTCCCCCTAGGATTGCTTTATCCGATTGAAATTCGGGAAGGCGCGCGAGGTGCCCTACAGAGGGACTTTCGCTATGTTGAGGAGCGAAACTGGGAACCAGCGGCGAATCCGGTCACAGAGATTCAATGTTGGGCATGGCGGGAAGAGGAAATTAAACTCTCTCCCGCCCTCACGGATCGAGACCTCTATATCAAGTTCATGAAGGGCTTGACGCCAATTACCGATGTCAACTCGAACATTACCATCCTCAATTCGGAACTCTTTCTGGAAGCTCGAACCGCAGCAATCGCATCTGCACTTCTCGGAGAGAACTACTCACGCGCTCAGAACCTCAATGCTGACGCTGAGATGTGGTATGACGTTCTAGTCGGAGGCCTCGTTAAAAGAGGTCAGCGAATGCCGGTTCGTAGGGGCCGGACACGATACCGCGCTTAAGATCCTCCGTCTTAAGTTGTCGGTTTAGGAGGAAAAATGGCTATCGTTTTCACACAGACTCAGAAACTCCCAAACTTTCGCACGATGCGGGTTATTGGGACTCTTGCATTCTCCGGGAATTACGTAGTAAGTGGAGAGGTTCCTTCAGGTCTCAACAAACCTGGGACAATCAAGAATCCTCTCTGGGCAGAGTTCTACAGCAAGGGTGACCATACCTTCAAGTTCGATGCAGCAACCGGAAAGATTCTCGTCTATGCTCCTGGAGGGGCGCAGTTGGCAGCAGCTGCTTATCCTGCGGGTGTAACCGGCGACGTAGTAACGATGGAAGTCGAATATCCGAAGGCATAAGATGAGCCTGCGGGACCACGACCCGATTTCGTTCAATCAGTTCCGCGGCACCTTCGACCGGGGGGAGGACGAATCCGTCCCTCCGGGTTTTTTCAAGGCGTCGAGGAACATTCAGTTCATTAATCAGGGTGTTAAGACTCGCGACGGAAGTTCAATCGACACGTCGGAGACCGGACCTATTCGACGGATTGCTATCTATAAGAGGATAGGCGAGGTCGCCCGTCTCCTCATTCTCAATTCTTCTGGGGTCCTCTACGATTCCATAACTCATGTTGCCATCTTAAATATACCAGCGATGGTAGATTTCTCGATGGTCAGCATGTTCAACCGAGCTTACATCACTCCACATAATGGTTTTAAAGGTCTTCCCGGAGAGAAACTTTATGTGTATGAGGGATCGGGAGTTGCACGACCAGCTGGTGGAACAGCGCCGCCTCCAGTTGGAATGGTTGCGGCAGAGGGAGCAGCGGGCAACTTCGACGCGGGCATTCATCTTTTCGCAGTTGCGTTTGAGACTGCATCAGGATACATTACGCCATTCGGCTCTTCTTGTGCGCTCTCCTCTGAATCCGGAGGAAAGAAAGTAGATCTTTCCGCTATTCCTGTCGGGCCTGCTGGAACCGTCGCGCGCGTTTTGGTGGGAACGAAGGATGTAGCAGTCAATGGAGTCTTCTCCGGGGATTATAACAACCAGACCTGGTATGTAATCCCGGATGGACGGATTCCTGACAATTCTACTACGACGAAAACGGTAAGCTACTTCGACGCCGACCTCCAAGCAGACATTTCCTACCTCCTGGAGCAGCTGGGATCTATTCCCGCTGGAGTAGGAGTCAATATTTATCGAGGCCGCCTAATTATTTGGGGAGAAGATGTCAACGAATCAATCGTTAGAGCTTCAGCCATTGGACAACCGGAGTCCTTTGACGAGGCCGATGGCTTCGCTACCATCAATCCCGGCGATAGTGGCGGTGGTGTCCGATACTGCTTTGAGTATCGAACTCAGCTTATTTGTTGCAAGTCTCAAAGATCCTACATTACGCAGGATAATGGAGATAATGCAGGATTCTGGAAAGTTGACGCTCTCGATAAAAGTGTCGGGACCGAATGTCACGGAGTTGGAAAAATTCTCGACTTTGGGGAGGACGTTCGAGACCGCACCTTCATCGCCGATAGGAGTGGGCTTCAGCTTTATACTGGAACTTTCTCCGACACTGAGGTCACCAGCAACATCTCCGACATCTGGGACCGAATAAACAAGAAGGTTTTCCACAAGGTTGAAGTATCTGTAGATCCCCTGAAAGGTTTAACCTATGTGGCTTGTCCTCTTGATACAGCATCGGAGAATAACGCCATCATCGTTGTGGACTGGTCCGAGGGTCTCACAGTTGAGGATATTCGATTCACCGTTTGGGAGTTTCCATACCGACCGCAGACTGTTGTCGTCGACGTGAATGAAGCGGATAAAGAATCGGTCATGAAGTTTGCTGGCCTCGATTCTCCATCTGTATTCAAGATTGTTGAGGATCTCAAGCTCGATAATAACCTTGCTATCGACACCTGGGTGGAGTTTCCCCTTCTTCCGCAAGATGACGATTGGCCTGTCAATCACTTCACCGGATTTCGCGCGCGAATTAAGGGGATTGGCTACCTCCTCATAAACCTGACGAGCCTCGATGATGCACAGCAGGTTATAGTTCCTCCGGTTACTCTGAACCCTCTTCCCGGACGCCCGATCTTCCGAGGTTTCAACTTCACTTCGGAAAGATGTTCGGTAAAGCTGAGGACCAATCAGGCTGGGAACTACTTCTCGATGACGAATTTCAATCTCTATTACAAGTTGCTCTGGTCAACTAGGGTTGAAGGATGAGCGAGATTGATACTCAGGCGCTGCTTGGAGACATTGAGTCAGAGCTCCGTAAACAGCATATCGATGTTCAGGGACTAATCCAAGGAATCCAGCTTGAGAATCCACGGCTCTATCAAATCCTGATGGAGCTAAATGGTGGCCTTCTTTCTGTTCAGGAGGAGATTTTTCCTCTTATCATCAAGGATAGGCTTCCGACTAATATCGCTGGAATTCTCCCAGCTCCTCCATCCTTTACCTTCGCATTTCAGCCGACTTCGGTTCGTTTCTTCTGGTCGCAGGTAGAACAGGCTTTTGGTTATGAAATTCGAGAAGGCTTACTCTGGGATACTGCAACTTTCCGAGTTCGCACAGCTTCTTTGCAAGTGGATCTCGATGCTCTTTTATCTGGTTCCTACTACTTTCTCATTAAGACCATAAACTCAGCGGGTGAGTATTCAGATGATCCCCGTTCCATTCTGGTCGATGTTCCAGCAATATCCTCTGTCATCCTTGCGCGTGAGGTCATCGATAATAACGTTCTTCTGAGATGGACTCTTCCATCTTCGACCTTTCGAATTCTCTATTACGAAGTTTCTAAGTCTGGGGTCGTAATCGCACAGGTGGACTCCACCTTCTTTTCAACCTTTGAGAACGTCGCAGGCACGTATGTCTATTCTGTCCTTGCGGTCGATGTGGCTGGTAATCGAGGGGCACCTGCGGATATTACCGTTCAAGTTGCCTCCCCTCCGGATTACGCGCTTCAGGATAAAAGGACTTCCCAGCTTCTTGGTCCTCGTGTCGACCTAATTCGGCAACCAGCTATTCCCTCCCTCCTTGGTCCTTGGTTCCCGACGACTTGGGAGGAGCATTTCGTTAATAATAACTGGGACCAGATTTCGGACCAGCTAGAGGCTGATTACACGATCTACATTCAGCCTACAGACCTGAATGGAACTTACGAGGAATACATAGACTACGGAACGGTGATCTCGAATGTCATCGTAACCGTAGCTTTCAATTTCAATCTCATCGTCCAGGATGTTGCCGTAACTATCGAGATGTCCTCGTCGCTAGACAATGCAACTTGGACTCCGGTGGTCTCTGGTGCGAGTCAATATTTTCCTAGTTTGAGACACCTTTATCTTCGTCTCAAATGGGATGCACTAGATGACAGAAGTCTCCTAGAACTCTGGCATCTTACCATTTCTATTTCGGTTAAGCGGGAGAACGATGGTGGTGAGGTTTACGCAACTTACAACGCTGTTGATGATCCAGGGACCTACGTCGCGTTTACTAAACCTTTCAAAGACGTGGAATCCATCACTTGCACCACAAAGTCTGTTACGGAGCCTTTCTACGCAATCTTTGACTTCGCGGATGTTCCTAACCCTCTTGGTTTCTCCGTCTACGTCTTTGACTCCTCGGGAAATCGAGTGAAGCGGACGGTGGACTGGAAAGCTCGGGGCATAGTTTAGACCATGTGGCAAAGATATAACCAAGGAAGTCACATCTTCGAGAAGTCCCTCGACAATGGTGCGAGCTGGGTTCCGATGCCGATTAATGCGTCGAGTTTGGAAGGGACTGCTCCCCCCGGAGTTGTTCCCCCACTACCTGCAAACATTGCGTATACGAATGTCGCTAATAGTTTTATCAAGCGACAGACAATTACTCCAGCAGATACTGATGGACCTAGTCCTTATTATGCTTTGGAGGTAAGAGGACCGGCTGTTCTAAATGGTGCTCATGCAGGTATTATCTTCAATCAGCCAAATCAAGCAATTGATGCTAAGAAATTTCGTATTATCAGCTATGCTGATCATCTCCGATTCGAGGCTGTAGCTGATTCTGAAGGCTCCACTATAGGAGGTGAGACTTTTCTAGACCGAGCTGGTAACTTTACAGTAGCTAATAATCTCAAGGCAGGATCTTTTATCGTTGCTGGAACTTGTGTTAGGGCTGTTGGTGCTCGTGGTGCGCCACCTTCTACTGGTGGTGGGATTGAACTATTTTTCCAGAGTGGAAGTGGTTATCTTCACGGGTATAACATTACTACATCAAGTTATACTCCCATAATAATTTATGGGGAGGGCGTTAGGATAGGCCGAGGCGACCTCTACGTGGATGGTGGAGGCGCACAAGTCTTTGGGCCTATATATCCTGGTCGATATGATACAACCTGGGGGATTCAAACTAGTTGGTATCTTGCCTCTCACGGATCATATGGACTATTTAGCAATACTGGTCTGTATCTAAGTGGTGGATTGACGGTAGTTTCTACGTCGAATTTTATTGGCTTAATCAGATTAGCGTGCGACGTCTGGCATATTAGTGGTGAGGGTAATCAACGCCTTCATTTCACGACGAGTGGCATCACTTACATTCAAGGCAGCGGCATCACCTTTCGGAATAATGCTCAGGTCGATACCTTCATCGTAGATTCTGGTGGAAATGCCAACTGTGGCGGAGTCTTTAAGTGTGGATGGGGATACGCTTGTCGTGCGGGTGTCTATGGAGCCTACAGCGGGAATTATTTCAACTACCAATGGACTGGCGCGATTCAGTGCTGGATTGACGCGAGCTACTTCGGAGATATTACGTTAGCCTCCGATGCACGACTCAAACGGGATTTCACGCCTCTGGTAGGTAGTCTTGATAAAGTGCTTCAGATGCGTCCTGGCACCTTCTATTTCAAACCAATGAGCGAGGATGCTGAGGCTGATCCCCATCTTCGACTTGGTTTACTTGCGCAGGATGTGCAGGAGGTTGCTCCAGAGCTAGTTCGTAATACTGGAATGAAGACCTACCTGACTCCAGATGGTCTTCAGCAAATCAATTACCTTGAAATGATACCGATGTTGGTCGCCGCCATTAAGGAACTAAATCAGAAAGTAGAGGAGAAATGGAAGAACTAGTTCTGACCGAACCGGAGGTCAAACCAGAGGAGGTCGTGAACAAATACAAGATAGTATTGCTCACGATGGATAATGAAACTGTTTTTCCATCTGCACCTCCTCCAGCAGTCAATGAACCCGGAATCCTGCTCATCAAGCTTAAGGATAACCTAGGGGGTTATTTCCAACATCAATACACTGGTAAAGCTGCGACCGATTACATCAAGTTCATCAACACAGGAAACTTTACAACAACTAGTCTCAATAAACGGCTTCTCAATAAACTGTCCGCTGACGGAATTCTTCCTGGGACCGTACAGGGAACTCCTGATTCTCCAACTGGAGTCTTCAATGAATGAACTTCCGCGTCAAGAAATTACCCTCGATGAACTCTACGCAATCATAGGAGAACTTGACGTTGTTCGTCGGAAGATGACTCAGCAACTTCAGCAACTCTACAAGCAGGTCGATGAGATGGCGCAAGAAATTGCCACGCTGAGGAACAAAGATGGCGGACTGGCTCAAGCCGACAATTACAAGTAATTACGTTACCTTCGTCGATGAGGTGAAGGACCGTGATTTCGATGCTATCTCTCTGCAATACAATGCGCTCGTAAATCCCCCGAACGCCTCGGTGAAGCTCGTTCGAAGCCCTGTCAAATTCCAGCAATGGATGACGGGAGCTTGGAACGAGCTGACCCTATCTGTAGAAGGCGGGGGAACTGGGGCGACCTCGATTGCAGGCATTCGGACAGCTATTGGCCTTGGGTCGATGGCTTACCAGAATTCCAATGCGATTGCAGTTACGGGAGGGACGATAGCCAACATCTCCTCAGGTGGTTCTTATTTTAACCATCAGGGTGGGACGATGACTGTTCTTACTCCCACCATAGCGGGTCATAGCCTGACAGTAAATGCGCCCTCGAATAGTTACGTTGGTATATTAGTTCAAGGGCCTTCTGGACCAACCTCTCACGGGCTTGCGATTTCTGCGGGTGCGAACCATAACGACTTCCCTCTTATCATCCGAAACTACAATAACACCACAGAGATAATGAGAGTTACAGGCTTGGGATCTGTCTGGATTCCCGGCACTTTCGCTATTCCCGTAGGCGCAGATAAATGGGTTCCTTGGTAAATGGCTAAGAGACCCGGCTCCCTTTGGGTTGAAGGCAACAACCTTAACTACGTAGATGCCTCCTCTAGGGAGTGGTCCTATGCTGGCACATTCATCAAGAGTATAGGATTCGCTCGTCCTGGCTCTCTATGGGTAGAGGGTTATTACATCTACTACGTCAACGAAGCTGGCAACACCGTCTTTAGACTAGAGGCCGTTTGGAATGGTGAGTATCATGGGAGAACGGGAAGCCTCTGGGTCGAAGGGGATAAGCTTCGCCATATTGGAGGAGGAGAGGCTGCAGAGTTCCATGCTCATTCTGATATTACCCATCAAAACGTAGCTCATACAGATACCGGAATCGCTACTCACACCAACACTCATACAAACATTGGGCATCAAAACGTTGCTCACGTCAATTATCATCAAAACGTAGCTCACGTAAATACACACACGAATTACGAGCACGCGAATTATCATGGAGACACTCATACTAACATCGCACATACGGATGAGTGGGCTGTTCTGGAGCATGGGGATACGCATTCCAACATTACTCCTTATAGTTATCATCATGCAGATTGTTGGCGCTACGATCGGGGCACTGTAATTGACCATCACGACCATCAGGATTGGCCGGGTTATCCCCATAATGATGGTTACGTCTTTCAGGATCACTGTGATTGGCACGATAACCTAGCTCATGCGAATAACCATTACGACTCACCGGGTCAGGCCGCGCACACCAATTATCACGGAAACGTAGATCATCAGAACTACTACACTCAAGTCGCGCACACAAATAATCATGGGGACACGCATACGGATATTGCTCACAGCGATGTTCCTCATGCGAATCATAACGACACGATTCACCAAAATGTCGCCCATGCGAATGTCACTCATCAGGATCAGCCGGTTCTCATAGGACTCTAATGACTGTCGAATATCTTCCCGTTGGTATCGCCTGCAACATCGCATGCAAATACTGCTATCAGGAATCGCAGAGAGATGCAGGCAATATCAACACGCCGCGAGACTGGGACCGGGTGAAGTTTCAACTCGACCGTCTTGGAGTCGACTTTGCAGTTTTTGGTGGTGAGCCTCTCCTCACTCCGATGGTGCACCTCGAAGAAGTATTTAAGTATGGCTTCGAGAAGCACGGTAGGAACGGGATTCAGACGAACGGATCTCTCATCACCGATGAACACATCGAGATGTTTTACAAGTATAAGGTCCACGTAGGAATCTCGATAGATGGCCCCGGTGAGCTGAATAGTGTTCGCTGCACGAACGATTTGACTGCTAAGACAGAGCTTGCGATCAAGAAGCTATGTGATCGGGGAATCCCTCCATCCCTTATCATGACGATCCATAAAGGGAATAATGATATTCCTGCTCTCACTCGCTGGCTTGATAGTCTTATGTCTATCGGGCTACGCTACGTTAACTTCCACGAAATGGAGCAGGAGTGCGGACAAGAGCAAGAAGCACTCTCCGAGGAAGATAACATAAAGAATTTCCTCGCTCTCTATGAATGGACGAAGCGTTCTAAGGTTCACGCAAACCCGTTCGTCGACATTCAATCCCTCCTCACCGAAGAACAACCGAGAGCGAACTGTGTCTGGCATAACTGTGACCCTCAGACGACCGAAGCGGTCCAAGGAATAAGTCCCGATGGTTCGATGTCAAATTGCGGTCGAGCTTACAAAGACGGGGTCAACTGGCTTAAAGCTGACACTCCCGGCTACGAGCGATATATCGCGCTTTATCACACTCCTCAAGAGTTTGGAGGGTGTAAAGACTGTAAATATTTCGCTTTCTGCAAAGGGCAGTGTCCTGGAACTGCTATCGGAGGAGATTGGAGAAACCGAAGTCTAGAATGCCGTCTTTGGTATTCACTCTTCGAAACGATTGCGGCCGACAATAAAGACAAGCTGCTCTCTCCTGAGATAGTAGATAGGAAGGTTCAGGATCTCCTTGGTCGCTGGAGTGTTCCACAGAATACAGACCACGGAGATAAGCACGGAGATTCTCCCCACGGGGACCAGCATGGAGATCATACCGACTACGGTCCTGGCGTCGAAGCAGAATTCTTAACAGAGAGACCAGAATGGCTACAGCAACCGGAAGAAAGCAAGAGCGTTTAGATTTTACCATCCCTGAGTTCTTCCGAACCGTTTGGGTCTCGGAGAATGCTAGGGATACCTGGGAGCCTCGCATCCACGCTATAGCCTCAAACTGGCCTTACGTGGAGCGGGCTACTTTAGTTTCAGGAATGCGAGAGGGAATCCTCCAAAGCATTTCTCCGGTAGATCTCCCGATGGTTCATAACTGGTCATCGGAGCATAAGATTCCGATGGTCATTGTAGGAATGGAAGCGGCCTCTGGTCTCTCTTATGGGAATACTTCTATTCCTTACGAGCAGGGAAAGCCATTCTCTTATCGGATTTACTTTGGACATTCCCCAGAGAACTTCCAGACGGCATGGAAAGAAGGTAATCAAGCAGTTATAGGGAGAATGTTGGGTTATCCTCCCTGCTGTATCGAATTTTTCCAGAAGCACTGGACCCAGAACGGTTGGAGAGACCTAACTTACCATTCTTACATAGAGCCAGAGCAGCGGAATCTGATGTATAACAACGTGCTCCTCCGTTCCTTAGGAGTCCGAGCCGTTTCGCATCTTCCCTGCTCTGTAGCTTGCCGACCTTCTTGCATAATAGGAATGGACGTATTCAAGGTCATGGAGCAGTGCGGCCATCAGGCAGAGCTGGTCGATTGGATGAAGACCCTTCTGGCTATGCCGATGCTATGGTCCTCACTCCACGGAGTAGCAATTATCACGACGCCCATATTCAAGTTGATTAGTGCGACCGAACCGCTTGCGAAAGTCGCTGAATTGCGGCTGCTGAGTGACTACTATCCCGATGAGGGTGCGAGTGGAAATACCTTTCCCTTCCAGCACTTCAAGACGCTGAAGGTGAATATCTCCAGAAGTTCTGACTTCCTCGATAACGGATTCATGAGCCGTAGTTCGATGGAGAGTGCTCACAGGTTCATTATTTCTCTCACACCGAATCGAATCGAGGGGATGGTTGGTAACATCCTCGACCTAGGTTGTGGGAATGGAAAGCTACTTCTCGAAATTCAGAAGGAGCATCAGGATACGGTTCTACATGGTGTAGATACTAAGGATATCAAAGCACTCGGCTGGAATTTCTATCGCACTGATATTTACGATTTCGAGTGGGAGAAGCAATACGAGCTTACCCTGATGTCTGTTGAGCGATTGTTCGAGGCTAATCCGGATGCAGCTATCGACCTCCTGGAGACAATCGCTCGGTATTCACGGTATCTCCTGCTCTCAACCTATAACCAGTGGATGGGAGGATTCGAAGAAGTAATCGATAAACTTTTCAGCGTGGTCACAGTAGGTAGAGATCCCGTCTTGGGATTCGAAGGTAAGCTTCTGGAGAGAAAACATGCCATTTGACATGAGTCGTTGTCCGCAAACTGAACCTGAGGCGCTCGATTGGTTCTATAAGGGAATCGGTCGAGTGATGGGTTCATCGGCGAGTGATTGGGAGCAGGTCATGACGAATTGTGGCCTCCCTCCCGGTTACGGTCCTGGGGTCGTTCCGAATGCGTTGATGCCCTTCTTCGCATTCACACAGCAGTTCTCAGGAGGCCCGAAGGGTCGTATCTTCCTCCCGACTGATCGACCCGACGAACTCGGTTACTACACCCGTTGTATCCAGTATCTCGACGATGCCGCAGGAACCTACTCCAAAGCAGTCTCTGACGCAGCTCGCGCAAAGAAGCCAGTTCCGGAGATTGACTTCCAGAAGGCAGCCAAATCTGGAGGACTTGTATGGGCCTGGTATTGGGTCGCTGGAAACGAATACGTTCCGGTCCAGGACGAGAGCGGATCAGGAGGCGGAGAACTCCCTCCTCAGGGAGGTCTATCAGCAGAAGAAGTCCAGGCAATGATCGATGCCTCCTTGAATCCGATCTACGCCATGATGGAAGGGGCACTGAAGATCGGGGACAAGATCGCTCTCAAGACGAACTCTGGAATGCTTGCGGGTATCGAGGGTGGTGGACCAACTGTGGTGGACCAGCCGGTGAAGCTCATCGGTAAGCCTGAACCTCCCCACGCATGGGAGTCGTTTGAAATCGTCAAGGGGGAATGAAGATTCGTCCTTTCCAAGATAGCGACATACCCGAAATTGACGCTATCTGGAAAAAGCACCATAGCGACAACTTTTCTGTGCCGAATCGCTCTACCCGATTAGTAGAATGGGTAGCCGAGGAGGACGGGAGGGTTGTCGCTTATGGTCAAGTTAAGCTCTTTGCAGAAGCTATCATCATCCTCGACCTAGATGCCTCGCAACGTGCTAAGGTAGTTGCTCTGAAAAGCCTTCTCCTTGAAGCTTTTAGAGGTGCTGATTTAGCAGGTCTTGAGGATCTTCATTGTTTCGTGCAAGATCCAGCCTTCGCAACTCTCCTCATCAATCATTTTGGTTTCGAATCCAGAGAAGATCCTGGAGAACTCCTTACTAGGAAGGTGTAATATGGGTGGTGGTGGAGAGAAGAAGAAAACGAACCAGATGATTGATACGGATCGCGCCTCTGCTACCGGAGAGCACAATTCGTATATGGGGACCGTTAATACTGGACTCCAGGGAGCCACAGGTCGAGCCTCCGATATGTATGGGGTTCAATACGGTGGCTTCAAGGACTTCTCGGAAGGAAAGTTCGACTACGGTTCTCCTGACCTCCAAGGAGCCTATGGTGGTGGAGGTGGCGGCGGTGGTGGAGGAGGCTACGCTCCTGCTGCTGCGGACCCACGTGGTCAGCTCTCTACGGACTCCTACAAGACGTTTCTAGAGACAGGTGGGGCTGATCGGTCAATCTTCGACACGCATCAAGCGACTCTTACCGAACTCCAGAAAACTGGAGGCTGGTCTCCTGAACGTATGGCATCGATGCAGGGAAATATTGATGCCTTCAAGGAGATGGGTCGGACAGGAGGGGTAGACGCTGCGGGTCAAGCCCGCATGCGTGGTAACGGCATGTTCGAGGACTGGGCCAAAACCGGTGGCCTATCTGCTCAGGACATGGGAAACATGCGAGCGCGCGGGAATTCGGTCATCCCATCGTTTTACAAGACGATGACGGATGAATCGAACCGGATGGGAGCTATCCAAGGTGGGTATGGTCCTGGACGGCAGGCAATGGCAGCTCGGTCAGCTAGGGATCAAGCTGCTGGTGCTCAGCGAGCGGCTCTAGATACCGAGCTTGGAATTTCAGATACCAAGAGGAAAGGGCAGACCTGGGGTGGCGAGCAGATGTCGAGGTCAGAACAGGGACTTCAAGACCTCCTCTCCCGCAACAGAGTCGCCGGACTTACAGGAGCTACCAATGCTGAAACTGGAATGGTTTCAGACATTGCGCGGACTCGTGGAACTTCTGCTTCATCTGGTGGAGCGAATGAGCTAGAGATGCAGGGCCTCCTCCAGAGGGGCAAGATGTTTGGCACGGAGGGTCTGGCAGCGCAAGCTGAGGCAGAGGCAAATCGAGCGGCTCAATCTGCTGCTGCCGCTGCTGCTAGAGGAGATTATAATCGACAGTGGGAAGCTCAGTTCAACGCGGGAAATCGTCTTGCTGGTCTGGAGGGAATGAACTCTCTCTACACGAGCAAACCGGCTGAAGTCGATATGTATCTCGGGGCGAATCGGGCAGGACGGGATCTAGCCTACGGACAACAGAGCGGCACTTACGATGCACGCATGGCAAATAACCCCAAGACAGACTGGGTTGGCCTTGCAGGTAGCCTCGCAGGTGGCGCGGGTGGCTTGATGACAGGAGCCGGTGCTCTCGGCTTCGGAAAGAAGAAGAAGTAATGGGACTCATGGACTCCTATCGTCTCAACAGTATTATGGGGGGTCAAAGAAAGAACCCCTATCAGAGGATTGGATTCGACAATCCGGGAGCACCGGAGACTCCTATCGGGGCTAGAGGGACAAGCTTCCAACAGCCCGAGATTCAGATCCCGACAGAAGATGAGGATGACTCCTCACGATACTACAGGATGATTCAGGACATTCGAGCTGAGAAAACTCCTGGGATGACGGCATATAAGACCGCTCTCCAGAACCGTCCTCAGGAGGAGGAATACAAGCCGAATGCGTGGACCCGAACAGCCTCCGCACTCTCTGGATTCTCTGCTGGATTGAAGGATGCAGGGAAGGGAATCACTACTGCGATGGGTCTCAACAGAGAACCTTATCGTAGGGCAATGGAAGAATACGAGGGTGAGCTTGGTGGGCTGGAACAGCAGGCGGGGATGGAGCAGGACGAGAGGGAATCTCGAATGGAGGCAATTCGGGATGCTTCTCGGATGGGGCTGGAGCATCAGAAGTTTCTGGAGTCAAACCGACATAATCAAGCTCTGGAAGGGACTGCACAGCAGAATTCTCAATCTACCAGGATGCAGGCTGAGGCTGCTACATCCAGAGCACAGACCGCTGCAGCAGCATTACGCCAGCAGGGATGGAAAACTGAGCCTCAAACAGACGGCTCTATCCTCGCCTACAACCCCTTGACCAACGAGCGCAAAACTATCGCTGGTGATTCTCTTGGTGCAGGAAACTTGAGGAACTCTCGGGCGAACACTCAGATAAGCCGAGAGCAACTCCAGAGAGGCTTGAATCAGGACCAGGTTAACAACTACTACCGAGACGCAGACCTTAGCATCCGAAGCCGAACTGCCGATGCGAATGCGAACAAACCGGCGACTCCAGCAGCCCAGACCTCTGCTCGGGAACTAGCTTTGGATAGGCTAATGCATCATCCGAAGTTCGCTAAGTTCATTTCGACGGATGATAATCCTGTAGGCCCGGACGACTTCACTCCTGAACAGTGGAGCACATTCCAGGAAACTCTCAAGGCACTGGAAGCAGAGATTATGGCGGGAGGAGGCTTCTAATGGCAGGTCAAAGATTCGGTTTTGATCCTCCTCCTCCGAATCTCAGCTTCTCTACACCAGCACAAGCTCCGACCCAAACTGCACCTCGTCGAAGGACCTTTGCTGAAGTAGAGGCCGAGCAAAGCGCGCTCCTCGACAAGTATGAGGCAGAGCAGGGAACTGGCGAATCCCTCTGGGAGAATGCCAATCGTCCTAGATGGACGAAGCCCGCAGAGTGGGGAGCGCAGCTCGGAGAATTTGTAGAGGGTGCGCCTGTTACCTCCCCCTTCGATTTAGTTAGGAATAAGGTAGCAGGGGCAGCTTCTAGATTTGCTGGAAATACTGTCTCCCAAGCTACCTCTCCTGTTGGTGCTGCGACTCTTGCTGCGACCGCACTTTCAGGTGGAGCAGCCGCACCTCTCCTCGGTGGCAGGATGGCTGCGGGGCAAGCAATTCCCTTTGCTGCGGGTCGAGTAGCTCAGGGTATTGGTGCGCTTCAGACTGCTCATGGTGTGGGAGAAATCGGGGGAGGTTTATCAGAGGGGGATTACGGACGGGCAGGAATGGGGGCTGTGGAGGTAGGCTTTGGTGCTCTGGGACTTCGAAATCCAGGAGGGAAGCCTCGTCCTACGGTTGGATCGAACGTAGGAAATGTCGGGCTTCAGGACATCGGTGCCCCTCCTACTACGACTACTGGGATTCATGGGACTCCAATGCAGCCTCAGGGTCGTCCTGTGGGAGGCCCTAATCTAGCTGGAACTTCTCCTTCCCTCACGACGCAACCAAGAACGATTCCACTTCAAGGTCAGACTTCTCCACTTCGTGCTCATCCAAGGAGGATGCTAGCGGAGAATACTGAAACACCTCCTCCTCTCCCACAGAGCCAACTTCCCGGTCCTCCCAGATTCAGGGCAGGTCCGGCAGGAGTAGAAGCTCTCCCACAGGCTCCACTTCAGGGGGTTGTGGAGAAGGGCCGAGTATCTAATGTCTCTGCTGGAATGGGTGGGGCGAGAACTCCTGAGAAGGAGGCATTCGAGGCTCTGGTTCCCAACAGGTATAAACAGAGCGCGCAGGGAGTCTCAAGCGAGGGACTTACCTACAACTGGAGAGGTGAACCTGTTGAGCCTCCTAGTCCAGGATTGAGATTGAATCCACAGGGTCAGCTTCGGCCTGAAAAGGGATTCTCTATGAGTTTCCCACAGATGGTCGATAAGTATGGGCTGGAGGAAGCTGCCCAGAGAGCTGGAGTCACAGCTGCGGAGGCTCAGAGATTAGCAAAGGGGAAGCCTCTGGTTCCAGCAGCAAAACCGAAGGCAAAGTCGAAGTATCCTCCTCCTACTCAAACCGGAAAAGCACCAAAAAAAGCTGAGGCGACACCTCCTGAAGTCATAGCGGCTGTAAAGAAGCTGCAAGCGATGACCCAGAGGGAAGCTCCCGTCGCTGCTGCTCCTGTTAAGCAGAATCTGGGAGCCATGAAGACTGCCGACCTCGAAGCTCTGGCAGCAGAGGGAAATACTCAGGCTGCAGATATCTTGGTCAAGCGCGCAGCCTCTCCTCGTCAGCCTACTTCCCTCAAGGAAAGGTTGGCAGCGGCAATTCCGGAGAGATTGAAGAATGAAACTGGTTCGGTAGGTCCGGGAACAGGGGCGATCACCCGCGCACAGAAAGCGGAACTTCGACGTAGACAGATGGGAAAGGTTGTCGAACCTCCTCCTGAACCTCGGGGACCGGGTAGAGCACCAATGGAGCCGGGACCTGAGGTCGTTCGTGGTCCAGAGCGAATGGCTCTCTGGAAACGGATGATGGATGAGACTGGCTCCGTAGGTGAGGGCACTGAAGATTTGATGCGTCGGAGAGCCTTGGCTGAGGAGGCAGAAGTCTTTGGGGATGAAGGGATTCCTTCTCGCCCTAGTTCCAATGACGAACGCTGGTTCAATCCTAAGAAGCCCGAGCGACTTGAGATAGATGGAGCCGATGAAAACGAGTGGGTCAAAACTCACTCGGAGAATGCTCGGGATGCAGAGTTTGCAGAGCAACAAAGTCTAGCTCGAGACAAGCAGAACTTCCAAAGGAGACAAGAGCAGAGACCTGAATTCTTCGCGCAAGATATGGATAATGTCATGAAGGACAATCCAGACTTCTCGCATGAAGAAGCGATGGATGAGGTCTTTAGGAAGTTCCGAATTCGGCAAGCAGAACTAAGCGAGCAGGTAAAAGCGGAGCACGCAGCGGGGCAGGCTAGGAGAGCAAACGAACCTCCTCCTGAGGAACCGAAGTGGGAACGCCCTCCTTTCCGCAATGTCGAGGATAAGCCCTACGTTCCTGAGGATTGGAATAGAGCCTCTCCGCAATCGACAATCGAATCTGCTAAAATGGTCCCGCATAAGGACTGGTATGCAGGTCAGGAAAGTATTGATAGAACTCAGGTGGAGTCTGTCAAGAAGTATGGAGTTTCCGACCCTAGATCGGCAAGCAGGAGTAAGCCCTACGTAACTATCGACACTGATGGTAGTTACCAGATTCACGATGGTCATCACAGATCTACCGCTGCCTTAGAACAGAACAAAGGCATCGATATGACAGTGGAGGACTACAGCCCGAAGGACTCCTGGTTCCGTAAAACTCGTGGGATGACAGATTCTGAGTCTCCATTTGCACAAGCTGGAAAAGACACGGCTCGTAAGTTCAGAAGTGCAATGGACGATGCTGAATCTGACGAGTTAGGGGAAAGCCTCTACCAGCGTTTGGTAAGGCAGCTTCAATCCAGTCGATTAGGGAATGAGACCGGAGCAGTAGGAAAGAACATTAACCCCATTATCAAGGAGCAGGCTAGGATAAAGGCAGCCAGAGCTCAAGCTGCTTCGGGTGGGGCGGGTAGGGGGAATCCACCTTCTCCGAGACCTGGAGCTTCACCACCTCCGGGAGGTCAGCCTCCTTCTGTTGGAACGGGAGCGATTCCAAAGAAACCAGCAGGAGTTGGGGAGAAGGTGTGGAATGCTGCTCTCCAAGCCAGAATGACGGCGATGCTGTCTGGTCTGGCAGTTCCCAAATCTATGCTAGGGAACGTCGGAGCGCACGCATTTGCATCCCTTGAGGGAAAATCTCTAAAGCCGCTCAAGGAGATGCTGAATACAGGGGAGAACTGGAAGAATCTGAAGGCGGGGTGGAAGGCAGGAGCTGTCACACCGGATGCTAACGACCTAGGGTTTAGCAAATTTAATCTTCCAGGTCGGGTCATGGGCGCGTTTGACGAAATGTCGACGAAAAGCCTGATGAGAGCAGGAGTTTCAGAGAAGGAAGCTAAGGAACTCCTCCTGACTGCTCCGAATGCCTTTGGAGAATCCATCGGTGGAAATACCCCAATAGGTCGTCTCCTAGTGCCCTTCCAAAAGACTCCTGCAAACACGTTCAAGCAGGGTCTTAATAGGTCCTATAAGCACCCACTAATCGGAGCTGGAGCAGGAGCAGTAGGACTAGCAGCAGGAACACAAACCGAGGACCCGAAGAAAATAGCGTTGGCCTCTGCTCTGATGGGTCCATATGCTCTCCCCTTCCTCCTCGGTGCTCTACCGACCGCAGGTGAGAAGGCAATTCAGGGGTTCTCTCCAATTCCTGAATGGTCAGTTCACAAAGCTCTCGCAGACCCGGCAGCACCTTTCCAGAAGCCCGGTTTTGCGCGGCTGTTTGAGGGGAAAGGACAGGACGCCTCCCTATTCGGTAAGGAAGGCGACCTGCGTATATTCTCTCGTGAGAAGAAAACTGGCAAGCGTTCGAAGTCCAGTAGTGGCAGGAAGGGAAGGAGCTAACTCCCCTCCTTCTGCATTTTCGAATAGTTGTCAACTACAGCAGGAGTCAAGACATAAACAATCTCCTTCTTCATGTTACCATTGAGAGAAATCATCTTTATCACCACGGCTTTCTGAGCCTCTAGAGATTCCGCAATTCGGTCTAGCTCGTAGGAGTCAAAGTCTGCCCAATGCTTCTTGAGCATATTGACCCTGGTCATAGCATAGCCATGTTCCTTCCGAGAAAGTAGCTCCTTCAGGAAGGTCGCAGTCCCCACCGAAGTTATCGACTTCCCGCCTCCCATAGAAACCCGCCGCGCACCCGGCACGAAATCCTGACAGGCAATAATCGCCTCTTGAATATCCTCCTCCTCCAAGACAAGGTTGACCTTTCTGGAGAGGGAGATAAGCATTGCTGCCTTCAGGATGTGATCGTGCAATCTCTCGATGGTCCCTGTGGTATCCGTATAATCCCCGTCTGAGAACTCCGTATACCACTTGTTGTAAATTTCGCGAGCACCGTCTGAATACTTGAATTGGCCACTAAGCTGAGAAAGCACTTTCAGATACTTCGCCAGTTCCGGAACTGAAATGTCCTCTTTAGGCTTACTGGTCAGCGGATTGACAATGCTCTTCCTATCTGCGTGGATGATATTGGTGCGCGCAACGAAGCCACCTCCGAGTGCATTGTCGGGGACAGCATCCTTGAAGTGAACTTCATTGCTCGCTCCAATCATTGTCAAACATGGATTCTTTAGCTTCTCTGAGCCGCTGCCTTTTGTGAGGTTTGTCCATTCAGGGTTGTAATCGCCGTCGTATAGGTCTGTGAGGATGGTTAGTGCTTGTTGGTCTTGGATGATGAAACTTGCGAATTCTGAAGTTGTCAGGAATCCAGAAGCGTCAGTCAAGGGAGGACCACCATTATCACTAGTCTTAGCTTTCTGAAGCTCCGTGATAATAGCTTGGATACTTGCCCTTCCTGAAATGACCCGAGTATTACCTACCTCTGTAACCAACCGTTTTGCTAGTGCTACGGGTGGCCCTTTTCTGATCCCGGATTTCCCCACGAGCAGCACGTAAATATTTGGGTATAGCTTGTAATAGAACTTATCAAGATACACCTGATTCTTCACGACTGCTGCGATGGCAGACATACCGGCCCAGTAGTAATACTTTCTAGGACTCTCTGATTCCTTCGTTACGGTCATCAGGTGGTCCAGCCATGTCATTTCTTGCCCTCAAGCTGCTACTGGTAAGTAATCGTGCATCCCATTGCATCCCCTACAGCCCTTAACTTTGCACTCCTTGTAATTCCGTCCGACCTTGGCTTCTGAAGGGATTATCAGCTTGCCACGAGAGAGGGTGCAGTTAGAGAAGTCGATGGGCTTGTTCAACTCCTCAGTCATGATCTGCACGTATCTCCCGACATACTCATTAGGGACTAACCCAACGAATGCGTCGTGAGCCTCCACTACGAACGGGGTTTTTCCTCCGATGAATCTTGGGAGGACCTTATCCGCCCAGAAGCGAGGAAGAGCTCGTAACCCAGCCTGTCTAAGGTGGTCTGGGACAGTTGATTGTGGAATGTGGGCGTATGCCTCACGATAGAGGTCGTCTCCCCATCGACCGAAGAATTTTCGGTATCGTCCAAAAGGAGAGACAAGGACACGGTCGTTTTTGTCAATCGCATCCCTGACTTCCTTGTGGAAGACTTGACGGATAGGAGGATTGAACTGGTGGAACTTTTCGAGGATTTTTCCTCCTTGCCACTCAGAAATGCTGATGTTAATACCGAACTTCTTGGCGTCAGTATTAACAATTTGCATGAGCCGTTTCTTGCCCATGTCATAGTTACCAGCGTGTCGAGTAGTCTTGCCGATAAACCTAAACTCAGGAGTGACTTTTTCAAAGGCCACACCAAAAATCCACGTTGATGTGAGCCGATGTATGTCAACCTTATCGTCGAACAACTTGAGGGTTTTCTCGTCCCTTCCGAGGAGTGCGACAATTCTAGCCTCCGCTTGTGATAGGTCGATTTCAACGAATGAATAGCCAGGGTCCGCGATGAAGTAGGAGCGAAGTTCTGCCCCTATCTCACCGTGCTTGGTCATCGTTTGGAATGCGAGTCCAATCTTTTCGGGTCGTAGAGGTTGCTTAAGGATGCTGTTAGAGCTTCGCCCGGTTTCAGTTCCACAGATTCTGACACTAGTTCGCATCCGTCCGTCGTAGTCAGGCTTAGCCTCAAAGTAAGTCCCCTTGGACTTACGTAATCGG
>Ga0111539_10001714_pt1 | contig 29167 bp, 16 predicted proteins | sample RhiMethybrSRZTD1_FD_79667 | JGI IMG/M metagenome (GOLD analysis project Ga0111539, IMG submission 79667) | Populus rhizosphere microbial communities from Tennessee, USA - Rhizosphere MetaG P. TD hybrid SRZTD1 (version 2) (version 2) | ecosystem: Host-associated > Plants > Roots > Rhizosphere >...
GCGCGCCAGCTTCGACGTCCCGGACCACGACTACGAGCCATCCGTCACCGGCCCCGGACCGACGCGCTACCTCGAGCCGTGGGAGATCGTGAAATTCGAGCGCGCCATCGAGGACAAGCGGCGACTGGTGGAGACGCACGCGGGCAAGCGCGGTGAGCTCGCGGTGTCGGTGCTGCTGGTGCCCGCCGCGGTGATCGAGTCGCCGGCCGTCATCACGACGGCGGAACGCGCCACGGCGGTCGCGCGCGCGGCGCTGCTGGCGAAGGGCTGCGACCTCACCGCGGGCGCGGCACCGCCGCTCGCGCCGCCGGCACCGCCGGCGCGAGCCCCGCTGGGGCGGGTCCAGCCCCGGATGCCGCCCGCGCCGCGGCTGGGCGCGACCAACTACTGGGGTCAGTGGCGCGTGGAGCTGGGCATCGCCGGCGTCGACGTCAACGCGATCACCGGCGCGGCGCGCGCCGTGATCTGCCGGGCGGCATGCTGCCAGGACCCCGAGCAGGCGCCGACGGCAGGCCCGATGTACTCGCCGTTCGAGGCGCTGGCGGACGTCGCCGCCGCGCCGCTGGAACACGTCGGCACGACGGTGTGGCCGGGGATCTTCCAGATCCCGTCTTGCGTGTACCGCAACGGGCGCGTGGTGGTGGTCGACGTGTACTGCACGACCAACGAGATGAACAGCGCATCGTTGCTCGTGCTGCATCCGACGCGGGGCCGAGTGAAGGTCTACGCGGAGGATCGCCGGCCGATCAGCACGATCCCGCGCGGCGGCTACCTGCACTGGAAGATGGAGTCCGAGGAGCTGCCCCCGGCGGGAAAGATCGAGCCACCGCTCGCCGTCGGGATGAAACTGGCCGAGCTGGTGACGTACGAGCAACGGCGCTACGACCTCTCGCCGCCCGCCTGCTGGGTCTCCCGCTGGACCGGCGCACGCCCCGGCAGTCCGTCCCCGCCCAGCGACGCGAGCTGCCGCCGCAAGACGCCGGAGGCCGTGCGCGCGTGGAGCGCGGCAACGGTCGGGTTCGGCCAGCCTCCGGACGTCTGGTACGCGCTGATCGAGCAGTTCCGTGCGCTGGCCAGGAAGCACGGCAAGGTCGACCCGCGCGGCAAGGACCCGGCGCGCTGAGGTCTGCTCAGTCGCGAATGAAAAGGAACGCCGATGATTCGGCCGCACCCACGATGTCGGCGTGGTTGTTGACGGCTATGACCTGCAACGACGACGGCGCGTTGGCGTTCTTCACGAGATCCGCCAGATTCAACCGGACCCCCGGCGAGGGAACCAGGTAGGTGTTCTCGTCGCTGGTCGCCGAGACGACGATCAGGCCCTGCTCGTTCCAGGTCACGCTGTTGGCGATGACCGGGAACGCGGGGTTGCCGCTGCCTCCGATGAGGAAGGTCTCGAATTGGTTCCTGCGATTCCACTTACCGATCCGCTGGATGACGCCGTCGAAGTCGAACGAGGTGCCGAGCACCTCACCCTGCCGATTGATCGCGAAGCCAAATGAGACCGGACTGGGTGGCACCGGCTGGAGAAGGGTCGTCGTCTGCGTTCGCGCGTCGAAGCGGTAGGCGCGAAAGGGGTCCTCGAACTGGGTTCCGGTCACCTCCGCTTTATCGTTGATGTCCCTCACGTCGACATTCAGAACCGGGAACGGTCTGATACGGCCGTGATCGAGAATGTACACGCTCGTCACGAAGTTTGGGTCGGTTGACGTGACGAACGCGACCCCAGAATCGCTGACCCTGCTCACACAGCTCGACATCTCGCCGGGTAGCGGCGGGATCAGCTCCAGCCTGCCGTTCGCGCTGACGACGCCCGCCTGGCCCTCGAAGTTCACGGGATCGGTGGTGCAACCGCCGGAGTCGCCGCGGCTGTTCACGTCGTTCACCAGAAAGTCTTCCGCCAGCACCGTGAATTGTCCGTTGCTCCGCCGCTTGAGCACGAACTGCCTGCAAACGGAGAAGTCTTCATTGCAATCGAACGCCTGCCCGATCACCTCGCCGTCGGCCGTCAGCCCGCGGGGGAACCAGCCATCGACGTTTGCTGGACCTTCGGTAATGTCCACCTGCTGGTAGCGCAGGCGTTTCGCGTTGATGGCAGCGGCGCTGTCCTCCGCCACATCAGACGGCTCCGCACCGCAGCCGGCAATACCGAACGCAACCAACACTGTCGCCAAAGTGACCGCTCGCATGGGACCTCCTCGTCGCGCAGAGGATTCCCGCGCAGCGGGATCCTGATCGATCGATCGCGCGAGGACCGAGCGGCGCCCTCAGGGCAAACCCCGAGCGTCTAATCGATTTCGAAGCTCACGTCGTCGAAGAGCGCGGCGGCCTGCTCCCAGCCGTCGCCGCGACGACCGAAGCGCCCGACCACGCGCAACCCGAGGGAACGCGCGCGTCGTGCGACGACGACCGGCAGCTTCCCTTCCAGCGACGAGGCGTCCAGGCGTCCTTCTCCCGTGACGACGGCATCGACACCCCGACAGGCGGTGGCGAAATGGAGGACATCGAGCATGCGTTCGCCGCCGTCGACCAGGTCGGCGCCCAGGGACAGCAGCTTCGCGCCGAGACCACCCGCGGCGCCCGTGCGGGGCCCGCGCGGAAGACCGAGACCGGCGAGGCGAGCGGCCAGCAGCGAAACGTCTTCGGGCCGTGCCCCTTTCTGCGGCGCGAAGATGCGCGCCGCGTCCGTGAGGTCGGTCCGCACGTCGCAGAACACTGTCGTCGGCGGCAGATGGAGCGGCGGCCAGTCGCGCCCGCCATCGACCGTCGCGCTGCCACCCAGCCCTATCCAGACGCGGGGCTCGTGCTGCAGACGCTGGAGCAGCTCGCCGAGGCCGCGGCTCGACGCCGTCACGGGATCCAGCCGATCGAGGCCCGCGAGGCCAATCACCTTGGCGCACTCGACCGCCACGCCGCCACCCGCTAGTCGCTCCGCGCCGCAGGCGCGGTGTGCGACTATTGTTTTTTCAGGTAGCCGCTCTCTCGCGCTCCGCGCGAGAGCGGCTAGCCGCAGGACGGGCACCGGACGGACGCGACCGAACGGATCACCCGCCGGCATCTCTTCGATCGCGCCGCCGAGCCCATGGTGCAAGCATTCGAGAAAGCCGTCACCGCCATCGCTGAGCGGCAGCAAGCGATCGCCCGGCGCCGCCAGATGTCGGGCCGCCGCGAGCGGGCTCATGGTTCCTTTGAACGCCGTCGGTGCGACGAGGTTCACGTTCGGCGCGTCAGATGCGCCGCCGCGGGTGCGCCCTGCTTTCCGACCGTCAGCGCGACCACGGCGCAAGTCCCCTCGGGCGTCAGAAACACACGCGCGGGACTGCCCCACAGGCTGGGCGGAATGTCGTCGCTGATCGTGTAGCCGCTGTCGACGCCGACCAGCTCCGCTTCCAGCGCCAGGCAGAACACCTGCTCATTGCGCGCGCCGTGCGCGCCCGCCACCGCGCGTCCCTTGAGCGCGCCGTAGATGTGAATGTTGCCGTCGGCCAGCAACTGCGCCCCGGAGTGAACCGACGCCACAACGATCAGGTCGCGCTCCTGCGCGTAGATCACCTGGCCCGAACGAACCGGCTCGCGAACGACGAGCGAGGCGCGCTGCGCGTCGCTCGCGGCCGCTGACGGCGCCGCGCTGGCGCTGCGCTTCGGTGACTCGGATTCCTGGGTGGCGGCGCGAGGCGGGTTCGCCGCGGCACCTTCCGCGCCGCCTCCTTCGAGCGCCGCGAGGCGCGCCACCCACCGCGCAAGGCGCGCGGCATCATCGGACGATTGTGTGGGCGCGGCCTGCAGGGCGCCCATGAGGTGCCGGTAGATGGCGACCGCCTCCGCGACGCGCCCCTGCCGCGCGGACAGCTCGGCCATCGTCTCGGTGGCAAACAGGGCATCCATCGGGAACCGGCCGTCGATTCTCCGGCGCGCAACGCCGGCGTCAACTACTAATCAGGTGACGATCTGAAGCTGGCGTCGGTAGTCGGACACCAGCGGATGCTGCGGACCGAGATGATCGAAGATCACCAGCATCGCACGACGGGCGCCGTCGTCGCGGAACTTGCGGCTGCGCTTGACCAGCTCCAGCAGCTCGGCGAGCGCGGGCTCCCACTCCAGCGCGGCGGCGTGCGCGCTCGCCAGCGCGAAGCGCGCGTCGAGATCGCCCGGATCGCGCGCCAGCGCGGCGACAGCGTCGTCGCGACCACCGAACGCCACCGCGTCGCGCGCGAACGTCACGCGCCGGCGCGCGGCCTCGGCGGCGTCAGCGTGCGGACTTCGCGGATCGACCGACACGAGCGCCGCCTCGGCGTCGTCGGCGCGCCCGGCGGCGAGCAGCAGGTCCGCCAGCGCCACCGCCGCCGCCCCACCCGCCTCTGCGTCACCAAGCAACGCCCGGAACGCAGGCTCGGCGCCGGCACGATCGCCCTGGCGCACCAGCGCAGCGGCGGCCTCCAGCGCCTGGCGCGCCGGTGACGGCACCAGCTCCGCGAGCCAGCGGCGCAGAAAATCCGCCGTCTGCAGGCCGACGAACTCCCGCGCGACCTCGCCGCCGGCGAACGCTTTCACGGCCGGGATGCCGCGCACGTCGTAGCGCGCCGCCAACCCGGGGTTCGCGTCGACGTCCACCTTCACCAGCTCGACGCGCCCGTCGTGCGCCAGCACCTCACGCTCGATGATCGGGCCCAGCACGCGACAGGGCCCGCACCACGCCGCCCAGAAGTCGACCACCACCGGCACCTCACGCGATCGTTCAACCACCTCCGCGGCGAACCCGGACTCGTTCACATCTTTGACGGCGGCACCGGACTGTCCCATGGGGACAGTGTATGGGCGGCGATCGTGTTATCAACCCGGGATGAAGCGACGGGCGCGTTGGTTCTTGGGGCTCGCGTTCACCGTGGTCGCGGGCGCTGCGACGGCGGCTGCCGGCGCCAGCGGAACGGACGCCGCGTCCGGAAAGAGCGCGGGTCGCTACGCCTGTGTGGGAACGGCGAGCGACGCCGAGCTGCGCGTGAACCTGGGCAGCGGCGAGGGCGGCGTCTGGGCAAGCGAGATCACGCTGACCGTCATGGGCACCGCAGCAGAGATCAGCGGCGCCGTGTACGACGTCGACAAGCTGACCGGAAAGAAGCGCAAGCCACCGCAGCTGCGGCTGAAACCAAAAACGCTCACCGCCGCCCAGCGGACGGAGCTGCTCGAGGGTTTGTCGACGGCGATCAACCGCCCCGAGCAGGCGCCCGACTGCCCCATATCGTCGGTGCAGACCGCGAAGCTGAGCTGGAGCTGCAAGAGCGCGAGCGGCAACACCAGCACCGCCGGTGACATGTCATTCGAAAGCGACCGCTGCCCGGCGACGGGAAAGGGGTACACCCACGCCATCGGCATCGCCGAGTGGGCGGTGGCCGCTTTCAGGCGCCTCGGCGCCCGCTGAAGCTCGCGCGGTAGCTACGCGCCGCCGGCGCCGCTCACGCGCTGCCGCCGGCGCCACCACCGCCGCCCGTGTCGCCGGCGGCCCCACCGCTGCCGCCCGCGCCACCGCTGCCGCCCGTATCGCCGCCCGCGCCGCCGCTGCCGCCCGCGCCGCCGCTGCCGCCCGCGCCGCCGCCGCCGCCCGCGCCACCGCTGCCGCCCGCGCCACCGCTGCCGCCCGCGCCGCCGCTACCGCCCGCGCCGCCGCCGGTACCGCCGGTACCCGAGTCGCACTTCAACGTGTACGATCCGACCCCGGCTGGCGCGACATCGATCGCGAAGACGACCACGTCGATCGACGACCCGGCCGCGACGGTGATGCCCATCGTCTGCGGCGATATGAGAACCGCGCCGATGTCGGCGAGGTATCCGCTCATGATGTCCGCCGGGTTGTAGCTGCTATAGGCGGTCATGTACCGCTGCAAGCCGCTGGTTGCGTCGTACGTCAGGGTGAAGTTGAAACACGCGGATGCGGCGCTCGGATTGACGAAGCGGTACACGTCGACGAGATGCGGATTCGAGGGGTCGGCTCCGTTGCCCGGAAAGGCCTTCGGCACACCGCACGCGGCAGCTGTCCCGATCCGCGATTCGCGTCCCGTCTGCGTCGGATCAGTGGTGTCGAGGGCGCCATCGATCATCGTCGGGCACGTGAACGTCGCGAGACCCCCGCCGCCGCCCGCTCCTCCCGTCGCGCCGCCGGTGCCCGCCGCGCCGCCACTTCCGGCTACGCCGCCACTTCCGCCCGCAGCGCCGCCGGTGCCGGCTGCGCCGCCAGTTCCTCCCGTCGCGCCGCCGGTGCCCGCCGCGCCGCCAGCTCCAGCTGCGCCGCCAGTTCCTCCCGCAGCGCCGCCAGTGCCCGCCGCGCCGCCAGTGCCGGCTGCGCCGCCAGTTCCTCCCGCCGCGCCGCCGGTGCCCGCCGCGCCGCCCGTTCCTCCCGTCGCGCCGCCAGTTCCTCCCGTCGCGCCGCCAGTTCCGGCCGCGCCGCCAGTTCCTCCCGTCGCGCCGCCCGTACCCGCCGCGCCGCCCGTTCCTCCCGTCGCGCCGCCGGCGCCAGCCACGCCGCCGGTTCCGGCTGCGCCGCCTCTTCCGCCTGTCGCGCCGCCGGCGCCACCGGTACCGCCCCTGCCCGCGCCGCCGTCCGCGGTGCCGGTGCCCCCGCGCCCGCCCACGCCGCCATCGCGGACCGGCGGGTCGTCCCCACATCCAGCGACAATCAACGTCGCCGCCACGATGCCGACCGCGTATCTCTTCATCTGGTTCACGGCGGATGATGATCCTCTCCTCCGCGGAAAACGTCTAGTCCTTCGCCGTACCGAACGCGAGGCGCCCGACGATATGTGAGTAATTTTTTGCCTGGCGTGATCGCATCCGTCGGGCAAGGGAATGCAGGCCGCGATGAGCGATGCGAACGGGACGATGTAACGGCGTTGCCGCAAACACGCGCCGCGTCGGCAACGCAACCTGCAAATCGCTTGTTTCGATCCTGACGCCGACGCTACTGTCGCGGCGTCCTCGCTTGCGCGTTTTTTGAAGGAGACGTTTATGTGGATGCGCGTTTCTCATGCGGCTTCCGTGGCAGTGCTTGCTTGGCTTGTTGTCGCCGGATGTGAATCGGCGAGCAGCGACGCCAAGCGCGAATCGTCGGGGCTGATCACCGACCAGACGCACGGCAACGGGACGCTGGGCACGTATTGGCTGCCGCCGATCGTGACCACCACGGCGCCGTTCACGACCATCGATGCCACCGCGCTGACCGCCAGCCCCGCCGTCACGATGAGGGTCGACCAGGTCCAGTCGGGCGGCAGTCTCGTGAACCGCGCGACATTCACCGCGACGAGCAATCCGCCCCTCGTCCTGCACACGACGCCCGACGCCACGAACTTCCCGGGTACGCCCGCGCCGTTCTACGGCGTGGTCTGGGTGCGGACCGTCAGCTCCGGGCAGAGGTACCGCATCCGGCTGCAGCTCTCCGCACGCGACATCGCCATCGCCGAGGTGCAGGTGGTGGCCAACCAGACGCAGGCGAACGCCGTCGACCGCACGCTGTTCGTCCCGATGATCGCGGGCACGAACGCCCGCCTCGCGATCCCGTTTCGCCTCGAGGCCAGGGACGGCGACCACGACGGCGTCAACGACTGGCGGGACAACTGTCCAACGGTCGCGAATCCGACCCAGCTCGACAGCAACAGCGACGGCCGCGGCGACGCCTGCCAGTGTCTGAACGTTGCCAACGGGACGGCGTGCAGCACCGGCTGCAAGACCGGGCAGACCTGCCAGGCCGGCGTCTGCGCGGGCGGGAGCAACCGCCCCAACCGCACGGCCTGCAGCACGGGCAACGCCTGCAAGACCGGCGAGACTTGCACCACCGGAGTGTGCGGCGGCGGCAGCAACCGTCCGAACGGGACCACCTGCAACGACGCCAACCTCTGCACGCAGACCGACGTCTGCCAGGCCGGGACCTGCGCGGGGACCGCGATCGCGTGCGCGCCCGGCGACCAGTGCCACGCGGCCGGCGTCTGCGATCCCGGCACCGGCACCTGCTCGAACGCGACCAGGCCCGACGGAACGACGTGCAACGACGGGAACGCGTGCACGCAGAACGACACCTGCCAGGCCGGGAGTTGCGCGGGGAGCCCGGTGGTCTGCGCGCCGGCCGGGCCGTGTAACAACGCGGGCACCTGCAACCCGTCGACGGGCGCCTGCTCGGTGATGGCGAAGCCGGACGGCACCACTTGCGACGATGGCAACGCCTGCACGCTGAGCGACGCGTGCCAGGCGGGCGCCTGCGCCGGCAACGCGATCACCTGCCCCGCGGGCGATCAGTGCCACGCGGCGGGGGTCTGCAATCCCGCCACCGGCGCCTGCTCGAACGCGGCGAAGCCCGACGGGACGACCTGCGACGACGGCACCGCCTGCACGCAGAACGACGTCTGCCAGGCCGGCACGTGCGCGGGCGCGCCAGTGGTCTGCGCGGCGGCGGGGGCGTGCACCAACGCCGGCGTCTGCAACCCGGCGACGGGCACCTGCTCGGTCTCACCGAAGCCGGACGGGACGACCTGCGACGACGGCAACGCCTGCACGCAAAGCGACGCCTGCCAGGCCGGCGCGTGCGCCCCCGGGACGCCGGTCACCTGCACCGCAGCCGATCAGTGCCACCTGGCCGGCAGCTGCGATCCCGCCAACGGCACCTGCTCCACGGTGGCGAAGCCGAACGGCAGCGGGTGCAGCGACGGCGACGGCTGCACGCTGAACGACGCCTGCCAGGCCGGCGTGTGCGTGGGCGGCGCGGGCGTCACCTGTAACCGCCCCCCGTGGTGCACGGCGGCCGGCGTCTGCAATCACGCGACCGGCGTGTGCGGCGCGCCGACCGGCTGCGTGTACAACCAGGCGCCCGACACCACGATCGTGTCCGGCCCGGCGGACAAGTCGGACAGCCCCAGCACCGACCCGACCGTCAGCTTCGCCTTTTCGGGCAGCGACGACTTCTCGGCTGCCGGCGCGCTGGTGTTCCGCTGGCGGCTCGACGGCGGCGCCTGGAGCGATCCCAGCACGACGCCGTCCGCGACCTTCACCAACCTCCCGGACGGCGTTCACAAGTTCGAGGTCGCGGCCGGCGACGAGCAGAGCTTGTTCGATGCGACCCCGGCGGTACGGAGCTTCGCGCGCGTCAGCTACGCGGCGACGCTGACGACGTCCGTCACGAATGCGCCGAGCAACCTGCCGGTTCGGCTGTCGGGCCACGCCACGTTGCTGGGCACCGGAGGGCCGGCCGCGAACGTTCCCGTGTCGGTCGTCGTCTCATCGCACGGCAGCAACCGGATCTTCCGCGTCACCACCGACGCGGCGGGCGCCTTCCAGCTCGACTATCAGCCGCTGCCCGGCCAGGCGGGCGAGCACACCGCCGGCGCGAAGCACCCGGCGGCGTTCGCGACGCCGACGCAGGTGACGTTCAACCTGGTCGGGCTGATCGTCAACCCGCCGACGGCGACACACACGCTGATCCCGGGCGCCACCGTCGACGGCACCGCGACGCTGCGAAATCCGGGCGACGCCACCCTGACCGGGCTGACCACGCAGGTGAGCGGCGCGCCGGCGGGGCTGACCGTGGCCGCCCAGGTGCCGACCGATCTGGACCCGGGCGAATCAGGGACGCTCAGCTACTCGCTGTCCGGCACCACCGCCGTCGACTTCACGGGCCAGGTCGACATCGAGGTGTTCAGCGCGGAAGGGGCGACGACCAAGCTGGCGCTGACCGTCACGCTGAAGGCGCCTGCAGCGCAGCTGGTGCCGAACCCGGGCGAGCTCGTTTCGGGGATGCTGGTCGGCGCGCAGACCACCGTGACGCTCGACATCGCGAACGACGGCGGCGCGGCGTCAGCGGCGCTCGACATCCACCTGCCCGTCGTCCCCTGGATGGCGCTCGGCTCCGCCGCGACGATCGGCCCGCTGGGCCCCGGCGAGAAGGCCACCGTCGTTGTCATCTTGACGCCCGCGGCCGATCAGCCGCTCGGCCCGTACACGGGGTCGCTCGCGGTCGGTCCGCTGACCGTGCCGTTCCGTTTCCTCGCGACGTCGAGCGCGGTCGGCAGCGTCACCGTCACCGCCGAGGACGAATTCTCGTTCTTCGACGAGGTGCACGGGTTCCCGAAGGTCGCCGGCGCCACGGTGAAGGTCATCGATCCGTACACGAACGCGATCGCCGCGACCGGCGTCACCGGCACCGACGGGACATTCACCGCGGCCGGGATCCCCGCCGGGGCTTACAACGTCAATCTCACCGCCGATCAGCACTCGCCGTTCAGCGGCACGCTCGTCGTCACGCCCGGGACCGTGTCATCGCTGTTTGCGTTCATGCCCCGGCAGCTCGTCACCTACACGTTCACGGTCGTGCCGACGGCGATTCAGGATCAATACGACTTCACCGTGACCGCGACGTTCGAGACCAACGTCCCCGCGCCGGTGGTGACCATCGAACCCAAGGTCGTCGATCTGCGGAACCTCGGCTGCAACGAGATCCTCGAGGTCCCGGTCACCTTCACGAATCACGGGCTCATCGCCGCCGAGAACCTGTCGATCACGCCGCACAGCACGCCCGAGTATCTCGTGTCGCCGCTGATCACGAACTTCGGCACGCTCGCCGCACAGAGCTCTGTGACGATCCCGATCGTCTACCAGGCGCGGGGCCAGCTCTGTCCCGTCCAGGCCGCGCACGAAGCCGAGGGCGAGATGCTGCTCGCGAGCGGAGGCGGCGGCTGCCCGTCGTCGCCGTTCGCCACGACCGCCTACACCTACAAGTGCAACGGCGAGAAGACCAAGCAAGAGGACGTCACCGCGCAGATCCCGCAGTTCGGCGGCGCCGGCTGCGCGGGTCAGCCGGGTTGGTGGCCGGGCGGCGGCGGCTTCGCGACGGGCGGCGCGGCCCCCGCGTCGCACGCCATCCCGATCGAGAACATGTTCTGCGATCCGTGCATCCCGAAGGTGCTGAAGACGGCGTTCCTCGACTGTAACCCCTACTTCAAGAAGATCGAGGAGATCGTCGAGATCATCGAGATCTACGAGTGCATCAGCGGCGCGATCGAGGTCAAGGAATGCGTCGAGGTGCTCCTGGAGAATGGCGAGACCAAACTCAGCTGCATCCTGAAGTTCGTCAATCCGCCCTGCCTCAAGAAGAAGCTCATACCGAAGAAGATCGTCAAGCTCATCGAGGTCATCGAGTGCGTGCAGAGCATCTGCACGGCGATCACCTGCGGGCCCGGCGCGCCCGGCGGCTCGCCGAAGTGTGATCCAAAGATCGGGGGTGGGGGCGGCGAGGGAACCGGTGGATCGGGCGGCGCCAGCGGCGACGGCGGCTCCGGGGGCCCGGGATCCGGCGGCGCGGGCGGCTCGGCCGGCTCGGGTGGCTCGGGTGGCTCGGGTGGCTCCGCCGGCTCCGGCGGGATGGGCGGGATGGGCGGCGAGACGTCGGAGTTCCTCGCCTCCGATGACTCCGCGCACGTCTCACCGATGGCCTCGGTCCAGCAGAGCATGGACCGGGTCGCGAACTACACGAAGCTGTGGCTGGAGATCTTCGGGAACCCGGACTTCGTCACGATCGCCAAGGATGACTACTCGCAGTTCGATGACTGGATAGAAGCGTTCTCGGACGTGGCCGACGAGGCGAGCGACGAGGGGACCCGGATCACCGCGAGCGAGCAAGCGCTGTTGCTGTCGCTCCCCGTCCCTCGCCCGCTCACGCTGGAGAAGGTGCAGACGTTCCTGGATCGATGGAACAGGACGATCGATTACTGGTCGGCCGGCATCATCAACGCCGCCACCCTGCCGGCCGGCGCCAACCCGGACTTCATCGAGGTGGACCGCCTCGGCACCGCCGGCGAGTCCTTCCTGACCGCGAACACCGCGGCGATCAACGACGGCTTCTCCAACATGTTCTCGGAGCTGATCTCGGACGTCAGCGGCACGAAGTCCGCCATCGACGAGGCCGCCAGCCAGGCGGGGGTCTGCGCGCATGTGAAGGTCGAGCTCGACCAGCGGGCGGTGCTGTCGCGCAACGCGTTCAAGGCGTCGCTCGCGATCGACAACTCCGGCGACAAACCGCTCGCCGGACTGGCCGTGACGCTGGACATCCGCGACGAAGCCGGAAACGTCGCCACGCCGTTGTTCGCGATCGCGCCGCCCGTGCTGACGGGAATCGGGGACATCTCGGGCGGCAGCACCATCCCCGCCGGCGGGCAGGCCTCGGCGGTCTGGACGCTCGTCCCCTCGGACGAGGCCGCGCCCGACGGGCCCCTCGATTACATCGTCAAGGGGACCCTTTCCTACCTGCTCGACGGCACGCAGGTCGAGATTCCGATGCTTCCCTCGCAGATCCACGTCCTGCCGAACCCGAGCCTGCGCGCCAAGTACTTCTGGTCGAAGGACGTCTACGCCGACGATCCGTTCACGCCCGACATCGAGCCGTCGGAGCCCTTCGCGGTCGGCCTGATGATGACCAACGTGGGCGCCGGTATCGCCAACGACGTCCGGATCACCACCGCGCAGCCCAAGATCGTCGACAACGAAAAGGGGCTGGCGATCAACTTCAGCCTGATCGGCGCGCAGGTGAACGCGCAGCCGATCTCGCCGTCCCTCGACGTCGATCTGGGCAACATCAATCCGGGAGCGACCGGCGTCGCCGAGTGGTTGATGGTCTCGACGCTGCAGGGCAAGTTCGTCGAATACGAGGCGAGCTACAAGCACGTCAACAGCCTGGGCGTCGAGACCTCGTCGCTGATCGACGGCATCGAGATCCACCAGCTCCTCCACCCGGTCCGCGTCGTGACGCCGACCGACGACGGGCGGCCGGACTTCCTGGTCAACGACAACCCCGATCCGGAGAACAGCCCCGCCAAGCTCTACGCCTCCGACGGCAGCACCGCGGTCGTCGCCGAGGTCTCGGGCGGCCAGATCCAGGGCGCGATCGACGACACCCATCACAGCGTCGATCTGACGATCAGTGTCCCCTCGAGCGGATACGTCTACATCCGGACCGACGACCCGGGCCCGGGGCTGCAGCTCCAGCAGGTGGTGCGCTCCGACGGGACGACAATCCGGCTCTACGACAACGCCTGGACAACGCGGCGGACGATCCGCCTCGAGGGTCAGGAGCCGACGCTGCAGACGCGTGTCCACATCTTCGACAACAACAGCACCGGGCACTACACGCTGGTCTACGGCGGCGCCGCGAGCGAGCCCTGGGCCTGCGCACCTCCGGTGCTCGACGGCGAGGCGTGCAACGACGGCAACCCGTGCACCACCCGCGACGTCTGCGTCGCCGGCACGTGCGCCGGCAGCCCGCTGGTCTGTCCGGCGCCCGATCAGTGCCACGACGGTGGCACCTGCAACCCCGGCACCGGTCTCTGCAGCGCGGTGCCGAAGGCCAACGGCACGGTGTGCAACGACGGCAACGCCTGCACGGTCGGCGACACCTGCCAGGCCGGCATCTGCGCGGGCGGTCCGTTCCAGACCTGCCCGGCCGACGCTTGCCACGTCGCCGGCGTCTGCGATCCGCTGCTGGGCCGCTGCAACAACGCTGCGCGGCCGGACGGGACGTCCTGCGACGACGGCGACGCCTGCACCCGCACCGATTCGTGCCAGGCCGGCACCTGCGCGGGCGGCAATCCGGTGGTCTGCTCGGGCGGCGACGTCTGCCATGTCGCGACCTGCGATCCCGCGAGTGGCAGCTGCACCACCACCAATCGCAGCAACGGCACGTCGTGCAGCGACAACCTCGCCTGCAACGGCAGCGAGACCTGCCAGGCGGGGAACTGCATCTCCGCCAACCCGATCGCCTGCGACGACGGCAACCCGTGCACCGCGGACAGCTGCGCCGAGCCCGGCACCTGCGGCGCATCGCCGCTGGCGGACGGAACGCCCTGCATGATCGGCGGCGTGGGCGGCCAGTGCGTCAGCGCCACCTGCGTGACCGGCGCGCCCGACTTCGCGGTGGCGCTGAACCCGGGCAGCCTCACCGTCCCCCAGAACGGCAAGGGCACGGCGCTGCTCGCCGTCACCCCGCTCAACGGGTTCAACCAGGCCGTTTCGTACGCGGCCTCGAACGTACCGGGCGTCACCGTCGCGTTTGGGCCGTCGAACCTGAACGCGGCCTCGGCGACGCTGACCGTCCAGGTCGGCGACACGACGCCGGGAACGTATTCCCTCGCCATCACCGTCAACTCCGACACCCAGGCGCACGTCGCGACGCTGTCGCTGGTCGTCACCCCGGCGGGCTCACCCGTCTACCAGATCCGCGCCGGCAGCACCGAGGGGGCCCCGCCGTTCCAGGCCGATCAGTACTCCCAGGGAGGCGGCACCAGCGCGACCGGCACGGCCGTCGACCTCACCGGCGTCGTCAACCCCGCGCCGCCCGAGGTCTATCGGTGGTTCCGCTACGGATCTTTCTCTTATGTCCTTCCGAACCTGAACCCGGGCGCGCCGTACACGGTGCGGCTGCACTTCGCCGAGCTCGGGGTCAACTTCCTCGGGCAGCGGGTCTTCGACGTCGCGGTCAACGGCACCAAGGTGTTGCCGGCGTTCGACATCATGGCCGCGGCGGGCGGGCAGTTCAAAGCCGTCGTCGAGCAGATCAACACCACCGCCGACCCGGCCGGGCAGATCACCATCGCGCTCACCAACATCGTCGAGAACTCGCTCCTGAGCGGCATCGAGATCGTCAACGGAAGCGCGGTGCCGTCCGCGCCCTACGGTCTGCGCGCCGTCCCCGGCGACGGTCGGGTGACGCTGTCGTGGCTCGGGGCCCCGGGCGCGACGTCGTTCAACATCCACCGCGGTACCGCCGCCGGCGCCGAGACGCTGTATCGCAGCGGTGTGACCGGCTCGACCTTCCTCGACGACGCCGCCGACAACGGCATCCGCTACTTCTATTACGTCACCGCGGTCAACAGCGCGGGCGCCAGCTCGGCGTCCGCGACCCGCTCGGCCACCCCGACGGCCGGGCTGGCGCCCGTCTACCAGATCCGCTGCGGCGGTACCGTCGACGCACCGCCGTTCCAGCCGGATCAGTACTTCGTCGGCGGGGCCAACACCGGCGCCGGCGTCTCGATCGATCGCAGCGGCGTCCAGAACCCGGCGCCCGAAGAGGTCTATCAGACGCTTCGCTACGGCACGTTCGACTACCGCTTCCCGAACCTGACGCCCGGCGCGCCGTACGTGGTGCGGCTGCACTTCGCGGAGTGGGTGGTCGCCTTCCGCAGCCAGCGTGTCGAGAGCGTCACGATCAACGGCGCGACCGTGATCCCGGCGTTCGACATCATCGAGGCGGCCGGCGGCCAGAGCAAGGCGGTGGTCGAGCAGTTCAACACGACCGCCGACGCGGGCGGCCTCATCACCGTGGCCCTGGCGAGCGTCTTTGACAACCCGACGCTGAGCGGCATCGAGATCCTGGCGGGCAGCGCGCCGCCGTCGGCGCCCTGGGCCCTGCGGGCCGTTCCGGGCAACGGCTCGGTGACGCTGACCTGGCTGGCCGGCGCGGGCGCCACCTCCTACGACGTCTATCGCGGCACCGCGCCGGGCGCCGCGACGCTGTACCGCACCGGCGTCACGGAGGCCCGGTTCGTCGACGACGCCGCCGCGAACGGCACCCCGTTCTTCTATTACGTGGTCGCGCGCAACGACGTGGGCGCGAGCACGCCGTCGCGCGAGAGCTCCGCAACGCCGACCAGCGGTCCGGCACCCGTCTACCGGATCCGCTGCGGCGGCAACCAGGACGCGCCGCCCTTCCAGCAGGATCAGTATTTCATCGGCGGGTCCACCACCGGCACCGGCGCCTTCATCGATCTCGGCGGCGTCGCGGACGCGGCGCCCCCGGCCGTCTACCAGACGTTGCGATTTGGCACCTTCAGCTACCGCTTCCCCGACCTGGTCCCCACCGCGCCGTACGCGGTGCGGCTGCACTTCGCCGAATGGGTAGTTCCCCTGCGCGGGCAGCGCGTGGCCGACGTCACCGTCAACGGCACGACCGTGCTGCCCGCCTTCGACGTGCTGGAGGCGACGGCGCCGTTCAAGGCCGTGGTCGAGCGGATCAACACCACCGCCGACGCGAACGGTGTCATCACCGTCAGTCTCTCCAGCGTCTTCGACAATCCCGTCCTGAGCGGCATCGAGATCCTGACCGGCGCGCTCGCGCCATCCGCCCCGTACGGCCTGCGCGCCGTCGCGGGCGCGGAGAGCGTCACGCTGTCGTGGAAGGGCGCTCCCGGCGCCGCGTCTTACAACATCCATCGCGGCCTCAGCGCCGGAACCGAGAGCCTGTATCAGGCGGGCGTGACCGGCGCGGGCTTCGTCGACAATCAGGCGGCCAACGGCGTCACCTACCACTACGTCGTCACCGCGGTGAACGCCGTCGGTGAGAGCGCGCTCTCGAACGAGGCGTCGGCGACGCCGACGACCGGACCCGCGCCCGTCTATCAGATCGACTGCGGCAGCAGCGCCAGCTTCGGGCCGTTCCAGCAGGACCAGTACTTCATCGGGGGCGTCACGACCAGCGTCGGTATCCCCGTCGACGTGAGCGGCGTGGCCAGCCCGGCCCCAGCGCCCGTCTACCAGTCGATCCGGTTCGGCGGCTTCAGCTACCGCTTCCCGGGTCTGGCGCCCGGCGCGCCGTACGCGGTCCGGATGCACTTCGCGGAATTCTTCGTGCCCGGGCCGGGCATGCGGATCGCCGACGTCACCATCAACGGCGCCCCGGCGCTCGCGTCCTTCGACATCCTGGAAGCGACCGATCCGTTCAAGGCCATCGTCGAGCAGTTCAACACCACCGCCGACGCGAACGGCGTCGTCACGGTCGCCTTCTCCAGCGTCTTCGAAAATCCGATCCTCAGCGGCATCGAGCTCGTCAGCGGCGCGCTGCTCCCCTCCGCCCCCTTCGGACTGCGCGCGGTCGCCGGCAACGGACAGGTATCGCTGTCGTGGCGCGCCACCACCCAGGCGACCAGCTTCAACGTCCACCGCGGGACCGCGCCTGGCGGCGAAACGCTCTACCAGTCCGGGGTCACCGGCCCGACCTTCATCGACACCAGCGCCCCCAACGGGGCCAGCTACTTCTACGCGGTCACCGCCGTCAACGCGGTGGGCGAAGGGCCGGCGTCGCGCGAGGCGAGCGCCGCGCCGTCGGCGCAGGCGTGCGCGGCCGCGCTGTTCTCGGAGAGCTGGGAGTCCGGGAGTGGCGCCTGGCGGACGGCCGACGCCAATCCGATTGTGCTCTCGAACGATGGCTCGGCCTGCGCCTCGTTCCAGCGCGAGACGATCGCCTTCAACGCCGGCCGCGTGTTCACCACGGCGTCGATTCCGGTGGCCGGCGGCACGCCCTATTGCTTGAGCGCGTGGTTGAGGGCCGACATCGGCGCGATCCCCTTCCTCGGCATCCAGCTGGCGGACGCGGCCGGGAACCCCACCGGTCCGGAGCACTGGCTGATCGGACAACCCGGCTACGGGACCGGATACGGCGACCTGGTGACGCCGGTGACGTCGGATGGAACCTGGGCCTGGTACAGCAAGGCGTTCATTGTGGAGCCCGCGGCGACCGACGTCTTCCTCAAGGACGAGAACTTCACCGGCAACACGGCGGACTTCGACGCCATCCAGCTCCGCTCCGGCGTCTGCCCGAACGTGCCGCCGAGCCTCTGCGCCTTCGCCGCCGCGCCCGGCTGCGCTCTCCCGTAGTCGCCCCCGCGGATCCGGCGTGATCGCATCCGGCGGGCACGGGAATCTAGCGAGCCATGCGCGACGCGCGACCGATGACCCGTGCATGGCTCGCCGCGGCTATCGTGTCGACCATGCTCGTTGCGGCGGCGGGCTGTGGGCCCGACGCGGCCGATGGCGGCGCCGCCGGTGGTGGCGGGTCCGCTAGCGCGGGATCGGGTGGGACCTCGGCATCCGGCGGCGCGGACGGTGGTGTCGGCGGCACGGGTGCGAGCGGAGCGGGAGGCAGCGCCGCGGGGACCGGCGGCGGCGGCGGGCGAGGCGGCAGCGACGCGGCCGGCACCGGCGGAACGACCGGCGGCAGTGGCGGTGCAATCGGAACCGGCGGCGCGACCGGCGGCAGCGGCGGTACGGCTGGAACCGGCGGCGCGGCCGGCGGTGCAATCGGAACCGGCGGCGCGGGCGGAAGAGGCGGCAGCGGCGGCGCGGGCGGAACGGGCGGCGCAGTCGGCGGCCGGGGCGGCGCGGGCGGGCGCGGCGGCGCGACGGGAACCGGCGGCGCGGGCGGGACCGCCGATCCGCAGTTCATGGTCTTCCTGCTCCTCGGGCAGTCGAACATGGTGGGACAACCCCAGCCTCAGACGCAGGACAAGGTGCAGGACCCACGGATCAAGGTCCTCGCCTACGACAATTGCTCGGCGTTCGGCCGAACGTACAACCAGTGGTACACGGCGTATCCCCCCCTGCATCAGTGCGACGCGGGCGTGGGCCCGGGGGACAACTTCGCCAAGACGTTGATCCAGAGCTTGCCCGCCGCCGCCACCATCGGGCTCGTGCCGTGCGCCGTGAACGGGGCGCCGATCGATCTGTTCCGCAAAGGCGTCGCGCGCACCGGGTACACGCTGCCGCCCGACAACCACTGGGCCACGGGCTACGAGTGGATCATCAGCCGGGCCCGGGAGGCGCAGAAGGTGGGCGTCATCCGCGGTATCCTCTTTCACCAGGGAGAGTCCAACGACGGCAGCGCGGACTGGGCGAACAAGGTCGCCGGCCTGGTCGCGGATCTGCGCACGGACCTCGGCATCGGCGAAGGCGCGCCCTTCATCGCCGGCGAGCTGCTCTACACCAGCGTCGCGGCCAGCTACAACACGCGCATCAACATGCTGCCCAACCAGATTCCCAACGCAAAGGTGGTCTCCGCCAGCGGCCTGGCCGGCACGGACCAGTACCATTTCGATCTCGCCGGCCAGCGCCAGCTCGGCATGCGCTATGGCCAGCAGATGATCTCGGCGCTGGGCCTGTAGCGCGGCGCGCGCTCCCTCGCGCCGCACTTTGAGTAGAGTGGACCCGCGTGATCGACATCGGCGCAAACCTGACCTCGAAGAATTTCCAGCGCGATCTTCCGTCGGTGATCGACCGCGCGACGGCCGCCGGCGTCGAGGCGCTGGTCGTGACCGGCACCAGCCTCGCGGGCAGCCGCGCGGCAGCGGACCTGGCGGAACAGACCGCGCGCGCAGCGCTCTACGCCACGGCCGGCGTGCACCCGCATCACGCCGTCGACGCGACCGGCGATTGGCTGGCTGATTTGCGCGCACTGGCCGGACGAGCGCGCGTCGTCGCGCTGGGCGAATGCGGCCTCGACTTCAACCGCAACTACTCCCCGCAGATCGATCAGATCCGTTGCTTCCGCGCGCAGCTGGAGCTGGCGGCCGCGCTGCGCCTGCCCGTGTTCCTGCACGAGCGCGACGCCCACGACACCTTCACGGGCATCCTGCGCGAGCACCGCACCTCGCTGCCCGGTGCCGTCGTCCACTGCTTCACCGGCACCCGCGCCCAGCTGGACGCCTACCTGTCACTGGATCTGCACATCGGCATCACCGGCTGGATCTGCGACGAACGCCGCGGCCGGGACCTCATCGCCGTCGTGCCCGCGATTCCGGATCGGCGCCTGATGATCGAGACCGACGCGCCTTACCTGCTCCCGCGCAACATGCCGTCGCCGCCGCGCGACCGCCGCAACGAGCCCGCCTTCCTCCCCTACGTCCTGAACGCGGTCGCCGCCGCCCGGGGCGAGGACGCCGCCACGACCGCTGCCGCCACGACCGCCACTGCGCGCGCGTTCTTCGGACTACCGGCCTAGTAGCGGCTCGGGCGCGCTTCGGCCCGGTTCACCTTGAGAGGGTGACCGTCCAGCTCGACGCCGTTCATGCCCTTGATCGCCTCGTCGGCGGCGGCAGAGCTCATGTAGCTGACGAACCCGAAGCCGCGCGACTGACCCGTCGAGCGGTTGGGAATGACGACCGCTTCGACGAGCTCGCCGAAACGCGAAAAGAAGGTGCGCAGGTCGCCCTCCGTCGTCATCGGGCCGAGGCCGCCCACGAACAGCTTCGTGGGCCCGAAGTTGACTTGCCGCGATTGGGGGGCGACCCCGATGACGATGTCCTCGAGCTTCACCTCGGGGAGCGCAGCCCCCTCGGCGCCGGCGGACGCATCCATCATGTCGGGATCGATCCCACGCGCGCGCAGCTCGCGGTTACGGCGAAGGCGCTCTTCCTTCTGCCGCTTCTTGAGATCGCGGCTCGCCTCACGGTTGCGCTTTCCGCCGGAGAAAAAACGACTCACTTCTTGGGACCGCCCATGGGCGGGCGCCCGCGGCGCGGCCGCAGGGGCGCGGTCGCGGCCCAGTTCGTCCTCCGCTTCGGCATCGGAGCAGCGTTGGGTTGCTCCGCCTGCTGCCGCTCGGCTTGTTGGGAGATGATCGCAGCCCGCTTGTCTTCCGCTTTGCCCAAGGATCCTTTCCGTCGAGGCGACGTGCCTCGTGCCGCCACTTCGCGGTGGCAACTGGCCGTCTGTTCCTACACGGGTGAAGGCGCGCAAGCAAGCTCTGCGCCCAAAACAAATCCTTGCGGTACCGTGGTTTTGGGCCCAACGTCCCGAAGACTGATGATCAAGACGACGACCGAGACGGTTCCGGGGACCCTGACGCTGGCCCTCGAATCGCTGGACGTCGCGTGCAAGGATCTCGATGACGCAGTGCTGGCGTTGCCGAATGCGCCTGGCGACGACTTCATGGCGAGCCCAAGCCTGGTCCGGCTGCTGTTCCGCGTGGTCATGGCCCGGCGTCACGTGAATCGCGTCGAGCAGGATGTGAAGGCCGAGATCCGGAACCAGCTCCGCGCATCCACCGTCTCGTAGACCGCCGATCCGCGTAGCACGCGGACATCATTCAGGATCTCGCGCGCGGTCCCAGAAGCAGGAAACGGTAGGTCCGTTTTTTGGCTTCGGGGTACAAGTACATTGATGCTGCGCCTCGTCCGATCCCGAGACGGAGCGCCGGCGCCCGCCGTCGCGACGACGAGCGAGCAGGCTGATCCGCTACGGGCGGTCGCGACGCGCGCGGTGGCCGGAGACGACCGAGCGCAGCGCACCCTGCTCGTGGCGCTGGGACCGGTGCTGCTGCGGGTGGTGCGCGGGGTGCTCGGGGTCGGCCACCCCGACGTGGAGGACGTGTTGCAGGAGTCGATGCTTGCGCTCTGCGCGGCGCTCGCGTCGTTCCGCGGCGACTGTCAAACGTCGCACTTCGCCTGTCGGGTGGCCGTCCAGACCGCTATGAACGCCCGCCGGCGCGCCGCGCATCGCCAGCGAACCACACCCAGCGTTCCGCCCGACGAGCTGGCCGAGCTGGCGCACGAGGAGCTGTCGCCCGCCGAGCTGCTGGCGGCGGCGCGGCGGCGCGAGGTGCTCCGCGTGCTGCTCGAGGAGCTGCCGCCGGTGCAAGCGGAGGTGCTCGCGTTGCACACGATGCTCGGGCATTCCGTGGCAGAGACGGCGGCGATCACCGGCGTTCCCGTCAACACCGCACGCAGCCGCCTGCGCGCGGCCCTCGCGGCGTTGCGCGAGCGCGCGGGCGCCGATGCGGTCCTGGCCGAAGCAGCGAGGGGAGAGCCGTGAGCGGGTTGCGGCGCGGACACGAAGACGATGAGGATCTCGTCGTCTTTGCGCGACGGCGGCCGCTGGCCGATGCCGAGCGGCGCGAGCTCGATGCGGCGCTGGACGCCGATCCGACGCTGCGGATCGCGCACGACGTCGGACGGGCGTTCGACGACGTGGCTGTCGTGCGGCCCGGAGACGAGGGGCTCATCGGGCGCGTCGTGGACCGCACTCTCGGAAGTCGGAAACGGCGGGCGGTGGCGGGACGATGGCGGATCGCGGCCGCGGTCGCGGCGGGGTTCCTGCTGGTCGCGGGCGCGGCGGGGGCGTACCGGGCCGGCGTCCGCGCGCGCGCGCGCCACACGCCCGCGGCGCGGGACCACGACGTTGCGCCGCCCGCGCCGCGGACCAGAGGGACCGCACCAGCGGGGGACGCCATCGGGGCGCCGGCGTCGGTACCGCTCGCTGCATCCGTTGCGCCGCCGGCCGCGCCGATCGCGGCGGATCGGGCTCTTCAGGCGATCGCGTCGGCCGAGCCCGCGTCGGGGAGCGATCCGCTCCCGGTCCGCGCGCCGCGCACGCAGGTCGACGGGCGGTCGATCGCGCGGCCCACCGCCCGTGCCGGCGTGGCGGGCCCGGAGCCGGCCGAGCAGCCACCGACGCCGACGCCTCCCGCGGCGTTGGCCGGCGCGTCTGCCGGCGACGTCACGGCTGCGGATCTGTTTCGCCGCGCCGGTGCCGCCCGCCGGGCGGGCGCGCTGGCGACGGCCGCCGCGCTTTACGACGATCTGCAGGCGCGATTTCCGGCGGCGGAGGAAGCACGCCTGTCGCACGTCTCGCTGGGAAAGCTGCTGCTGGCGATGGGACGGCCGCGAGAGGCCGAGCGCCACTTCGCGGCCTATCTGGCGGGCGGCGCCGGCGCGCTCGCGGCCGAAGCCGCCTTCGGTCGCGCGCAGAGCTTCGAGCGGATGGGGCGGCCGCGCGAGGAGCGCGAGGTGTGGCTCGGGCTGCTGCGCGACTTTCCCGACAGCGTCTACGCGGGGGCCGCGCGGCGGCGAATCGCCGCCCTCGAGGGCAGCCCCTGATGATGCGTGCCCGCTCCTGCGCGCGCGTTGCCGCGGCGGTGGGCGCCGCAACGATCGCCTCATCGATCGCGGTGACCGCGGCGCGCGCCGCCTCGCCGGAGCGCGCGTCGCCCGGCGCGACGGCCGTGGTGGTGCTCGTCGGGGCGCCGCCGCACGCTGCCGATCTGGCGGATCTCCTGACCGAGCTCCTCGGCCGGAAGGGCGTCGCCGTGCGGATCGCGCACGAACCGGCGTTCCGCGCCGCCGATCTGCTGGCGCCAGGCGACGGGCGCGACCGCTCGGTGTCCGTGTTCGTCGAGGTGCCGTCCGACCGCGTGGCGCGGCTCTCGTTCCGCGGACCGCGCGCCGCGCGATTCCTGCTGCGTGAGCTCGGCCTCGGCAACGGCCTCGACGATGTAGGTCGCGAGGCGGTGGCCCAGGTCGTCGAGTCCTCCGTCGCCGTCCTGCTGTCGTATTCGTCCGAGGGGATGAGCCGCGACGAAGCGAGCGCCGTCCTGGCCAGCGCGCCGTCGGCGCCGCCCGCGCCGGGCACGGTGGTCGATCGCGGCCCGCGCCCTGCCCCGCCCGCGCGGCCTGCCGCGGCGCCGGCGGCGGCCGCGCGCGCGACCGGCGGGACGCCGCCGAATCGGGCGACCGCCGGCGGCGCGGTCTGGCGCGGCTGGCTGGCGCCGCGTTACTCGCTGGCGTACGCCGGCCGCGAGCTCGGTCCCGCGCACGGCCCGGGCGCGGAGGCCGCCCTCGAGCGCGCCGGCGCGCGCCTGCTCGTGCGCGCGCGGCTCGTCGCCGAGCGCCGCTTCGTCCAGGAGATCACGACGACCGCGCTCGACGCCGACGTGCGCGACGACAGCGCCCGCGTGCTCATCGAGCTCGGCTGGGCGCCCGATGCGCGACAGGCGATCTCGCTCGGGCTCGGTTTTGGCGCCGACATGACCGCGGTTCAACCGGGCGCGGCGCGCGCGACCGATGTGATGCCGGCGGCCGCCACCACGCACGTGGTCCCTGTCGCGCGCACCGAGCTGCGCTACGAGATCGGCGGCGCCGCCTGGCGCGTCGCCGCGCTGCTGTTCGCGGACCTGTCGCTGTTCGACACGCATTACGACATCGTTCGCGCCGGCGGCGCCGAGCGACTGGCGACGCCGTGGCCGGTGCGCCCGGGAGCGGCCGTCGTGGTCGGGTGGAGAATTTGATGGTCCGTTTCCGCGGCTGAAGACACTGGGGCAGCGGGAGGGAGAGAGCGAACATGACGAATGGAGATCTGAATGAAGAGGCGCAGCGGTCCGCCCGGGGAATCCGACGGCGTCCCTTCTGGTGGCAGGTGGTGACGTTCGCGGCGATCAGCGCGCTCGCGGGGTGCGGCGGCAGCGCCGGCGATGGCGGCAACGGCGGCACCGTCGGCGGCGTCGTCTCGTGCACGCTGGGCGAGCAGACGCCGATCGGCACTCTGATGATATGCGAGGAGGCCAGCGGCCTCGACGCCACGATGACCAGCAATTTCCAGATGGACTGCGTGGTGCCCCCCGGCAGCGCCGACGCGGGGATAGCCTTCGAGGCTCACTTCGCGCACGCGCCGTGCTCACGCGTCGGGGCACTGGGCGGTTGCCGCGTGCAGATGGGCGCTGTGACCGTGACCGGGTGGTACTACAACGTCGGCTCCACAAACACGTCCAGCTCGAGCGAGATCCAGTCGCTGTGCAGCACCATCGGCGCCACGTTCATCGCGCCGTGATCGCGCTGGCGGCGATCGCGACCCCGGTCGCGACGGGCTGCCGGAACGACGGCGTCATCATCGCGCGCGCGCGCGGTGGCGGCGGCGTGGGCGGCGGCGCAGGCAACAACGGCCCCGGCGGCGGCGCAGGCAGCAACGGCCCGGGCGGCGGCGCAGGCAGCTCGGCAGCCACCGGCGGCGGGGCTGGTGTGGGCGCTCGCGGTGGAGGAGGCGCCGGCGGCGGCGCTGGTGTGGGCGCTCGCGGTGGAACAGTCGGCGGCGGCGCCGGCGGCGCGGCAGCCACGGGCGGCTCCAGCAGCGCGGGGGCCGCGGGCGCCAGCGCGACGCGCGCCTGGGTCGATCTGTCGCCCTGTCATTTTCCCGCGACGATCCCGCGCGGCCGAAGCGATCCGATGGCCGTGTTCGATCCCGATCGCAACAAGCTCATCGCCTACGGTGGCGCTGGCAACTACTCGGACCTGTGGGAGGTCGACCTCGCGACCGGCCTGCGCACCGATCGGACGACCTGCGCGTACGTCGACGTCATCACCAACTGGGCCGAGGCGCTGGTCTACGACGCCGCCCGCAAGCGCGTGGTGCGGTTTCCGTACAGCGGCGCGAGCCAGGTGCGCGAATGGGATCCCGTCGCCAACCTCTGGACGGATCGCCCCGCGCCGCCGGGGTCGGGCGCCGTGCCCGCCGGTGCCGGGCGACTCGCCGTGTTCGATGCCACCCGGAACCGTACGATCGTCTTCGTCGCGGACGGTCCCGGGTCGAACGGCATGTCGGTCTGGGAGTGGAACGGGGCAACCGGTGCCTGGACGCTGCGCCAGGCATCGTTCCCCATGTCGTTCTCGTTCGGCATGCCGTCGCTGGCGTTCGATGCGGGCCGGGGCGTCATCTGGGGTTTCGGCGGCGTTCCCGATTCCCCCACGACTCCGATCGATCGACTGTGGACCTGGAACGTCACCACGACGCAGCTCATCGACCTGACGCCGGCGGCGCGTCCCGCCGCGTGGCCGTCGGCGCGTGCGGGCGCGGGACTGACCTACGACGCCCTGCGCGGCAAGCTGGTCCTTTACGGGGGTTATGCGGAAAGGGTGTTGCGGCACGACCTCTGGGAGTGGGATCCCGCCGCCGCGACCTGGGCGAACCTCACGCCGCCCGGCGTGTCGCCGACGGGCAGCGATCTGCCGCCCGGCCTCGTCTGGCCGCAGGTCGATTCCCTGAGCCAGCACCACCTCTTCGCCGATCCGGCGCGCGGCCGCCTCGTGCTCCTCCACGACAGCAACCTGATGGCGATCGGACACTCCGGCGCGTGGCTGTGGGACACCGCGCGCAGCACCTGGTCAGAGCCGAAGGCCGACACGCCCCCCGCGTTGTGGCCGTGGAGCATAGGCGTCTCCCAGTCGACCGCCTGGGACGACGACGATCGCGCGCTGTTCCTGACGTTGGGTGGGGAGCTGTGGCGCTGGACCGCCGCGAACGGTGTCTGGACCCTCGTCGCCTGGCGCGACGGCGCACCGAACAGTCTGCCCGCGCTCGACGGCGCGGCGATCGCGTACGATCCGAAGGCACGCAAGGTCGTGCTGTTCGGCGGGTATCGCACGACGAGCCTGAGCACGCCGAGCGCGCTGAGCGACGACCTGTGGCTGTGGGATCCGGCGACGGCGCGGCTGTCGACGGTGTCACGCCCGACGGGCGCGGCCTGGCCGGAGCCGCGGCGCGACCACGCCATGGCCTACGATCCCGCGCGGCAGCGGGTGCTGCTGTTCGGCGGCGGCAAGCCCGAGGCGAGCCGCGAGCTGTGGGACCTGGACACGGCGAGCACCACCTGGCGTGATCTGTCGGGGGCGTCGGCGTCGGCCGGGGCGGCGTGGCCGGAGGCACGGATGGGACACAGCCTGATGCTTGATCCGGAACGGAACGTGCTGATCCTGAAGGGCGGCGGCGACGTCTCGGTGAGCCCGGTCGCGCCGCTCGACGCCACGTGGGAGCTTGCCGCGGGAACGACGAGCTGGAGCAAGCGCGCCGCCCCGTCGTCGTCCGGGCCCACGGCGGCGCCGCTCGCGTTCGTCAGCGGCGTCGGGCTGGTGACGCTGGGGCCCGGGACCGGCGCGGTCGGCTGGGGCGACCTGTGGCGCTGGGACGGAACGGCCGGCGCGTGGTCCTCGCTCGGCGTCGGCCTGCCGGCAGTGCTGACGACGCGGGGAGCCCTGGGCGGCCTGGTGGGCGCGGGCGACAAGCTGATCCTGCTGTGGGGGGGCTTCGACGACGCCGTGCCCGACGAGGACAAAGACTTCCTCCAGGTGTGGCGATGGGGGACGCCGTGAGCCGGCGTGGTCGTCGGCCGGACGCGGTCGTGTTGACGGCGGCGCTGGCGGGTGTCGCCGCCGCGCTCGTGATCGCTGGTGGCGCGGGCTGCGACTCGACGCCCGGAAGCGGTGGCCGGGGCGGCGGCGGGACGGCAGGAAGCACCGCCGGCGTGACGGGGTCCGGCGGCCCCGCGGGGGACGGTGGCGGCGGCGCCGCGGGCGCGAGTGGCGCGGGCGCAGGTGGCGCAGCAGCAGGCGCGGGCGGCGCAGCAGGCGCAGGCGGCGTGGCTGGCGGCGGCGAAACGGGCGGCGCCGGCGGCAGTTCGGGCGCCGCAGGTGCCGGCGGCGCCGGCGGCAGCGCGGGCGCCGCAGGTGCCGGCGGCAGTACGGGCGCGGGCGGCACAGGCGGCGGCACGTGGCGAATCCCCGTGCCGACGACGCCGGTGCGTCGGGTTGCCCTGGGCGGCCAGCGCGCCTGTGCTCTATCCCCGAACGGAACCGCGCGCTGCTGGGGAAGCGACACGGATCTGCCCGGGCTCATGTCTGGGGCCAGCTACCCGTACGACCGCGCGGCGCCCGTCGACATGACACCGCTCCTCGGTCAGCACGTCGTCGACATCGCGGTCACCAACCCGGACGTGTGCGCGCTCAAGGATGAGGGGAGCGTGTTCTGCAACGGCATGTTCATGAATCAGATCGTGTCGGGCATCGGTGGACCGGCGGTCCAGATCTGCGCCGGGCCGATCTCGGTCGATTTCGGTTACGCGTGCGCCTTGCGGGCCGACGGCAAGGTGTTCTGCTGGGGCGACAGCACGACGGTGAATCCGCTCGGCAGCAGCAGTGGCGGGTTCTGGGCCGTCGAGGCGAGCGGCGTGGACGACGCCGTCGCGGTCGCGTGCGGCAACGGCACCGCGTGCGCCGCGAACCGCGACGGCACGGCCTGGTGCTGGGGCGGCGGCCGGGGCGCGCCCAAGCCGTCCAATCCGGGCGACGGCGAGCTCCCCAAGCTCGTGCCCGAGCTGGGGAGCGAGATCGCGACGCTGCAGGCCGGCGAAGGCGGCATCTGCGCGTTCGCGCGCTCGGGCGCCGCGACCTGCTTCGGCACGCTGTTCACGCCCGCGAACAGCTTCCCGCTGCCGCCCCCGCGCGCCGTCTCCGAGCTGAACGGCGCGCGGGCGGTCGCCATCGGAGACCGTCACGTCTGCGCCACGGGCGCCGACGGCGCCGTCCGGTGCTGGGGGGCCAACGACTTCGGCCAGCTCGCCGACGGGACCTTCCTCGCGCACGCGGCCCCGGCGCTGGCGACAACGCTCGGCGGCGGCGGCGCGGGCGGCGCCGGTGGTGGCGGTGGCGCGATCACCGAGCTCGTGGCCGGCGAAGGCGTGACCTGCGCGAGCTTCGCCGGCGGTGCCGTGCGCTGCGTCGGCAGCAACGACCGCGGCGCGCTGGGCGACGGCAGCGCCATGAGCCTGGCCGCCGTCCCCGTCGCGCTCGCGGGTGGCGCCAGCGTTGCGAGCTACAAGGCCGCCTCCGTCGAGAAGACCGGGTCCGCCCTGCTGTCGGATGGATCGGTCGTCGCGTGGGGTGCGGTCCCGCCCGTGATCGCGCCGGCCGCGCGACCGCCGCTACGGACCGCCGCGCCGCTGGCCATCACCGCGTCGCCGCTTCCGCCTGCCGCCGTGCAAGCGTTCGTCACGGACGTGTCCGCGTGCCTGCGCGCGGCCGACGGCGCCGTGCGGTGCCTCAAGACCGCGCCGCCCGCGGGCACGCCCGCAACGTTCGATATCGTGCCCGGGTTCGAGAGCGGCGCGCTGGATCTGGACGCCAACTGCGCCGTGCCGGCCGGCGGTGGCGTGAAGTGCGGCGTCGGCATCGCGGGCGTCACCCCGTTCGCCGAGCCGGGGAGCGCGGGCATGGGCGCCGTTGCCGACATCGGCATCGGGTACAGCGGCGGCTGCCTGCTGCGTCCCGACGGCACCGTCGAATGCTGGGTCGGCACGTTCCTGAACCTGTTCGCCCCGTCCCGCGACGTCAAGACCGTGCCCGTCCAGGAGCTCGGGGGCCGGGCCGTCGCGGTCGCCGTCGGTGACGACGCCTGTGCCCTGCGCGATGACGGCGCCGTGCTGTGCTGGAACATGGGCACCTTGAATCCGCTCACCGCCCAACGCGTCCAGCTGCCCGCCGCGGCCGTCGGTATCACCGCGGGCAGCGGCTCCTTCTGCCGGCGCCGCGCCGAGGGCCTCGGTTGTTACGGGGGCGATTTCAACGGCCACACCTGCGCCTGGACCGCCGCCGGCGATCTCTATTGCTGGGGCGGCAACGCCTACGGCCAGCTCGGCGACGGCATGACGGCGCGCCGCTCGGGCGTCGTGACCGCGACCGCCCCAGGAGGCCCTGTCCTGTCCGCTTCGGCCGGCACCCGCAATACCTGCGTCCTCCGTACCGCCGACCGTCGCCTCGTCTGCTGGGGCTGGAACGGCGCC
>Ga0111539_10001717_pt1 | contig 29158 bp, 23 predicted proteins | sample RhiMethybrSRZTD1_FD_79667 | JGI IMG/M metagenome (GOLD analysis project Ga0111539, IMG submission 79667) | Populus rhizosphere microbial communities from Tennessee, USA - Rhizosphere MetaG P. TD hybrid SRZTD1 (version 2) (version 2) | ecosystem: Host-associated > Plants > Roots > Rhizosphere >...
GACTGGCGCGGGCGTGATCGCCAGCGTCGCGAAGAGCATCGCGAACACCACGCTGTACGCCGTCTCGTTTTGGTACTTGCTGCAGAACAAGAGCGGCTCCGCGCCGTCGGGAAACACTACGCAAAGCGGCCCGCCCATCCGTGATGCGAGCGCCACATCGGCGCCTCCCGCGGGCGGAAAGGCCTTCTGGAAGATGTCCCATCGCTCTTGAAACACTTCGGGGGTCGCCGGCGGCACGACCACGATGAAACGGCGGGTCAGGCTTCGATGCAGGATCTGCTCGTACTCCCACCGCAGCCCCTCGGTGCCGCCCAGGATGCCAATCACCCACGAGCACTCGTCGAGCAGGGTGCTCACGCGCGCCTGCCAGTCGGGTCCGAACACGTATTCGCGTGCCGCTCCCAGCGGACTGAGACCCTCGCTGGGCTTCCCGATCGCGACGACGGGGCCGAGGCTCATCACGCGACCAACGACGAACTCTTCGAGCGTGAGCCGTTTCCGAAACACCCGGCCGAAGTACTCCAACCGCGGCTCGAGCTCGAGCATGTCGTCGGCGAACGATCTGACGAGCAGCACGGGAGCACGGCGATCTCTCGCCCGAACCTCCGGCATCCGTAGCGCGAGCGTCTGGCGCGCCCGCTGCATGAGCCGGCTGCCGGCGAGGGCAAATGGCAGGAAGGCGAGGCCGGCCAGCAGCCCGACCTTTATCGCGACACCGACGATCAGCGCCACGAACAGACCGAACCCGTACACACCGAACGCGGACACGAGCGGCTCGAGCGAAGCGGCGAGCCGATGGTCTCTCGGCAACTCTGCGATCGTCGTCCACATCGTCGCCGCACTCCGGCTCTGCCACGGTACCCGGCGCAGTCGCCAGGACGCGGTGACCGCTCTCACGGCCAGCCAGCAGAGCGCACCCGTACCAGCGAAGGTCAGGACGGTCTCCAGCGCATCGGCTTTGCGCGCTTCGTTTCCGACGGTCACGATCCCGGCCATCAAAATGGCGACGAGGGCGGCGGCGAGCACGAGCGCGGCGATGAACACGCCGCGCTTGATCAAGGCCGCCGTCAGGAGCAAGCCGATCGACCCGCCGATGAACCCTGCCGCCTTCCAGCCGTTATGGTCGACCCACCACGACAGCGGCACGGCGAGGATGAGCAGGGTGAGGCCGGTGACGAACGGCATGTACGCGGCGGCGCGCACCGATCGCACGTCCGCGATGCGAGGCGTGCAGTTCACGACGGGCATGACGACCTTTTAGAGGAGGGGCTGAAGCCGGCCCCTCCCGGGGCTGAAGCCGGCCGCTCCCGGAGCCTCTTAGCCAGTTTCCCCCGAAACGTCGCATTGGGTCTCGAGCGGCCGGAATGGCCCGGCGCTCCATTTGAGGACCTCCCGATGTTGACGTCGACCCAAAAGACGCTGGTGCAGGAGAGTTTCGCGCGGATCGCGCCCATCGCCGACGCCGCCGCGGCGCTGTTCTACGGCCGCCTGTTCGAACTCGACCCGTCGCTCCAGCGGCTGTTCCGCGGGGACATGGCCGAGCAGCGCAAGAAACTGATGCACATGCTCACCGCCGCCGTCAAAGGGCTCGACCACCTCGATCGGCTCGTCCCCGTCGTCCAGGATCTGGGACGCCGTCACGTGGCGTACGGGGTCAAGGATGCGCACTACGACACGGTCGGCGCCGCGCTGCTGTGGACGCTCGAGCAGGGGCTGGAAGACGCGTTCACCCCTGAAACGGCGGAGGCCTGGGCCACCGTCTACACCCTCCTGGCGACGACGATGAAGGAGGCGGCGCGCGAACCGCGCGAGGCGTTCGTCCCGGCAAGCCAGGTGGCTTGACGAGTGATTCAGGAGAGTCGCGCGAACGCGACCATCGCCACCGTGCCGTCGTCCCACGCCGCCACGAGACGGCCGGCGCCGGAGAAGGTGAGCGCGACGACGGCGCCGTGCCGGGAGGGGAAGACATCGATCGGCGCGCCGGTCGCCGCGTCGCGCAACTCGATCGATCCCGAGGCGAGGCCGAGGGCAACGAATTTTCCGGTCGCATCTGCCGCCAGCGCGCGCACGCTGCCGACGGTCGCTGACCAGTCCGGGCTCCGTGACGGCGCGGCGTCGCTGGTCGTATCCGCTCGCGCGGGAACGGCCATGTCCGCGGCGGCGATCGGGCGGCCCTCGAGGAAGCGGACGAGATCGGCCGCGAGCGCCGCGGCGGTCTGGTAGCGCGTGGCGGCCTCGCGCGACATGGCGCAACCGACGATCCGCTCGAGCGGGCCGGCGGCCGCCGGATTGACCGCTGCGAGCGGCACCGGGTCGGATTCGAGGACACGCTGGATCGCCTCGGGCCACGACAGATCGGCGATGTCGAACGGCGGGCGATCGGCCAGGACGCGGTAGAGCAGGACGCCGAGCGCGTAGACGTCGCTGCGCGCGTCGATCTCGTCCGGACGTCCGCGCAGCTGTTCGGGGCTCATGTAGGCGACGGTGCCCATCAACTGGCCGTGCGCGGTCTGCACCGTGATCCGCTGCATGTCGGCGCCCGTCGCGCGGGCAATGCCGAAGTCGAGCACCTTGGGCTGGCCGCCGACGGCGACGAGCACGTTGGCCGGCTTGAGATCGCGGTGGATGATGCCGCGCTCGTGCGCATGCTGCACGGCGTCGGCCAGCTTTGCGATGAGCTCGACGCGCGCCCGGATCGGGAGCCGCTCGCCGCGCGCGTAGTCGGTCAGCGTCGGACCGGCGACGAGCTCCATCACCAGGTGCGCGGGAACGGCACGGTCGCCCGGATGAAACGCGTACACCTGCGCGATGCCCGGATGCAGGAGCCGGCCGAGCATCTCGGCCTCGTGCTCGAACCGCCTGAGAATCTCCGGGTGGCGGTAACCGCGCCTGAGCACCTTGATGGCCACCGTGCGGCGCGGGCGGTCCTGCTGCGCGGCGTAGACGACGCCCATGCCGCCCGACCCGATCGCGTGCAGCACGAGGAATCCGCCGAGGTTCGTCCCCGGCTGCAGCGGTCCGTCGACCGCCGCCATGTCGAGCGTCGGAAGGCGGCCGGGGTCGAGAAACTCCTCGCCGGGCGCGTCCAGCGCGGCGACGAGCGCCTCGACGTCGCGGCGGAGCGCGCGATCGCCGGCGCAGCGCTCGTCGAGGAACGCCACGCGGTCGCGCGGCTCCACGTTGGCCATCGCCAGGAAGATCGCTTCGGCGGCCGGCAGCGTCATGGCCGTGGATCGGCGGGCGGATCGCCCAGCGGCCCGAGCACGCGATAGAGCCAGGCGCGCGCGAAGGCCCATTCGTTCTTGACGGTGGCCGGCGACAAATCGAGCGCGCCGGCGGTTTCTTCGATGCTCAGACCGGCGAAATACCGCAGCGACACGATCTGCGCCTTGCGCGGATCGGTCGCCTCGAGGCGCGTGAGCGCCTCGTCGACGGCCACGAGATCGACGAGCGACGGGTCCACGCGCATGATGGCGCTGTCGAGCTCGACGCGCTCCGCGGCGCTCCCGTGCCGGACGCGCTGGTAGTGCCGCGCGCGCTCGACCAGGATGCGGCGCATCGCCATCGCCGCGGCGGCGAAGAAATGCCCGCGGCGGTCCCATTGCCGGTCCTGACGATCGCCGGCGACACGGAGGTACGCCTCGTGGACGAGCGCGGTCGGCTGCAGCGTCTGGTGGTGGTGGCGCTCGCGTGCGAGACGGGCCCTCGCGAGCTTGCGCAGTTCGTCATACACTTCGGGCAGCAAGTCGCCCGCAGTGCCCGGGCCGCCGTCGCGCGTGCCGTCGGCTGACATCGAACGCTGAAATTATGACACCGGAAGCCATCCACCAGATCAGGACCAGCCACGCCGAGGTCGCGGCGCGTCCCCGCCAGCTGGCGTCCCGTTTCTACGAGGAGCTCTTCACCGCCTCGCCGAACCTGCGGCGGCTGTTTCCCGGCGATCTCACGTCGCTCCAGGGGCATTTCGAAGCGGCGCTGGCGCTCGTGATCCGGAATCTGGACGAAGTGCGGGCCCTGCAGGAATCGCTGCGGGAGCTGGGCGCGCAGCACGTCCACTGGGGGACGCGCCCGGAAGACTACGTCTCGGCGCGTGAGGCGCTCATCGCGGCGGTCCGCGCGCTCGCGCCCGCGTGGAACGAGACGCTCGAACACCATTGGCGTGCCGCCATCACCGCCATCATCGTGCCGATGCTGGAAGGCGCGGCCGTGGATACTGCCGTCTGGGCCGAGCGGCTGGCCGCCGGCGTCCCCGAGATCGATTGATTCCCGGCCCGGCCTCACCCGTCGGCCCTACCAGGACGTGCCGGTCGTCGTCTGCAATGTGCGCCAGGCGCCTTTCGCGAACAGTTGCAGCTTGCGGTCTTCGGGATTCAGGTACAGCACGCCGTCGACCGCGTTGGCCGGATCCCCGCCTGCGGGTTTGACGGGCAGGTTGATGCCGCCCCAGTCATCACTCGGCGGCCGCTCGTGCAGCTGCCGGATCGCTGGATGGTGTGGACCCAGCAGAATCTCCTCGCCGTTTCCGTCGTACACGTTGCCGCCGAGCAGGTGAGATCCCATGGCTGGCGTGTCGTCGGGCGTGTCCTCCGGATTGCCCCAAAACGCGACGCCGAACTTGTTCGCGATCAGCACGTTGTCGGCGACGACCGCGAAACGCGACTCGACGATGGAGATGCCCGCGCTCTCGCTCGGGCCCGCGCTGTTTGTGCCATCACAGATATTGCCGCGCACGGCGACGTAGCCCGCGTGGATGGTGTGGATGCCCGCGCCCGTGTTGCCAGTACAGACGTTGGACGCCACGGTCGCGAACGAATTGTGAATGATCCCGGTGGGCTCGTGGGTGTACGGATCGCGGGTGGAGGGATCGAGCGTGATGCCACCCGAGACGTTGGCACGACAGATGTTGTTCGCCACCACGTAACGCTGCGACATCGGGTAGCCCTCCTCCGGTGTGAGCCCGATCCCGCCTGACGCGACGATGCCCCAGCGCGCATTCTTGCTCACGATGTTGTTGATGATCGCGTAGTCGAAGGAGTTCGCCGCGGAAATGCCGTGACCGGCGGTCGTCCCTTTTCTCTGACGAGTCGCTTCAACCACATTCCCGTCGATGACGGCGAAGCGGCTGAGCCCCAATTGAATGCCGGCCTGGGTGCACCGGGTGATCACGTTGCCGACAATGCGCGCGCGCGTGACACGGCCGATGAAGATGCCGCGGCTGTCGCAATCGGAAATCTGGCAACCGGCGACGTCCACTTCGTTACGCGTCGGCGAGGCGGGATCGAGGCTGCTCGCCGGGCCGGCGATTCGGATCCCGGACCGGTGATGGTGGTGAATGATGACGTTCGTGATGGAGAGGCCCGTCTGGCCGTCGTCCGCCTCGGCGAAGAACCCGCAGCCGACGTTCTCAACGTCTTCCGGCGGCGGGGCTGTTGCAGCGCGATTTCCGTCGAGCACGAGATCCTTGACATGGACGTTGTCCGCGCTTTGAACGTGAAACATGTTGAAGCACGGGTCTCCGGGCTCCCTGGTCTTGACCACGAGCACGGATCCGGCCCCCGACCCGAGGACGGTCGTGTTGGCGCCGAGTTCGATCGTGTCGAGCACGGCATAGATGCCGCGCGGAAAGAAGAGCACGCCTCCCCCGCCGGCGGTCAGGGCATTATGGGCCGCGGTGATCGCGGCGAAGTCGCCATGCCCGCCGTCGCCCTTCGCGCCGTACGAGCGGACATCGAAAATTCCCTCGCTCGACAACTCCGCGGTCTTGTACTGGATGACGACGTTGTCGATGATGAACTCATCGATGGCGCCATCGACGCCGCCGCTGTCATTGCGCGACTCGACACGGAGCACGTTCCCCGTCTCTCGCAGGTTGTGGTGGCGCTCGACGAGAAGCACATTGCCGTTCCATGTCTCCCGTGAGGGGCTCACGGGCAGTCCGCCGTAGAGCTGGATGCCGTTGACGTGCAGGATGTTCAGCGCATGGCTGACATCGCGCGACTGGAACAGCAGCACGGCGGTGTCGTCGGCCTTGACCGACGGGCAATCGAACACGAATTCCCTGGCCTGACCGACGAACGGGACGTCGGGCTCGATGTCCTCGAAGCTGCCCGGCTGATGGCCGAAGTGCTGGCGTTGGAATTGAATGACGGTGAAGTTCGTCCCCATGGCCGCGTGCCCTCCTGGACTCGTCTTGCAAGGCCGCCGCAAGGAAGTCAGCGAAGCGTTCCCAATTGGGGAGTCCCCGTGATCGTAGCCTGAACCCGCCGTGATATTTTCAAGACTCTGTCGAACGAGCTTTCAGGAAAAGTCGCGGTCGTCACGGGCAGCGCGATCGGGATCGGCGCCGCGATCGCCCAGCTGTTTCATCGCGAAGGCGCCAGGGTCCTCATTACCGGGCGGCCGGAGGCACGCGGCCGCGCGCTCGCGCGCCGGCTCGGGCGGCGCGCCGTGTTTGCGGCCGGCGATCTCGGCGACGTCGGCGAGACGACAGGCCTCATCCGCGCGGCGATCGATGCGTTTGGCGGCATCGACATCCTCGTCAACAACGCGGCCGTCTCCGATCGGAGCACGCTCGAAGACATCACGCCGGAGCTCTTCGCGTCGCAGATCAACGTCAACCTGCGCGCGCCGCTGCTGCTCGCGCAGGCTGCCCTGCCTTCGCTCAAGACGCGCCGCGGCGTCATCCTCAACATCGGCAGCATGAACGCCCACATCGGCTGGCAGAATCTCTTGGTGTATGCCGCGAGCAAGGGCGCGCTCGTCACCGCGTCGCGCAACATGGCCAACGCGCTCAAGTTCGCGCGCGTGCGCGTCTACTGCCTGAACCCGGGCTGGATCGACACCGAAGGGGAGCGCGCCATGATGCGGCGTCTCGGCCATCCGCCGGATTTTCTCGACGCCGAAGGCCGCCGGTACCCGATCGGCCGACTCATCAAACCGCAGGAAATCGCCGCCGTCGCGCTGTTCCTCGTGTCGAAGCGGGGCGAGCCGTTCAGCGGACAGGTCATCGACCTCGAGCAGTACCCAATCGGCGCGCTCGCGCATCCGCGGCACAGCGAGCCAATTCAGTAACCACACGACCGCTCCCATCCGGTTTCTGATTGTCCGTAGTCGCTGACGCGGTCTCTCCGGTTTGCGTACGGCGCCGCCGGCGAACCGCGCTAAGATCGATCTACCCCGCTGAACGTCACGCCGGTGACGCGGGAGAAAGGCACGCCATGAAGAGGGACCTTCGCATGAATGCCAAGTCCCCCGATCCTGATGATCTGGCGAACGATGCGGCGCCGGAGCGCGACCGTCGCGACCTCGACGAACGCGACGATCACCCGAGTCGCACGGCTCAGCAGGATCGCTCTGCTCCGCACATCCCGCCGCTGGAAAAAGGAAGGATCAGGGGCGAGGACTAGCCGTTGCCGATGATTGCCCGCGCCGCCCGAACCGCCGACAGAACCGGTCGGCAGGCGACGCGGGATCACCATCACCGCTGATTACTTGCCACCGCCGTTCCCGACGGTCATCTGGCATTCAGTAGGCGTCAGGCCGCAAGTCGTGTTGGCGTTCCTGTTCGACTGCACCGCGGGCAGCATGCTGATCACCACCAGCACCAGGCCAGCCAGCACGATCGTCAGTTCGATGAGCGTGAATCCCGACGTGTTTCCGAGCTTCATGATGTTCTCCTTCAGGGGCATCGCCGACTCACCGGCGGCAACGGGCCCGCGTGTTGTGCGGACGCGAAGGAGATTACGGCGCAGGTGGCGGTGCCGCGCCCACCTGATCAGGTAGCAATTCGGGTTACGACTTCGGTCGGGCCCGACGGGCCGCCGCGGCGGCGGTGGCGGCGGCAATCCGGCGCTGAAGATCTCGCAGATCGCTGGTGCGGCCGACGAAGTCCTCGACCCAGATCTTGCGATCGATCGCGGCATCGACCAGCCGGCCGCTGACGCGAACGACCTCGCCGTTCGCCTCCACGCTGGCCTCGAGCACCAGATCCGCGCCGAGCGCCTTGGCCACTTCCCGAATCGGCCGGCGGGCTCCGGCGAACTGCAACGCGCTGGTGCGCGACACCACGCCGAGCGTGCCGAGGCGGGCGAGATCACTCGTGACGCCATCGGTGAGACGCGCTGCCAGCAGTTGCTGATCGGGGTCGGTGGAAAAGACCTCGAAAGGCAGGACCGCGATCGTTGCGACGGGCGTCGCCGGTTCGGCGGCGCGCCAGACGCCGGCGCGCCACGCGACGAGGGCGGCCACGAAGATCGCGGCAACGCCCAGCGCGAGCGCCAGCCGTCGCCGGTTCGGCGTGTCCGGTTGTCGCGCGGCCACCGGGTGAGATTCGGGGCCGGGCTCGGGGCGCAGCTCGAAGACCGGCGCATAGCCGCCCTTGGGCAAGCGGATCACGATGGGATCCGCGCCGTCATGGGTTCGGTAGTACTCGTCGATTTTTGCGCGCAGGCGGCCGGCCTCGACCCGCACGATCGAATCGACCCGGGGATCGTACTGCTCGTTTCGTTCGAAGACCCCCACGCCGACCGCGTATTCCTTCAGGCGGTCGCCCTCGCCGGCGAGCGTGCGCTCGACGATGAACCGCAGGAATCGACTCAACCGATCGGCGTTCGCGAACGCTTCGCTGGCGAGAATCCGGTCGAGCTCGTCGCGGACCTGGTCGGCCGTGGGCTCCACCCCGCCAGTATGAACCACGAGGGCCGCCCAACCGGGGCCCTCGACAGGGGAGCGGCAGGTTACTAACCGTTACAGCAGCGGCAACTTACTCCGCACGCCGCGTTCGCTTGCGACACTTCACTCGCGGCCGTCGTCTCACAAGCCAGGGAGGTTCGTATCCATGTTCAACGTCATGCACCGTACACGTTCTGTTCTTCTGGCCGTCGGCGTCGTTCTCCTGCTTCCGCGGGTGGCGGAAGCCGGTCCACCGCTCCTCTGCCATCCGTTCGATGCCGGTTCGTCGCCGGTCCTCCAGTGGGGCCGCGGAGAGGGTTGGAATCTCGTGGACCGTACGTATGACGTCCAGCGGCTGACGGCCGACACGCTGCGGCTGTTGTCGCCCGACGCCCCCATCCTCGCGCGGATGGAGAACCTGCGCCGCGCCACGATCTACGCGTCGCAGCATGAGAAGGCCGCCCGCGATCTGCTGGCGGGCGTGCTCGCCCGAGTCACGACCTCGTCTGGCCCCGAGAACCGGCTCGCGCTGTTCGACGCGGGGTACCTGATTGAGGCGTATCGGCAGGCGAGCGACGTCTATCGCTGGAACATGCTTTCTCCGGCCGAAAAGTCGGCCTGGGCCATTCGGCACGAACCGGAAGGACTCGACGGCTACGCCATGGTGAAGAAGGCGCTCGAGGTTGGTCCCAATCCCGAAATGGAGTTCGCGGCTTCATTGATGAAGGAAGGCCCCACGTCGGCGGAGCACCGCCGGCGAGCCCAGGCGGGAGCCGCCCCCGATTCGCTGCTCGCCAAGAATCTCAGGAACTTCACCGTCGGGAAGTAAGCGCGCGCGTTGCAGAATTACCGGCGGTCGGAGCGGCCGGCTTCAGCCGGCCCAGCAAGGGCGGGCTGAAGCCCGCCCCTCCTTCTGCATTTTGCAACGCACTTTAAGTCAGATCGCGTGCTGTTCATCCGGCGCGGGAGATGTCTGCCGCGCCGGATCCCTTGTCTTCAGCGTTGGCCGACCGCTACAGAGTGGAGCGGGAGCTGGGCGCGGGTGGGTCAGCGCGCCATGCGCTGCTTCAGTTCTTCGAACCAGTTCAGCACGACGAGGATCGGCGCCGGCGCGCCGGTCTGGCTCAGTCCAGGCGTGTTGAGCCCCAGGATCTTGCCCGATCGCGTCATGTCGTACTGCCGCCGCAGCTGCGGCGGCCCGGTCTGAAAGCGCCTGGGCACCGCGACGGGATTGCCGAACGCGACGGCCGGTTTCGTGCTGAACGTGACGGCCTGGAAGGCCAACGGCCCCGGGTTGAAGAGGAGTTCCTTCGAATCGGGCGACCAGAGCGGGCTGTGCGGTCCGGGTTGCGCAGTGGCCTGATAACGGGCGCCCGTCGCCGGGTACGGCTGGACGTAGACAAAGGACCGGCCGCTTTCATTCGTCGCGTACGCCACCCATGCGGCGTCCGGCGAAAACACGGCGCCAATCTGGTTCGTCGATCGAATGCCGCCAAACGGCTCGGAGGTCTTGGTCTTCGCAGAATAGATCCAGAGGCTGCGCTCGTTGCCCTTTCTCACCGCGAACAGCAGCGCGTCGCCTTTCGCCGACCAGGACTCAGGGTCGTGCGAGACGCCGGGCTCGGCCCTGGTCAGACGCTCCGCGCCACCGCTGCCGTCAGCCAGCTGCCAGAAGATCCCGGGATCGCCCTCCCGATCGGATTGGAACGTCACACGGGTGCTGTCGGACGACCACACTGGATGCCGGTTGCTCCCGCCGTAGGTCAGACGGCGCATCGCGCTCGTTCCGGCCAGGTCGTAGACCCAAATCGTGGTGTCTTTGTCGCCCGACGTGAAGGCGATCCTCTGACCATCCGGGGACACGCGTGGCTCGGAGTAAGCGCCAGCCGGAAGTTTCAGTGTTTCAACGACACCTTTTCGATCGCTCAGGATGATCTCCGAGACGGTCCCACTCGAGCCGGTCGGGCCAGCCACGTAGATCAGAGAGCCCGTATCGGAGACCGCGTAGTTCGCCGCACCCGATGCGCCTGACGTCGAGCGCCGCACGCCCTCGAGGACGGGAATCGCGTTCCCTCGCGTCTCGAGCCGACGGACATCGAAGGCGATCGCCATCAGCGAGCCGCCGAGTGAGTAGACGATGTGTCCGGTCGGCAGATAGCGGGGATCGCTGCCGCCGTTGATGATCGGCTTGCGGTCGGATGATCCGGGCGCCTGGACGACGATCTGTGCCCTGTCCCAGCGATCGAGGCCCTGACCAGTGGCGATCGCGAACAGGATCTGCCCGCCGGGGAGCTGCTGCGGCGAAGTGGCAGTCTCATCATCTTTGACAGGAATAAGCCGCGCCTTCGGGCCGCCGCGAGGTGAGACCAGCGAAATCCCATCGGCGTCGGCCACGAGGATCCCGTCCGGGCCCCAGCTCATGGCGAACGGGACGGTCGCTGGCGAGACCGTGTGCGCGACAGCGCCGGCCAGGTCGAGGCGCTTGATGCTGGCGTCGGCCGTCGCAAAGAACGCGATCGATCGTCCGTCGGGTGAGAACGCGGGAACGACGGCGATGTCCTGACTGTCCGTGCCAGGAAGCGGCTTCACGTCGAATGACGAGAGCGATCGCAGGAACAGCCGGCGGCCGGCCGCAAAGACGATCGACTGGCCATCCGGGGAAATCGCCAGAGGATTTCGACCAGCCGGCACGGATTCCTCGGGTAGCGCGATCACCAGGCGAGCGACCTCGCGTAGCGGCGCCGGCTTGAAGTACCAGGCGGCGGCCGCGGTCATCCCGCCCGTCACCACCGCCGCCACCGCAACTGGGAGCGCGCGCCGCCACAATGGACGAGGTGGCGCGACCGGCAGCGACGCTGCGGGCATCACCTCCGGCATTGCCGCAATGGCCTCGATCTCCGCGCGCACGTCGCCGATCGCCTGCCAGCGCCGCTTCGCGCTCTTCTCCAGACATCGTCGGATGAGATCGCCGAGCCGTGGATTCAATCCCGCCGGCAGTCGCGACAATTCCGGATCCCGCACGAGTACCGAGGCCAGCACCTCCGCGGCCGTGTCGCCCTGGAACGGCTGGCGCCCGGTCAACATCTCGTAGACGACGACGCCGAAGGAAAAGACGTCGCTGCGATGGTCGGCGGGGAACCCCTTCGCCTGCTCCGGCGACATGTACGCGGCGGTGCCGAGAATGATGCCGGCCTGGCTCGCCATCATGCTCAGCGTCGGTGAGTCCGACATGCTGCTGGCGGTGCGCTCGTTCTCCATGGCCTTCGCGAGGCCGAAGTCGAGCACTTTCACGTTGTCGTCCGGTGTGATCTTGACGTTCGCCGGTTTGAGATCGCGATGGACAATGCCGCGCTCGTGCGCGGCTTCGAGCGCGTCGGTGATCTGCTGCGCGATCTTGAGCGTCTCGTCGACCGGCAGCGGACCGCGCCGCAGCCGATCGGCGAGCGTCTCGCCTTCGATGAGCTCCATGACGAGGAAGTGGCGGCCGTCGGCCACGTCCATGCCATAGAGCGCGGCGATGTGGGGATGGTTGAGCGCCGCGAGCATCTTCGCTTCGCGCTCGAACCGCGAGATCCGATCCGGGTCGGCGCCGAGCTCGTCGCGCACGACCTTCACGGCGACGGCGCGCCCGAGCTTGCTGTCGCGGGCGCGATAGACTTCGCCCATGCCGCCGGCGCCCAGGACACCCGTTACTTCATAGACGCCGAGACGTGTCCCGACGGCGAGCGGCATGAGCCGGTCATTATAGAACTAGAACCGCGATTCCTCCGGCGCGCCAGATGTCTGCCGCGCCGGAGACCTTGAGTGATATTTTGACCGGCGGATATGGCCGGTCTGGATTTGCGGGAGTTCGTCCGCGGGTGCACGTTCGACGATTTCCTCCTGACGCCGCAATGCGGCGCGCTCGTGCGCCGCGACCCCGCGACGGTCGATCTCTCGTCGCGGTTCTCGGAGCACGTCACGCTGAAGCGCCCGCTCGTCTCGGCCAACATGGACACCGTCACGCGGTCGGCGATGGCCGTGGCCCTCGCGGAAGAAGGCGGGCTCGGCGTCATCGACCGCGGGTTTCGCGCCGGCGACCTCGGCCCGCAGATCGCCGAAATCTCGGCCGTCAAGCGAACCCAGCACGGCATCATCGCCGACCCGCACACGATCCAGCCCGACCGAAGCGTGGCGGACGCGATACGCATGATGGAGCGCACCCGCATGGGCACGCTCGTCGTCGTGGATGCGGCGAGGCGGCTTCTCGGCGTGCTGACCGAGCGGGATGTCCGGTTCGTGTCGGCCGACGAGCGCGTCGCCGATCGGATGACGGGCCGCGACCAGCTCGTCACGCATACGGGCTCGCTGTCGCTCGCCGAGGCCGAGCAGTTGATGATCCGGCACAAGGTGAAGAAGCTGCCGCTCGTCAACGCCGACGGCACCTTGCTCGGTCTCATCACGGCCAAGGATCTGATCAAGCACCGGCAGCACCCGTTCGCGACGCGGGACGCGCAGGGCCGTCTCTGTGTCGGCGCCGCGGTGGGCGCGACCGGCGACTACCTCGAACGCGCCGCCGAGGTCGTTCGCGCCGGCGCGGACGTGCTGGTCATCGATATCGCGCACGGGCATTCGAAGGTCATGGAGCGGGCGATCGAGCAGATTCGGCGGCAGCACGCCGCGATCGACGTCGTGGCCGGCAACGTCGCCACCGCCGACGGCGCGCGCTTCCTCGCCGAGCGCCCCGTGAACGGCATCAAGGTGGGGATCGGTCCAGGCGGTGGATGCTCGACGCGACTCACGACGAACTTCGGCATGCCGCAGGTCGAAGCGCTGGTGCAGTGCCGCCTCGCCGTCGGCGACCGGGTCCCGCTCATTGCCGACGGAGGGATCCGGCGCGATGGACATGTGGCCGAAGCGCTGCTCTTCGGCGGCGATTCGGTGATGCTGGGCAGCGTGCTCGCGGGCACGGAGGAGACGCCGGGCGAGGTCGTGCTGAAGCCGGTCGTCGTCGCCGAGTCACAGAAGATCGTCCAGGTCCCCTTCAAGGTGTTTCGCGGGATGGCGTCGGTCGGCGCGATCCGCGATCGCCTCGATCTCGAGGACGTCTCGCCGCGCGAGATCGATCTCCTGGGCGCCGAAGGACTCGAGGTCAGCGTTCCCGCGAGGGGCTCGGTCCGGCTGGTGATCGGCGAGATGCTGAAGCACCTGTGCTCCGCGGTCAGCTACGGCGGCGCAGAGAGCCTCCAGGAGCTGCGGCGGAGCTTCTGGGCCAATCCCGAGCGTTTCCTCGTCAAGCTCTCCGAGGCGTCGCGCCTCGAGTCCTTCAAGCGGTAAATGCCGGAGGCCGCTGGAACCGGACCTGCCATTCTTGACGGATCCTCTGTCGAGACGGATAATCCAAGCCCTTCCATACCCCAGCGTGGTGCTTTCAGCAACAAGGAGGCAGGCCATGCGTCCACGAACGACCGCGGTTCGGCGGCTTGTCGCCGTCGTTGCCGTCCTGATTCTGTCTGGCGTCGCCATCGCGCATCACGAACACATCGATCGGATGAGAAGCTCGCGTCATCAGGCGACGTCCGTGGCGCTGCCGGCCACGCACTTGCCACAGTCGCTCGGGCAGGCTTTGGTGTCGGCTCGTTATGCGTTCTATTCGCAGCGCGGCGAAATCGCGACTTGGTACGCCGATAATCCTGCTCAGCGCTTTCGCGTTGAATTCACGGCGCTCGGCATTCAGGTCACGACGAGTGGCACCGATGGCCGGCAACTGCGCGTCGGGATGAGCTTGCGCAGTATTGGATATGGCGCCCGCCAGAAGCCAGTGCAGACCGGTCGTCCAGGCAGGACGACAGATCGCTTCGAACTCTCGCGATCGCCAACCACTGCTATGCCCCTGGCGGTCTCGGAGTGGTACGTCAATACGCCTCGAGGACTCGAGCAGAGCTTCTCGCTCGACCGCCCGCCAGGCGACCGGGCGGAAGGGGAGCCCCTTCGTTTGACGCTGTCGTTGGATGGCGATCTGTCAGCACGCGTGAACGATGACGGGCAAGCCATCACCTTCACAGATGGCGCGGAGCGACCGGTGCTGCGCTACGACAAGCTGGCGGTCACGGATGCCCGCGGGCGCAGGCTGCCGGCGCGAATGGAGACCAGCCGCAACGCGTTGTGGCTCGATGTCGAGGATCGTGACGCCGTCTGGCCAATCACGATCGATCCAACGTTCACGTTGGAGCAGAAGCTGCTCGCTCCTGACGCCGCTGAAGGTGACCAGTTTGGTCTTTCAGTCGCCGTCAGCGGCGACACGCTCGTCGTCGGCGCACCGGCAGGCGTCGGGCTGCCGCCAGGCAGCAATGCGGGTTCGGCGTATGTATTCGTCCGGACCGGCGGTGTTTGGGTACATCAGCAGACGCTCGTGCCTTCCGATGCCGCAGGAGGAGATCTGTTCGGCGTTTCAGTCGCGATCGATGGCGACACGCTCGTTGTCGGAGCGAATAACGATGATGGACCGGCCGGGCCGGATCAGGGGTCGGCGTACGTGTTCGAGCGAACCGGAGGAGTCTGGACCGAACAGCTGCCGAAGCTCGTGGCGCCGGACGCAGAAACGAACGACTCCTTTGGAGGGAGCCTGGCCATCGAGGGCGACACCATCGTCGTAGGAGCCCCGCTGGGCGGTCCGACTGACCAGGGCTCGGCGTACGTCTTTCGACGAAGCGGCGGCACCTGGATCCTGCTGCAGGAATTGCTCGCTTCAGATCCCACGGTGGGTGGATTGGGCGACGCATTCGGTATGTCCGTCGCCATCAGCGGACCGACGATTGCCATCGGGGCGTTCGTAGATGATATCGGTCAGAACGCCGGTCAGGGTTCCGTCTATGTGTTCTTCTGGAACGGGGCCGTCTGGACCGAAGAGGCAAAGCTGCTGGCCTCGGACGGGGCCGAAGGTGATGAGTTTGGCCGCTCGGTGGCCGTGAGCGGCGACACGGTCGTCGTCGGTGCGTCACGGGTCGATCTGCTTGGAACGGGCATCGACGTCGGTGCGGGATACGTTTTCGTTCGTCAAGGAGGTGCCTGGAACCAGCAGCAAAAGCTTCTCACGAGCGATCCGGACAGCCACGACGAGGTCGGCATGTCGGTCGCGATCGACGGCAGCACGATCGTCGTTTCGGCGGATCTCGACGATACCGATCCTCTCTTTTTCCACGGCTCGGCGTACGTCTTCAGCCTCGCCAATGGTGTCTGGACGGAGACGCAGAAACTGCTCGCCCCCGACCAGGCCGCGCAGGATCAATTCGGGTATTCGGTGGCCATCAGCGGGCAAACCATTGTCGTGGGCGCGCCCTTTGACGACGAGACCGCTGTCGATCAGGGGTCGGTCTACATCTTCGTCAACACGCCACCGCAGATCACCGCCGCTCCCGTCTCCCAGCCGCAGGGCACCAGTCAATCCGGCGTGGTGATCGCCACGGTCAGCGACGCCGAAACCGCCGTGTCGGATCTGATTGTCGCGGTCAACGGATCGACCAGTGCCACATCGAACGGTGTGACAGTTGGGGGCGTGGCCGTCGGTTCCTCCGGCGTAGTGACGGCCTCGGTCGCCGTCACGTGCAGTGCTTCCAGCGCGAATTTCACGCTGCGTGTCACCGATACCGGTGGACTGATCGCGACAGACACCCTGACGGTCACGGTGACGCCCAGCCAGCCGCCGGCGATCGCCTTGAATTCCCCCATCGCACTCTGGCCGCCGGACCACAGCGATTACCTTGTGCCTGTCAGTGCGATGGTCGCGAGTGCCGTCGACGATTGTGACGGCGACGTCGCAGGCAATGTCGTGATCGAGCAGGCCACGAGCGATGAGCCGGATGATGCGCCCGGCGGCGCAGACGGCGTCACCTCGAATGACATCCTGATCGCGGCCAACTGCCGTGCCGCGCAGGTACGATCCGAGCGCGACGCCACGCAGAACGGCCGCGTCTACTCGATCACCTTGCGTGTCGCAGACAGCTCGGGCAACGTGGCACACGTCGTATTCAGGATCAGCGTCCCGCACGATCAACGAGAGGCCGCGATCGAGGATTCGCCGGCGCTCACGGTGATTGGCTGTGGAGGAGGGGGCTGAGAACCCAACGTCGGCCTGCTGTTAGGCCGCCTGTCGTGCGAGATGAAGCGCGCCTTTCTGCTCCTGACCCTCGCGCTGGCGGGACAGCCGCAATCTCTGGACCCGACGCTGTCCACGATCCCAACTCGTGTGTTCAATGAGAACGACGGGGTGGAATCCCGATCCGTTGCACGCGGTGGCGGGCAACACCGTCCTCATCGACCACGGCAATGGCGAGTGCAGCTCGCTGGGGCATCTGCAGTACGGCTCGGTCCGGACGAAGACCGGCGATACGGTCACGCGCGGGCAGGTCATCGGAAAAGTCGGAAGCTCCGGACCGTCCGAGCACCCCCACCTCCACTATCAGCTCATCTCCGGCACGCACCTGACGCGTAGCGATGGATTGCCATCTCAATTCGTGAACGTGTGGTTGGAAGATACCCGGGCGCGGGAGCCTGTCCAAGTCAGGGTTCCGAAACGTAGCATGCAGTTGGTCGCACGGTGACGTCTAGTGAACGATGCGCTGGCGGAGTGCCTTGGCGACGGCCTCCGACTTGGAGTGAACCTGCAACTTGGAATAGATGTTCTTCATGTGGAAGGCGACGGTATTGATGCTGCTCCCGAGCTCCTCGGCCGCCGTCTTGTAGCTGTGTCCCTCGGCGAGCAGGCCGAGCAGACGCACTTCGTGCGGTGTGAGGCCGTAGTCTTCTTCCTTCGCTGGCGGACGGACGTTCTTGAACAGGCGAATCACGCGTTGCGCGACTTCCGGCGACATCGGCGCGCCGCCGTTCATCACCTCGCCGAGGCACTCGACCAGGCGGCCCGGCGTGGTGCGTTTGAGCAGATAGCCTGACGCCCCGGCGCACAGCGCCTCGAAGATGCGCTCGTCGTCGTCGTAGACGGTCAGCGCGACCATCCTCAGATCCGGAAAACGCTGCCGGAGTCGCCGGATACCTTCGATCCCTGAGATCCCGGGAAGACCGATGTCGGTGAGCACGATGTCCGGCGGTGTCGAGCCGATGCCGGCAATCGCTTCTTCCATGGACCGGTACGAGTCCGTGCAGCGATATCCCGGTGACTGATCGACGAGAAAACGCAGTCCGTCGCGCACGCGCGGCAGATCCTCGACGATCGCCACCGTGACCTCGCGCGCGCCGCTGCCGCTGGAAGAAGAGGCGTCTCGATCCATGTGACGGGGATAGTCTACTGCCCGCGCGGCGACGCGCGTATCACCTGATCAGGTGGGCGTGGCGGACGCGTATCCGAAGGATGACCGTCGTGCCCTGGCCGGGCTGCGACCGGATCTCGAGCGTCCCGCCGGCCTTCGTCGCGCGCGCGGTGAGGCTCCGGAGCCCGTGGCCATCGGTGACGGCGGCGGGATCGAAGCCGCGTCCATCGTCGCGCACGGTGAGGACGATTTCGTTGCCGGCGAGCTCGAGCTGGATCTCCACGTGCGTCGCCGACGAGTGGCGCACGACGTTGTTGAGCGCCTCCTTGAAGACCAGATAGATGTGCCGCCGCACGTCCGCGCCGACTTCGATGTCTTCCATGCCGGCCAGGCTCATCTGGAACCGGATGCTTCGCGCGGCCAGCAGTTCGCTCGCGAACCGCCGCATCCGGCTCGTCAGGCTCGTCAGGTGATCCTTCTGCGGATCGATCGCCCAGACGATGTCGCTCATCGCGTCGACCGACTCGCGGGAGAGATCGGAAATCGACTCGACGGTCGCCGCCGCCCGCGGATCGGGATCGAGACTCTTGCTGCGAAGGATTTCCGTGAGCAGCGAGATCTGCGAGAGATTGGAGCCGATGTCGTCGTGCAGGTCGCTCGCAATGCTCGTGCGAATCCGCTCGAGCTCAACGGCCCGCGCCACCCGGCGCCGGTGCACAATCAGACCCGCCGCGGCGAGCACCAGGCCGGACAACGAGAGGAACCACCAGCGCGCCCAGACCGGCGGTGGAATATGAAAACTCACCGTCGCCGTGTTGCCGACGGGCGCGCCGTCCGGTCCGACCGGTCTTACCTCGAAACGGTACGTACCGGGCGCCAGCCGGGGGAAGTTCACCACTCCGGCCGCCGCTCGCTCGCTCCATTCCGAACTGCTGCCGTCGAGACGGTACTGGAAGCCGACCTCGTTTTCGCCGATCGATCCGAGCGCGAAAAACCCGATCTCGATGCGACGATCCTCGGACGCGAGCGCGAGGTGCGGGACGTCCGTCTGTCCCAGATCGTCGGTCGCGAGCGGGCGGCCGTTGGCGCGAACGAACCCGATCCGCATCGTCACCGCCGCCGGCGCGGCGGCGAGTGACGGCAGCACGCGCGTGACGCCCGGCGTGGCGGCGAACCAGAGCGCGCCATTCCGGTCGGCGAACACCGCGGCCGCGTTCTGCCTGCCATTCCGGCCACGGGCCGGCATGAGCATCGGCCGGTCGTCCTCGATGTTCCAGCGGATCAGCCCGACGTCGCCGTTCAGGAACAGACGCCCACCCGTGTCTTCGGCGAACATCCCGAGCCGCACGTGCTCCAGACCCGGCGGGACGATCACGCGAAGATCGGCTGGCGCCGCGGCCGACGGGTTGTCGATCCGGCGGACGTCGCGGAAGGTCGCAATCCACAGGCGGCTCTGTCGATCGACGTGCAGTGCGCCCGTGCTTCCGCCCAGCCGATCGAATTCAGGCAGCCACTCGAACCTGCCTGCACGATACCGCGCCAAGCCGCCTTCGAGAAAGGTCAACCAGACGCTGCCCGACGGATCTTCCGCGAAGGCGTTGACCGCGTTGTAGGCGCGCAGCCCGTGGGCGTCACCATAGCGATGGAACGTCCCCGACGCGCGATCCCATCGGGTCACGACGTCACGACCGGGAATCCGCACGTTGAGCCACAGATCGCCGCGCGAGTCCTCGAACATTTTGGAGATGTCGGCGCCAGCCAGCCCGTCGCGCGTCGTATAGACGGCTTTGGGCACGGCAGCGGCAAGCTCGCTGATCCGTCTGACGCTCGAAAATCGGTACAGCCGATCGCCGGCCGGGATCCACCAGTCGCCCAGCCGATCCTCGTGCGCCATGCCGTACGTTCGCCCGAGACCGGGCGCCTCGGCCGTCAGGCGAGGGGTGACACGCGTGAAGGCCTGACCGTCGAAGACGTTGATGTCGCGCCTGCCGATCAGGCAGAACTCGCCGGATCGCGTTTCGAGAAACCGGCCGTACGGCGCGACGCCGAGCCCGTCGCGGGCGTCGAATTCGGTGACGCCCGTGTGCGTGATCCGCGCGACGCCGCCGATGAGACGCGCCGCCCAGATGTTGCCTGCCGCGTCATGGGCGATCGCGCGGGTCTCTCCTTCGATCTCGCTGCGATCGACGACCGTGCGGAACGACTCGCCCTCGAGCTTGCTCACGCCCGCGGTGCCCGTGAACCAGACGTTTCCGTCGGTGAACCGGATCAACCCGCGCACCGACGGAAGCGTGATGCCCGCGGCCGCCTTCCAGGACGGACGCACCTCCAGCACGGGCGTCCCTGACGCGGCACCGTTCAATCTGGCAAGGAACAAGCCCGCATCGTGACCGACGAGCATCGTCCCATCCGGCTGGTCGAGCAGGGCGAACACGTGATCGGCGCCCTGGAGGGGACGAATCGGATGATGCACCGCCCGGCCATCGGTCAGCATCGCAAAGAGTCCCACTGAGGTCCCGATCCACATCGCGGCGCCGGCCGGGCGCAGGGCCCAGACTTGCACCAGCGGCTGCCCGAGCCCCACGCCCACGGGCGCCAGGCGGCGAATCCGCTCGGGAGCGTCGGTCGAGTCCATCAGGAAGAGGCCATCGTCCGTGCCGATCCAGAGGCGGTGCTGGGCGTCGCAGGCGATGGTATTGACCCGATTCGACGCGAGCCCCGATCCGACGTCGATCCGCACGAATCGCGCCGCGTCGGGCGGACCGCCGCGTCCGCGTGGCGTGAACAGGAACAGCCCGCCGCCGTTTGTGGCGACCCAATACCTGCCGGGACGCTCTTCGACGATGTCGTTGACGAACTGATTGGTCAGCCCTTCGGCCGGCCCGAAGGTCTGGAACGTCCGGCCATCGAAGCGGCTCAGCCCGCCGCCGGTGCCGAACCACAGGAACCCGAGCGAGTCGCGGACGATGATGCCGACGCGGTCGGTGGCGAGGCCGTCGGCAGTCGTGAAGATGCGGAGCGGCAGCCGTTCCGCGCGCGCGACCGTCGCCGCGAAGATCACGCCGAACGTCAGCGCCAGGAGGCGGACTCCGGCCTGGTTGCGCGTTCCGCTCACCTCAGCGCACCACACTCATTGGACGGCCGGCAGCTTACCGCAGAAGCGATCGTTTAGCCCGCCCTCGCCGGGCCGGCTGAAGCCGGCCCCTCCGACTGTACGTAGGCCGGGCCGGGTGATGGCCCGCCAACTCACTTCACGCTCCTACGTGATCAGGTGGGCTGGATCCTTCGCGCGGACCCGTAGCATCCGACCAACACAGCGCGCGGTCGCTGCAATCGAAATGTTTCCGCAGAGGAGGAAGTCATGAGGTCCGCAGGAAAAGCCCATTGTTTTCGGTCCGTCGTCGCCGCATTCGTGTTCGCCATGATTTGCGGCCCCGGTGCGCCTGCCGGGGCGCACGATCCGGACGTGAGCGTGTTCGGAGCGGGAACAGCCGTTGTGGACGGCGTCATGAGCCCGGGAGAGTGGGACAACGCCGGGCAGATCACGTTCCCGGTGAACCTGCCCGTTTCGACCGGCGGCGGCACGATACCGGCCACGCTGTACGTGATGAACGACACCGACAATCTTTACTTTGCGCTGCGCGTGCAGCGCCCCTCACTGGTCTACAGCAGCTTCGGGGTCGAGTTCGACAACGACCATGACGGCATCCGCGAAGAGGGCGACGACATGATTCACGTCAACAGTCTCCCATACGGCGCGTTCTACGACAGCTTCCGCGGCCAATGCGATGGCGATCCCGCGGGGACCCTCAACTGTGCGTCGAACGACAACCAGGAAGGTGGGACGAGCGACGGGCAAGGCGCCGCGACCAATGACGGCACCTACAGTGTCTACGAGCTGTCGCATCCGCTCGACAGCGGCGACGATCCGCGCGATTTCAGCCTGGGCGCAGGTGACGTCGTTGGATTCCAGGTGCAGCTGCGGCTCATCTACGGCAGCTGGCCGGATGGGTTTGGCGACACGTCGTTTCCCACCGAGTTCGTCGAGAACGCGCATGAATTCGGCGACATCATCATCACGCCGATTTCATCCGCGATCGACATCAAGCCGGGCTCGTCACAGAACAAGATCAAGCTGAGCAGCCAGGGCGTCGTCCCGGTCGCAATCCTGTCGACCAGCACGTTCTCGGCGCCGACAGAGATCGATCCGGCGACGCTGACGTTCGGACGCACGGGCAATGAGGCCAGCTTGTCGCACTACGCCATCGAGGACGTGAATCAGGACGGGCTGCTCGATCTCATCGTTCACTTCCATACGCAGCTCACCGGGTTTCAGCCGGGCGACACGGTCGGCACGTTGAAGGGCTTCAGAACAGACGGCACGCCGTTCGTGGGGACGGACGCCGTGCAGATCATCCCCTGACGCTGTTCCACTTCTGGGACGTCGTATCCCGAGTCCGGGACGCTGGTGCCACCAGGTCCCGGACATTTCGCGGAAGATCGGCCGGCATCACGATTGCGAGCGAATTCTGACGGCGGGTCACACACCAACTCCTGCCGATGCTCGGCGCAGCGCCGGTCGAAGGCCGCCTCTTTCGCCCGGGCGACGATCGTGCCGGCGCCCCGGGAACGGTCGTGCTCTCCCGCGCCGCGATCTGGAACATCGATGCGAACCAGGCGCTCGGGATACCCGTGACGCTGGACGAGTACATCGGGCGCACGGTGCGTCCGCGGCGTCTCCTGACGGGAATCGTGGCGTTGTTTGCCGCGCTGGCACTCCTGCTCGCCGCGTGCGGCGTGTATGGCGTCGTGGGCTTTCGCGCGGCGCAGCGGAAGAAAGAGATCGCGATTCGCATCGCGCTGGGCGCACCGCGTTGGCGTGTGACCACCGTCGTGATGAGTGACACCGTGAAGTCTGTCGCCCTCGGCCTCTCGGCCGGTGTGCCGCTTGCGCTGACGTCAGCTGCCGCGATTCGCAGTCAGTTGTTCGGAGTCGAGCCGAGGGACGTCGTGACGCTGGTGACCGCACTGACGGTGATCGTCCTCACCGCGCTCGTGGCGGCCTATCTGCCCGCAAGGCGCGCGCGACAAGTCGATCCGATCGCCTCGCTGCGCGTCGAGTGACCCCGCGCGGAACCCTACTTCAAACGTCCGACCATCTGGTCCTGAGACTCCGATATCTTCCTCATCAAGTTCACGAGCGATTCAATGAACTTGCCCCTCCGCTCCAGATTCGCTCGCAGTTTCAGCAGCACTTCCTCCGAAAGTTCCGTGACCGTGTCTGCTGAGTCGTGGAACTTGACCCCGGTCAAGTAGGCGGCGCTGTCCTGAATCTCGTCCTGCACGTTATCTACATAACCCACACAGTTGAGTGCGCTTTCCGCGCCCGACGCGTACTTGCGCGCGAGCGTGTTGAAGTGCGCGCAGTCGTCCACGGCCAGGGCGCCCGCGAGGTGGTGGCACGGAAGAGTGACGTCGAGATCGTCCACGTCGGTCAGTTGAGCCGCGCCAACCGTGCTGAAGAACGCGGCGGCGGTGATGACGATCGCCGCCACTCCTCTAAACGTCGTCAGGCCTTTAAGGATGGACGATGGAATTCGTGCCTTCAGGCTCGTTCTCTCCGTTGTCATGAGTGACCTCGCGCGCCACACTATGGCGACGCGCGAGAGGTGTCAATGCCGAACGTTCGGCTCGTCAATGCGACCCTGATTCTTCCCGACCGCCTCATTCCCGGCGGTGCACTCGACGTCGAGCACGGTCGAATCAAGGCCGTCGGACTGGCGTCCCAGCTTGGCGAAGCACCAGGACGGACGCTCGACGCCGCCGGTCACTTCGTGGCCCCGGGCTTCGTCGATCTCCATGTGCATGGCGGCGACAACGCTGACTTCATGGACGGCACCGTCGAGGCCTTTGAGACGGCGATCCACGCACACACACGCCATGGAACGACGAGCATCGTGCCGACGAGCACGGTGGCCCGCCACGAGCAGACCCTCACGTTTCTCGAGAACGCCAGGATTCTGCAGCGGCGCGGCGCGCATCCGGACCGCGGCCTTGGCCGGGTCGTGGGCGCGCATCTCTATGGACCCTACTTCAACCAGGACAAGGTGGGATGCCATCCCAGGGATGCCGCGCGGCCGCCGACCCCGGCCGAGTACGAGCGGTACCTCGAATTCACCGATGTGATGCTGACGGCGACCTGCGCCCCGGAACTGCCGGGCGCCGCGGGTTTCTACCGGGCGGCCGCCGCGAAGGGCGTGCGCCTCAACGCCGGCCATTCGAACGCCACGTGGACGGAAATGGCCGCCGCCTACGAGCTCGGCTTGCGCCACGTCGATCACCTCTACTGCGCGATGAGCAGTGTGTCCTCGCTCCGGGAGCGCTGCGGCACGCCGATGCAGGCCAGCATGCTCGAGTTCGTGCTCGCGACCACCGAGATGACGACGGAAGTCATCGCGGACGGCCGGCACCTTGCACCCGAGCTCCTGCGGTTCGTCGCGATGGTGAAAGGCCCCGACAAGACGGCGCTGGTGACCGACTGCAGTCGCGCGCTGGACCTGCCCCCGGGCAGGTACACGTTCGGGCCGCTGGACGGCGGTGAGCCGTTCGACAGCGACGGCGGGGTCGGCCTGCTTCCTGATTCCGTGAACCTCGCGAGCAGCGTGCGGGGAATGGACTTCATGGTCCGCCACATGCACCAGCAGGTCGGCCTCGATCTGCCGGCCGCGGTGCGCATGGCGACGCTCACGCCGGCCACGATTCTCGGACTGCAGGACGACATCGGCAGTCTCGCCGCCGGCAAGCGGGCGGATCTGCTGTTGCTCGACGCCGGCCTCAACGTCACGAGCGTGTTCGTGGCTGGTGAAGCCGTACAATTCTCCTAGCACCCGGGCGCGCACGAGCGCCCCATTGCACGCGGCGGGCCGGCGACCGCGGAGGAGATGCGCATGTTCACACGTCTCGCCATTCCTGTCGTCACGGCGGTCGCCGTCCTCGCCGTACCGCTCCCGCCGCAGGAGCGATTCTCGTTCTTCCGGGCCAGCACGCCCGAGAGCGTCGCGCAGATGCTCCAGCTCGCGGCCCTCCGTGATGACGACGTGGTCGTCGATCTCGGATCGGGCAACGGCTTGATTCCGCTCACGGCCGCGCGAATGAACCCGCGCCTGCGCGGGTACGGCGTCGACATCGACGCGAAGCTCGTCGCCGAATCCAACGAGCTGGCCAGGAAAGAGGGCCTCGCAGATCGCGTCCGCTTCGAGCACCGCAACGCGTTCGACGCCGACCTCCGCGACGCCACCGTCATCACCATGTGGCTGTTCCCCGAGTTGATGCGGCTGCTGCGGCCGGTCATCCTCGAACGGGCGCGGCCCGGCACGCGCGTCGTGACGAGCACGTGGGATCTCGGGACCTGGACGCCCGATGCGACGAGTACTGACGGACCCCCGATCTACCTGTGGATCGTGCCGGCGCGCGTTGGCGGCGGGTGGAACTGGGACCTGGAGATCGGTGGCACGACCGTTCCGTACTCGGCAGTGTTCGAGCAGCAGTTCCAGAAAGCGGAAGGCGTCGCGCGCGCGGGCGGCCGGCGCGAGGTGCTGAACGACGTGACCGTGCGCGGCGCCACCATCCAGGCCAGGCTCGACATCACCATCGACGGACTCGGCCTGACCCGGCACGAATTCACGGGCACGGTCGACGGGGACAACATCACCGGCACCGCCGAGATCACCCCGCCGAATCAGGCGGCGCGCACGGTGCCCTGGCGTGCCCAGCGCACAGCCCGTCCCCGGTACTTCGAGCCGACCGGTACGGCGTTGTTACCGCGGCCGGGCGGGGGGTGGTGAGCTTCAGCAGGGCCGCGTGCACCGTGCTGAAGATCGTGCTGTTGGAAGGCTGTCCTCATCGGGGCCCTCCTGCGCGACGAACGGGCTCCGGCTCTCCCAGCCATCCAGCACCGGAATGAAGTCATCCGCGGCGGCCAGCTCGACGTTCAACCGCAGCGATTCCTTCAGCTCGGCAATCGCGCGGAAGACGCGGTCCTGATCCGGGACGATCTTGATGTCCACGTCGATCGTGCTGTCCCGCCATCCGAGGAGCACCGCCGTCGCGCCACCCGTCAGGAAGACCTGGCCCGGGGCATGGGCTGCCCGCCCGAGTGCGCGCATGAATTGCCGGATTCTGGACGCGTCGGCTAGCTGACGCATGCGAGCGCCCGCTCGAAGCTCACGAGCCGCCGGATGAGCGCGTTGTAGCGCGAATGCGCCGACTCGGCATCTTCTCCAGCCAGGAGCGCATAGAGCCGGTGCTCCGGCTGGTCCGGACCCGGCGGCGTCGCGATGCCGAGTTGTGCCAGTCGCGGTGCCCCGATCGCCACGAGGAGCGCTTCGACCGACTCCCGCCCTGCCGACAGATCCGTCAGGCCGGCGTCGATCAAATCACTGCCCGGCAACCCCGCACGCGGACCGGTGACCATGCCCGAATTATACGAGCCACACGCCGCGCGGCGCAGCGAACGGCGCGCTAACCCCTTCCAGAGGGTTGCCGATTAGCCCGTAGATGAGGGTTCCTGCCGCCTGGTGGATCGGCGCGGCCGTCCTGGCGCTGCTTCCAGGGGTCGTCGGCTGGTGGCGCGGACGAGAGCTGGCCGCCCGGCTCGATGACCCGGCGCTCCCCGAACGCATCGCCGCAAGAAACCAGCAGGCCGGCGTGTTCCTTGGCGTCGTCACCGGCCTCATCGTCGCCGGTTTCTTCAACCAGTCGATCTGGGCGATCCCGCTCGCGGTGCTCGGTCACGTCGCGGGCGCGTTTCCGTCGAGGAAGATCCTCTACGGCGAGACGTGGCATCTCGGCACGTATCTCTGGTTCCTCGTGCGGTTGCTCGTCGGGGCGTCGGGGTTCTGGCTGGTGCTCGCGTTCACGCCCGCGATCTACAAAGCGGCCGGCGGATACGGCTGGCTTGCCGGTGCGGCGATGGGTGTGGTCCTCGTCCTCTGGAACGCGGGGTCCCCGAGGATCATGCGGACGCTCGTGCGCGCGCGGCCCGTGACCGACACCGAGCTCTCGTCTCGTTTCGCGCGTCTGGTCGAGACGACCGGGTTGCCCGTGCCGCGGCTCGAACAGTTCGACCTCAACGGCGGCGTCCTGGCGAATGCCGCCGCCCTTCCGTCGCTCAGAACATCGACCGTACTGATGAGCCGGACAATCGTGGATCGATTCGATCCCGACGAGATCGAAGCCATCTGGGCGCACGAGCTTGCGCATCTCGAGCATTACCACCCGCGGCGGCTCCGCCGTCTCAACGTGTTCAACCATCTCGCGATCGCCGGCGCCGTGCTGTTCACGCCGGCGCTGCGCGTGGCCCTCCCGTCGCTTGAGAACTACGGGTCGATCGTGTGGCCGATCGCGGTGCTGGTGATGCTGGCGCGGCTCGCGAAGTCACGACAACAGCACGAGACGGCGAGCGACTTGCGCGCCATCACATGGACCAGCAATCCGGAAGCGCTGATCCGGGCGCTCACGAAGCTGCACGTCATCGCGCGCCTGCCGCGCCGCTGGGATGCCGACTTCGAGCGGCACGCGACGCACCCGAGCCTGGCGCGGCGCATTCAGGCCATCAGGGAAGCCGCCGGCCGGCCGCCGGCGGCACTCGGCGACGCCGCGCGGTTTCTCGCGCCGCTCGGGATGGCGTCGGTCACGTTCGAAGACGACGCGCTGGTGTGGAAGGAGAGCGAGTCGGTCATGCACCGGTTCGCGTATTCCGCGCTGGGCGAGCTGCGCGTCGATGTCACGAACGCCGGTCACTCGCGCCTCGTGGCCACGGAGACGACAGGCACCCGCAGAGAGATCGCGCTCGCCGACGAGGACATTGCTCGCGCGCAAGCCGTGCTCGACATCGTCGACGGCCGTCTCGGCGGGCCGGCGACCGTGTCGAGATTTCGCGCCGTCTCCGCACGTCTCACCGCAGGTGTGGCCGCCGTCCTTGCGCTCGTCGTCGGTCAATTCGCGATGCTGTTCGTCGGCCTGCTGGCGATGCTGCAGCCGACTCGGGCACTTCGTGCGGCGGCCGGCGTGGCGGCCTTTGCGACGGCCGCCATCATCTGGCGCGATCGCGACTTTCCGATCAACGAACTGATGGGAACCTGGGCCGCGATCGCGTTCGCTCTGACGGGTCTGTCGTTCGTCGTGATCCGTCCCGCCAGCCGTTCGGAGACGACCGGCACAGGTCGAGATGCGCTCGTCTACGTGCTTGCCGTCGGCGCCGGGCTCTGGTGTGTCCTGGGCCTGTCCGCCGCCCGGAACGTGATCGACCTGCATGCGATGGCGCGCACCTGGCCGGCCGTGTGCGTGCTGCCGCTGGCATTCGCGGCCGCGCTCGCGACCCGGCCCGCGCGTCGTGCTCGAGGCGCCGCGGCGGCCGTCGCGCTCGCCGGGGTCGTCTCTGGCTGCGCCGGCTCAACTGCGTTTCTCGATCGACTGAGCCGCGACCCGCTGCTGATCCCGGCGCCGGATCCCGCGAGCGAGACGATCCTCACGCGGGGCCCCATCCAGGAGTTCTCGGTGCCGTTCGGCGTCAGCGACATTCAGCTGTCGCCTGGCGGCGCCTTCGTCGGTCTCGCCTCGATCAGCGAAGACGAGCGGCAACAGATTCACGTCGGCGTTCCGGGCGCGGAGCTGACGCCCTTCGATGCCGATCGTGTCCTCTTCGTGGACGATCGCCTTGCGCTCGTCGCGCACTACGGCGAAGAGGAGACCGTTGTGCGCGCCGTCAGCCTCAGCTCGGGCAATGCTGTCGTGTGGCACCAGGCGGTGCCCGGTCTCGTCTGGCCGCGGCTTTCGATCGATGCCGCAAGAACCACCTGGTCGCTTTTTGGCGAGAGTCAGCAGGGCGAGATGCGCCGCATTCGCGGCGACATGACCGGCGCCATCACGGGTGACGAACGCTGGCCCGACCGTCGCGATGACGAGACGCCACGGCTTCCGCTGGCAATCGTCGGACGTGACGCGCTCGTCCTCGACGCCCAGTACGAGATCAGCTGGATCGACCGCACCAACGCCGTGAGATGGCTGCGGCCGTTCCAGCCCCCGACGCGGAGCCAGTCGCGCCTGGTCGCCCTCAGCGACCGCGGCGCCGCCACCCTTGCGGAATCCCGCCTGGAGGTCGATTGCCAGCCCAGTCCCATTGAAGGTGAGCCCACCGCCTGCTCGGTGTTCGATGGCACCCGGACGCGCGTGATCGTCGTCTCTCC
>Ga0111539_10001718_pt1 | contig 29157 bp, 32 predicted proteins | sample RhiMethybrSRZTD1_FD_79667 | JGI IMG/M metagenome (GOLD analysis project Ga0111539, IMG submission 79667) | Populus rhizosphere microbial communities from Tennessee, USA - Rhizosphere MetaG P. TD hybrid SRZTD1 (version 2) (version 2) | ecosystem: Host-associated > Plants > Roots > Rhizosphere >...
CTTGCCGACCGCGATCATCGAGTGGAACACGCCGCCCGGCTCCTGGTCGGTGGTCGCCGGGTCGGTGTCCTTGATGAAGTTCGGCGGGTTCGCCGCGTGCCAGGCACTGAGGTCCGCAACACGGGTGGTTGAGCCATTGCGGTTGACGCGAAGAATGGCGGCAGGGTTGTCCGGCAGTCCATGCGAGCAGCCGCCCATCTCGATCAACACGTAGAGCGTCTCACCGATGAAGGCGACGTCGGTCGGGCCGTAGCTGGCGCCGGAGTTGTCGGTCATGCTGGGCAGGTTGTCGGCGACCACGTCCTTCTTGCCATTGGCGCGGACGCGGAGCACGCGGCCGCTGAAGCCGGCCGTGTAGGGACTGAAGACGTTGACGAATCTCTCGCAACCCGGCTCATCCGTCGGCTCCAACTCGCCGCCAACGCCCGCCTCCGCCACGTACAGATTTCGGTCCGGACCAAAGGTCAGGCCTCGCGGGCTGGTCAGGCCGGTGGCGTACGTCTTCACATGGGGTCGGGAGTGTCCGAAGGAATCAGCATGGAGGACGCTGGAGCCCAATAGCATGAGCCCGGCGATGACTGCTGCAGACTTGAATGCGGTGCGGTTCATGATGTCTCCCCTTGTTTGTCTGTTGGTTCCACAACACGCCAGGCAACCCTGGCGCGGTGGCCGCGGCGCTGCATGCCGATTGCATAATCTTTCGGCAATCGTTCGATAACGATTCGCCATTGCGTCTACCCCTGGTTTGTCTGATGGCTTTCGATGGGATATAGGTGTCTCCAATGGACGCAATCCGCGGGTGAAACCCGACAACGGACCGAATGGCAGAGCTCACCCAGTTGCTTCAGCAGGTCCAGGCGGGCGACATGAGCGCCCGCGACGCCCTGTTCGCCGCGACCTACCCGACCTTGGAGATGCGGGCTCGGGCGCGGCTGCGCGATGGTGGACGGAACACGCTGCTGGACACCCGCGGCGTGGTGCACGAGTCGTATCTCCGCTACGTGCAGGGAGGCACGCTGCGCGCCGAGGACCGTCGCGCGTTCTTCGCGTTCGTCTCGACCGCCGAAGTAGCGCATCTGCACTACAGCGAGCAGGAGATCGCCGAGACGCTCGACGTCGCCAAACGCACCGTGCCGTTTCTCGACAACATCCGGCGCCTGCCGGAATTCGAGCAGTTCATGAGCGCAATGAAGGCGGAGTACGACCAGCTGCGCAATGAGTTCTATTGATGACTGCCCGCCATCGTCTCCACGCTCTGCTTTGACGCACACCCGCATCGCTTGCCGTAATTGTCGATCACACAAGCGTGCATCGTATTGATGGGGCACTCAGCAGCTCTTGCACGTTCCGGATGCCACTCCGGCGTCATCAAGCTGCAGCCTGCCAATGTCAGGACTGCGGCACAGCACAGCAGCCATTCGGCGGCGCGGTAATTTACTTTCAACATCGTCGTACTCCGGGAAAGCGCGGGATTGCTGGCTTTCGAAGCTAGTGACGACGCGGCCTGCCTGCATGAAACTTGCCCCAAGAATGCTCAAAGATTGCGTTCAGCTCAGTCTTTCGCCGCTTTGAGCTGCGCGCGCTGCCGGCTCAGGTCATCCTGGATCCGCTCGACCAGTGCCACGAAGCGCGGGTGGTCACGTAATCCGGCGAAGATTTCGTTGTGCAGCAGCACCAGATGCCAGCGATAGTAGATCGTCCGATCGCGTTCGGCCTTCTCGAGCGCGTCCAGAGCCGCCTCTGTGCGCCCGCGCAGCGCCAGGGCTTCCGCAGCGTGGCGCTCCTCGACAAAGAGTCCTCGCTTGCGGCGCAGCTCCTGAACCGCATCCAGATGATCCAGCATCTGGTTCGCCCCGGCCTCATCGCCTGCCGCTCGCAACGCGCGGCTGTAGTCGGCGAAATAGAGGGCTGCGAACGACGACCACGCACTCTTGACCGGAACCGGAGCGGGTGAAAAGTCCGCTGGGTCGATGTCCTTGCGCGTCTTGTACTTCGCGTATTCCGGCGCCAGCGTCTCCAGGAAGTCCACTGCCCGCTGCGCCTCACCCCTTGCGAGCAGCCCATCGAAGGCGAGCCGCAGCAGAATGACATCACCCTGGTCGCCGCCCCAGATCTTCTTTGGAGCGGTCAGCGTTGCAACGGCCAGTCGCCGGGCCTCCTCGACTTCGCCGTGAACGAGATGCCGATAGGCGTCGACCGCGACTATTTCGTACTCACTTCGCGAAGCCCATCGGCCACGTTCCATCAGCGAGTCGGCCGTTTGCAGATCGCCGATGTCGTAGTACAGCAAGGGAAGCCAATCGGGTGTGCCCTCGCCCTGCGCTTCGCTCGGAGCTGCGTATTTGCGCGCGTGCTCGATGCTCCCAGCAAGATCGCCCAATAGAATCCACTGCGTCATGGCGATCAATCCGTCCGCCGTCGCGTTTGTCGGCGGGACGATCTCCCGGTAACGCTCGGCCGCTGCGAGGGCCTGCTGCGAATTTCCGAGGTCCATGTAGTCGGACCAGACATGGATGTAGACGTTTGAATTCAACGGGTCGTCGCGGCTGCGACGAGTCAGCGCGAGCGCTTCCTCCGGGTACCCCTGATCGAGCTTGAATGTCGCATACACACGTTGAACCATTTTGTTCGAGGGATCCATGTGCAAAGCGGTCGCGAAACGCTGCTCCGCGAGCTTGATATCGCCGTCATAGCGTGCCAGTCGCGCACTGATCGCGATCAGGCCTGGGTCATGCGGCGCCAGGCGCATGCCACGTTCGAGCAGCTCGCGTAGCTTGGCTCGGTTCTCTGCCACGGAAACCCGCACGTCGGCAATCTGCTCGGCATACGCGCCACCGAGGCTGTAGTACGCCGGGATGAACTCGGGGTCGATCTCGATCGCCCGTTCGAGGTAGCGCGCGGCTTCGTCGAATTCCCGCGAGCGCAGCGCGTGCTGACCCCGCAGATACAGGTCGTATGCTTCTGCGTTCACTCCCTTGGCAGGGACATCAGCCAGATTCTGCAGGTTCGCACGGAGCTCCGCGGCAACCGACCGGGCCACATTCGTTTCCAGCGCCAGGACGTCGCCCACGGGTTGGTCGTACGATTCCGACCACAACCGATTGCCGTTCGACGCGTCTATGAGGCGGACGGCCACCCGGATCCTGTCTCCTTCTTGTCGTACGCTGCCTTCGAGGACGTGCGTGACGCCAAGCGCTTTGGAAATGTGCGCGATATCTGTGTCCTTGCCTCGGAAGGAGAACGACGATGTACGCGCAATGACTCGGAGCGACGTCACCGTGGACAGCAGATCGATGATCTCCTCCGCGATGCCGTCCGCCAGGTACTGCTGATCCTGCCCCGGGCTCAGATCCGTGAAAGGAAGTACCGCGACCGAAGTGCTCTCGCGCACTGCGTGGGTGTGTGCCGTCATCACCCAGAATACGATCGCAGCGGCTGCGGCGAGGGAGATCGCAGCACCCGTCGGCACGAGCCACCTCGGTCGATGACGTGCTGGCAACTCGCTCGGCAGGATTTCGACCGGCGGCAACAGTCTGTAGCCCTGCCCGCGAACTCCTTCGATATAGCGCGGATGGCTCGGATCGTCCTCCAAGGCGTCTCGCAGCAATTTGATCCGCTGACTGATCGTCTCCGCGCTGACCGATCGTCCGCCCCAGATCGCACGAGCGAGCTCATCGTGAGTCACCACGTTGGGCGCGGCTTCCACGAGTGTGAGCAACAACTGATAGGTGAGCGGGCCCAGTGCAACGGTCTTCGAGTCGCAGAGCACCAGACGCCGGCCGGTATCCAGCGTCAGGCCGCCGATGCGAAAACGAGCGGACATTTGCACCGTGTCGTGGCCCGAGCTGGGGGAGCTCGGTTCGGTATCACGCATGCTAGTCCATTTGCTCACGGTTGCGCGCCTACTCCCCGGCACGTAGGCTTTCGCGCCATGAAAACTTCCTTCACTCGCTTTGTTGCATTCGTTGCCTTTGGGCTGCTTTTCACTGCCGGCGCCGGCGTGGCCGACGATTCGCCACGCGTGACGCCGATGACGCCGGATGTCGTCGACAAATACGAACAGACGCTTCCTTCGGCTGACTTCATCCGTCGCGAGGTGATGGTGCCGATGCGCGACGGCACCAAGCTGTACACAGTGGTCGTGATGAAGAAAGGGACGGATAAAGGTCCGATCATGCTGTCATGCACGCCTTATGACGCTCATGAAGAGACTCATCGCGTCGCGAGCCAGCGGATCGTCGACATCCTGGAAGTGATGGACGCCGAATTCGTCGAGGACGGCTACATCCGCGTGTATCAGGACATTCGCGGGCTGCATCGCTCCGAGGGTGCATACATCATGAACCGGCCGCTGGCAGGCCCGCTGAACGACACCGGCATCGACGAGTCGACCGACGCCTACGACACCATCGACTGGCTGGTGAAGAATGTTCCGGAATCGAACGGCAAAGTCGGAGTCATCGGCAGTTCCTATCTCGGCTTCACGACGTTGATGGCCGAAATCAATCCGCATCCCGCGCTGAAGGCAGCAGTACCGCAGAGCCCGATGGTCGACGGCTGGATGGGAGATGACTGGTTTCACAACGGCGCGTTTCGCGTGAGCTCATTCGACTACGCGGTCGGTCAGTCGACCAACAAGGCGGAAGGCGGTGGCGAGTTCGCTCTCGGCGGCGGCGACGATTACACGCGCTATCTGCAAGCCGGGTCCATGGCGGACTTCGCGAAGATGCTGGGCATCGAGCACTATCCCGGTGTCCGCAAGTTCCTCGAGAACCCGGCCTATACCGACTTCTGGTCGCTGCAAGCGGTCGACAAATGGCTCGCCGCGCAGCCGCTGACAGTGCCGACGATGCTCGAAGTCGGACAATGGGATCAGGAAGACAGCTATGGCGCGCCGGCCGTTTATCGCGCGATCGAGCCCAAAGACACTCGCAACGACATGGTCTCGCTCGTGATCGGGCCGTGGCGTCACTCCGGAGCGAACCATTACGGTTTCGATCTGGGCAGCCTGACCTTCACCGGCGATACGGCTCGCGAGTGGCGCGCGCAGTACGTAAAGCCGTTCTTCGATCATTGGCTGAAAGGCGCTCCCGATCCGCACACGCCGCCAGTCCTCACGTACGCAACTGGCGTGAACAAGTGGCAGAGCTCGCCGCGCTGGCCGATGGGTGTTGCGACGCCGATGTACCTGGCCGAGAACGGCGCCGTCACTTTTGAGCGCCCCAAAGCGGCTGGGCACTATGAATATGTGAGCGACCCCGCTCATCCGGTGCCGTTCATTCCGCGGCCAATCGACATGAACGATCCGACGCAGTGGAAGCCGTGGCTGGTACGCGACCAGCGTTTCGTGTCGGATCGCCCGGATGTCGCGACATGGAAATCCGCGCCGCTCGACAAGCCGGTTCACATCATGGGCGCACCGCAGGTCGATCTGTTCGCTGCGACCAGCGGCACGGACAGCGACTGGGTCGTGAAGTTGATCGACGTCTATCCCGGCGACGTTCCGGAGCCCGCCGCGCAGGGCGCAAAGCCCGGGATGGCGGGCTTCGAGCTGCCGATCGGCATCGAGATCTTTCGCGGACGCTATCTCAAGAGCTTCGCTGCGCCGGCGCCGCTCAAAGCCGGTCACGTGGAACACTATCGCTGGGCGCTGCCCAACGTCGACCACGTGTTCCTCCCGGGTCACCGCATCATGGTGCAGATCCAGTCGAGCCTGTTCCCGCTCTACGATCGCAATCCGCAGACCTACGTGGAAAACATCATGTACGCCATGCCCGGCGACTATCGGAAAGCGACGCAGAGCATCTGGTTCGGCGGAAGCAACGCGAGCGCCGTGGAGTTGCCGGTGGTGCGCTGAGTGTGCAGGCAGCAATTTCCATCGCAGTCGATGTGGCACAGGACCACGGACTTGCGGTGGAAGAGCCCATGCCTCTGCGATCGACGAACAATGTCGTCGCTTGGGCTGCGTCCAGCGAACGTCGTCGCAAAGGTAAGCATCGAAGCCCACTCGCGCCTGTTCACCGAACTGCAGGTGGCGCAGGAACTGGTCGCACTCGGCGCGCCGGTTGTGTCGCCAGCATCGGAGCTGCCGGTCGTAGTTCATCGTCGCGGTGGATTCGAGATGACGTTCTGGCGTTATCACACCCAGCTTGCGACGGCTGAGATTCCGCCGGATCGCGTGGCCCTTGCACTGACCCGTTTGCACGCCTCGCTCAGCCGGCTCTCACCTCCATTGAAAGCAAGGCTTCCCTCATACGCGACAGAACTGCACGTCGTGCGCTCTCTCCTCGCGGATCAAGCCGCGCTGCCTGCACTCGAACGCGTCGACCGCGATCTACTCGTCACCACATTCGACCGATTGCAGGCCAGGCTGGATGACCTGGGGCCCGCCGACCGGTTCGTGGTGCTGCACGGCTCGCCACACTCTTACAACGTGCTGCTGGTCAACAACGAGCCTACGTTCATAGATTTCGAGACCACGTGCCTAGGTCCGCTCGAGTGGGACGTGGCGCATTTGGACTCTCGAGCCGCGCCCTTCTTCGCAGATTCAATCCGTGCAGAGCTCCTCTGGCTCTGCCAAAGTATGGTGAGCGTCAAGACCGCCACGCTGTGTACGGCAGAGATCGACCGTGGCGACATGCGCGAGCACGCTGAATTTCACCTTGCACACGTAAGAGAGAATGTGGCAAGTAACGTCTGATGTACGACTGGAAACAGCTCTTAGCCACACTGTCTTCCTCAATCCTCGTCACCGGCGCAGCGCACGCCGCTGACCCACACCAGCCTGCCGACGTCTTGATTCGCGGCGGCACTGTCTACACTGGCGAAACCGCCGAGCCGCGAATCCTCGACGTCGTCGTGACTGGCGATTCGATCACCTATGTCGGCGCCGACGCCGAGGTACGCTTCGACGCCACCCACACGATCGACGCGCGCGGCAAAATCGTCGCTCCCGGCTTCATCGATCCTCATACTCATCCGGACACCTACATCCGATCGCAGGATCGGGCGCAGCGGCGCAATGCTCCGTGGCTGATGCAGGGTGTCACTACGATAGCGATTGGCGTCGACGGCGGCGGCGACCCCGAAGTGGCCAAGCAACGAACGTGGTTCGAAGAACGCGGCGTCGGGACCAACCTCGCGCCATACGTCGGTTTCTCGCGCGTGCGAGAGAGCGTGCTCGGTGAAGCCTCGCGCGCGCCGAGCAAACAGGAACTCGAACGGATGCGCCGGCTGGTCGCAAAGGCGATGTGTGAAGGAGCATTCGGATTTTCCACCGGTCTGTTCTATGCCCCGCAGAGTTTCGCGAGCACCGACGAGGTCGTCGCGCTGGCGCACGAGGCGGCGATTCGCGGCGGCATCTACGACACTCACCAGCGCGACGAATCCTCTTATGGGATCGGTCTCCTCAACTCCACTCGCGAGGCCATCGACATCGGGCGCCGAGCGGGCATGCCAGTTCATATCTCTCATCTCAAGGCTCTCGGCGTGGACGTGCAGGGTATGTCGAAGGATCTGGTTGCAATCATCGACGCTGCTCGCGCGAGCGGTTTGAACGTCACCGCGAATCAGTATCCGTTCGTCGCTTCAGGTTCGAGCCTGCAGGCATCCCTTCTCCCGCGCTGGTCCGTGGACGGCGGAAGACCCGCGCTGCTGAAGCGTTTGGGTGACACAGCCACCTCGCAGCGGATCCGCACGGAGATGACTGAGAACCTGCGCCGCCGCGGCGGTGCCGATTCCCTGCTCTTCAATTCAGTGGGTCGGCCGTGGAGCGGCAAGACTCTGGCAGCGATGGCGACTCTCTGGCAGATCGAGCCTGTCGAGGCCGCGCTGCGCATCATCCGCGAGGCCGACGATGACAAGGCGGACTCCGTGACGTCCTTCAATATGAGCGAAGAGGACGTGAAGCTGCTGATGCGACAACCCTGGGTCGTCACCGGATCCGACGGCTCGGACGGCCATCCGCGTCAGTACGCAACGTTTCCGGAGAAGTACGCCAAGTACGTGCAGCGTGAACATGTGCTGACAACGGCCGAGTTCATCCGCCGTTCGACCGGCGCCACAGCGGACATCCTCGGTCTCGAACGCCGCGGGTATCTGCGGGTGGGCTACTTCGCTGACGTGGTCGTGCTCGATCCTGCTGCTTATTTGCCCAAAGCTGACTACTTGCACCCGAACGTGCTGTCCGAGGGCGTGCTTTATCTCTGGGTCAATGGCGCGCCCGCAGTGAACGCAGGCAAGATGACCGACACCCTTTCCGGCAGAGTTTTGAGCCACCTGCCCACGACCGGCAGTTGTCGTTCATCGAGGTAGTCGCGCGGATGTCTGACTGGAAACAACTCCTGGCTCGCTGCCAACAGTGGCACCGCGACCAGGCAGACTGGCAAAAGCGCAGCGGAGAACAGTTCGTCCCGGATCCGCCGCCCACTGCATTCGCGCCGGCAACCGGAGCCGAGATCGCGCGCGAGGAAGCGCGGCTCGGTGTGCGTCTTCCGCCGTCGTTGCGATCCTTCTATCTGCATTCGAACGGCCACGGCGTGGTAGGAAACTTCATCTGGGCTGTTCGCCCTGTCGAGCAGCTCGGCTGGTTGCGCGACGTCGGGCGGGACTTGTACGACGTCATCTTCGAGGACGATCTCCCCAGTGCACGCAGCCTGCTCGTGAGCGGCGACGCAGACGCCTCCTACTGGTTGCTCGACCCCGGCGATGTGGACGGGCGCGGCGAATGGCGCGCGGGGCGCTGGTCGTCATGGAATCCCGGGATGAATTGGATCGCCGCGGATTTCTTCGGGCTGTTCGAGAACGAAGTAGCAACGGCAGAGCTGCTGCTCGCGAGAGAGAAGTCACCGCCGCCGCCGCCAGGCACAGGTCGTCCCAGGAACGCTCAGTCGGTGGGCGACGTCCACAGCGCTTCCGTTCACACCGCAAATCTGGCGCGCAATGGCTACCTGTGGGTGCCAGCCGAAGGCTTCGCGTCGATTGTGACTTTGATCGCGCCCGCCACGGCGCGGGTCGGCGAATGGGTTCCTGTCAACGCAACGCGCCGGAGCGGCCCGTGGAACCTGGTGAAAAATGAAGAGCTCAGGCCCGATGAAATCAAACTGCTCGAGCCGCTGATCTTCGAGCAGGAGGTAGCAGGCAATCTCGCGTTGCGCGTCGACCCAGCGAATGCAGCGATGTTCAACACCGGTCCTGTTCCGGGCGTCGCTCCCGGCGCGCGGAGCGTCATGTTCGGCGCGCCTGGTCTCTACACGCTACAGGGACACAGCGCATTTCCGCTCAGCGTGCTCAGCAACGTCGTCACCATAAGAGTGAAGTAGCAGAATCCGGAACGCGAGCGCGTGCGTGATCAGCATCAGCGGCACGAGGAAGGTCGGAATGAAGTAGGCAGCGCCCAGCTGCCCCGGCACGAGCCCGTCCATGCCGCCGTGGTAGAACGCGCTCAACAGATCGAATGACCCCCACAGGTTGAAGATCCACGCCATCGCGATCCCTGCCCTGCTTTGCAACGTCGCCAGCGAGAGCAAGGCGAGTGTCGCAGCGGCGATGTCGCCGTAGGCCGCGGGATTCGCGAAAGCAGACGGCAGGTCCGGCGACACGACGCCGGGAACCACGAATGCCAGGCCGACGAAGCGGAAGCTGTGCAGGATGAGGATGGGTCGCAGCGCTTCGGCTCGCGGCAGGGTGCGGAGTCTCGGCCAGATGTAGCGCTTAGCGGCGATTCCCCACGCAACGAAAGCAAATGCGATGCTCACGAAAAAATAGAGTTGGGGAGGCATGAGTTGAATCCTCTGATCCGGTCTTTTGGTACCCGTTAGTACCAAGTGGACTGCAGTCTGGTACTATGCGGTACCGCCAGTCAAGAGGAAGATTGATGACCGACGACGGAACTGAAGTGCGCTCGCGCATTCTCGATGCAGCGTTTGCGGCGTTCATGAAGAACGGCTACGCCGCAACCAGCACGCTCGAAATCGCAACGCGCGCGCGTGTTTCGAAACGCGAGCTGTACGCCGTGGTGGGCAATAAGCAGGAAATGCTAATCGCATGCATCGGCGAGCGCGCCACGCGACTGAGGGTACCCGCCGATCTGCCCGTGCCGCGCGATCGCGAGACCCTCGCGCAGATCCTCACCTCCTTCGGGACGCAACTCCTGCGCGAGATCACCGATCCAACGGTCATCACGGTTTTTCGACTGGCGATCGCCGACGCGGTCCGTGCGCCCGAAGTGGCGCAGGCGCTGGACTCCATCGGACGCGAGGCCAGTCGGGCCGCCTTGCGCCAGATCATGACGCAGGCTCGGGCGGCCGAACTTCTCGATGGCCGTCCTGCCGACCTTGCCGAACAGTTCGGCGGATTGCTGTGGGGCAATCTGATGGTCAGCCTGCTCCTCGGCGTCGCCGAACGGCCGAGCTCACGCGAAATCGCAGCGCGCGCGCGCGACGCTACTGCTGCATTCCTGCAGATTCACCGGTGACAGCACGCATCAATACTCGTCGTGCAGCTCCCACCATCCGCTCGCGGATGTGTTGGAGCGACCGCGAGGTTCTTCCCAATCCTCTTGCCGACCCAACGGCGTGAGGTCCAGATAGTTCAGCGTGCCATTGAGAATGTCCGTACCGCGATCGTAGGTGGAGTACGTGTGGAAGATGCTCTTGCCGTCGCGAAGGAAGACGCTCACTCCGCTCGCCTCGCCTTCGATGCCTTCGCCGCGCGAGACGTGGAAGTCATGGTTGAAATCGCTGCCGTGCGACGAAAAGAACGGAACGGTCCAACGCATCCGTTCTTTGAATGCTTTGAGCTCCGGCCACGGCGCCCGCGACACAACCACGAGCGTCGTGTCGCGAGCGTGCAGATGTGCAAGATGGCCGATGTTGTCGACCAACAGCGAACAGCCAGGGCATTTGACCCACATCATGTGATAGACGAGCAGCTGGCGGCGCCCTGCGAACAGATGCGGAAGACTCACCTTCCCACCTTCGCCCTGGAAAACGTAGTCCTTCCCGATCTCGACCATCGGCAAGCGGCGCCGCTCAGCATTCAGAGCATCACGCGCGTGCGTCATCTCCTTCTCTTTGAGCAAGAGCTTCTTTCGCGCAGCCTCCCACACCTCTCGCGAAACGACGTCAGGCAGGTTCATCGTCCACCCTGGCGCTCACACGTTTGATGTCGTCTGCCACTTCTGTCAGATCGTCATTCATCTGGTGATTGCGACCCTCCAGCGCACGAACGGTCGCGTGCGGCAGCGCCTTTGCGTACATCGCCTGATGAGAGAACGGAACGATCTCATCCTCGCGACCGTGGTACAGAAACACAGGAAGCCCGCGTGGCAGCCGGTCGGCGACATCCTTCGGCAACTCTGCTTCCTGCCATCGCCAGACCTCATCGTCGTGCAGGAACGGAGGGGCGATCAGAAAGACGCCGGCGAGGGAGTGCTTGCAACCGCCGTCGGCGAGAAACTTGAGCAGCACCGATGCGCCGACGGAATGACCGACCAACAGCGAGTTGTCGCCGACGTTTGCCAATTCCTCGGCAATGCACTGCTTCCACGTCGCGTAATTCGGATCGTCTTCCTTCGGCATCAGCGGGTAGCGCACCCCATAGCCGGACCCAAGCTGCTCTCGCAAACTCGCGACCAGCTTTGCGTCCGCGGCATGAGCGCCCTCACCCCCGCCTTGCACGAAGAGCACCTGTTCGGTCGATTGATTGATGTTCACCATGATTCCATAATCGCCGAACGTCATTCTGTTTCAAGCGAAATTCTCGATATGGCCAGAAATACAAACGCGATTCAGCAGAACGCTCCGAAGACCCGGAATCTCGATGCGTTCGACCGAAAAATATTAAGCGTCCTCGTCCGCGACGCGAACGTGAGCTACGCGGATCTCGGCCAGCGCATCGGCCTCTCGGCCCCTGCCGTTCACGAGCGTGTGAAACGCATGAGGCGCACTGGCGTCATCCGCCAGACGTCCGTGTTGCTCGATCCCGTCGCCATCGGCAAGCCGCTCCTCGCATTCGTCCACGTCGACGTTCGCGGCTGGTGCAATACCCCAGAGCTCCTGGCGATCGCAGACCTTCCGGAGGTGGAAGAGGTACACACCGTTGCGGGCGACACGGGCATGTTGCTCAAAGTCAGAACCGAGAACTCGCACGCGCTCGAAGGGCTGCTCGCACACATCTACGATGTGCCGGGCGTCGTCACCACGCGCAGTTACATCGTACTTTCCGCTTACATGGAGCGACCCGTGCAACCGGACACGACCAAAGATTGGCCTTCGCCCCAGAAGACACGGTCGTTCTGATCTCAGCCGGGCAACTTTGCGACGCTCGGTACCTTCTCCAGTTCGTGATCCCACCCTGCCCTGCTCGACACAAAAATGTGTGCGTCAGGCCTGATGTGCACCTCCGTGTTCAAACTGCCCGCGGGTACGACCAGCAACTTGCCATTCATTTGAGTCTTCGGCAGCGCCGATCCGCAGAGACTGCAGAAGGCCTTGCTGTGTCGCGTGCCCGGCAGATCGAACTGCCTGGCTTTGTCCTCTCCCGAAGTCCACTTCAGGGTTGCCGATGACGCGAACAGGTTGGCGCCGTGAGCCGATCCGGTGTCTTTGCGGCAGTACTCGCAGTGACATAGAAAGAACTGCTCGAATTCGCCGTCGACTTCGAAGCGAACCGCGCCGCACAGGCAAGAGCCCGAATGCTGGTGTTTCATTGAGCAATAGTAGCCAATGTCACCGACGACAGCGCACGGCGTACCATGCGCACAGGAGGAAAGGCATCGAATGTGCGGAATAGTCGCAGCGCTACGGGACGGAGCACCGGTTGCCAGCGAGCGCCTGGCGGCCGCAGTCCGCACCATCGGCCATCGAGGACCTGATCGGTCTGCGCAGTGGATATCCGCCGACGGACGCATGGCGCTCGGTCATGCTCGTCTCAGCATTATCGGCTTGCAGAATGGCGATCAGCCGCTCACGAGCGCCGCCGGTGACATCCGCTGCGTCGTGAATGGCGAGTTCTACGGCTATCGTGCCATTCGCGATACTTTGCGCGCCGCCGGCGCGAAGTTTTCCACGGACTCCGACAGTGAGATCGCTCTGCATCTGTATGAGCGTCGCGGCCTCGAATGCGTGCATGAGCTGCGAGGCGAATTCGCGATCGTGATCGCCGATGAGCGCCGCCGCCGGCTCATCGGCATTCGTGACCGCTTCGGCATCAAGCCGCTGTTCTACGCTGTCTGCGGCCGCGATGTGTACTTCGCATCGGAGATCAAAGCTCTGATCGCGTTGGGAGTGACGCCGCGCTGGGACCACGAGGCGTACTTCGCCAGCTGCCACCAAGCGCTTGGCTCACATCGCACACTCTTCGCGGGAATCTTCGCAGTTCCGCCCGGATGCGTGGCAATTGCCCACGACGGTCGCGTGAATGTGCGCAGCTACTGGGACATGAACTACCCGCCGCGCGAGGTGCTGGAGGCCGATCGACGCAGCGATGAGGAGATCGTCGAGGGCTTTCGTGAAGTGTTCGACGACGCGGTCTCAGAGCGGCTCATAGCCGATGTCGAAGTAGCGACTTACCTGAGCGGTGGCATCGACTCCTGCGCTGTCCTCGGCTTCGCGCAACGCAAATTGTCGCGACCGCTGCGCGCCTTCACCGTCTGCTTCGAAGAGCAGATGTACGACGAACGCTTGCTCGCCCAGCGCACTGCCGAGCTGACGCACTCGAACTTCGTGCCGGTGCCCGTCACTCAGCGGCAGCTCGCGGACTCCTTCTCCGACGCGCTGTGGCATGCCGAAACGCTCGTCATGAACGGGCACGGCGTTGCCAAGTTCCTGCTCTCACGCGCGGTGCGCGATGCCGGCATCAAGGTCGTGCTGACCGGCGAAGGGGCCGACGAGATGCTCGCAGGCTATCCGCCCTTCCGACGCGATCTGATCCTGCACGAATCCGCGGACCAGACCGAGGCCGCGCGGCTGCTCGAAGAACTGGCGGCGAGAAACCAATCTTCCCGCGGATTGTTGAGCCCGGCCGGCGAGCCCGCGCCCGGACTCGACATGATTGCGCAGCGGCTCGGCTGGACACCGTCGTTCTTCGAATCGTTCTCCACGCTTGCCGCCAAGGTCCACCCGTTGTTCAAGGACGACTACCGCAGCCGCCAACTGACCGCCGGAGCTTACGCGGACCTGCTGGACGTCACCGACGTCCATGGTCGACTGACCGGTCGCAATCCAGTGAACCAGGCGCTGTATCTGTGGGCCCGCACGCAGCTCGCGAACTACGTGCTCGTCTATCTCGGCGATCGCATGGAGATGGCGCACTCCGTCGAAGGCCGCGTGCCGTTCCTCGATCATCGGCTCGCCGAGTTCTGCGCCAATATTCCGGTGCGCCACAAGATCCGCGGTCTGCGCGAGAAGCACGTGCTGCGCGAAGCGGTGCGCGACTACGTGCTGGCGGAGATCTACGATCGGCAGAAACATCCGTTCATGTCGCCGCCGGCGCGCACCATCGACGACCCGCTGGCCGGCTTCTGTCAGGACGTGCTGCATTCGTCCGCAATCGAGGCGCAACCGTTCTTCGAGCCGCGCCGTGCCCGCAGTCTCATGAAGCACGTTGCAGAGTTGCCGCCGCACGAGCGGCCGGCGTTCGAAGGCGCGGTGCTCCTCGTGGTGAGCACCTGTGTACTGCAGGATCGTTTCGGAATGTCCGGTTGACGCTCAACCTTAGTCTCAGCTCGCGCGTCGCAAGTTCATGAAGGCGGCGCTACCAAGAACGACGCTGGCCGTACTTGCTTCGATAGCCATCACGACTGCCATGGACGCCAGCGGGCTGTCGGCGTTCAGTGCGCTGCCGCTCTGTCCGCTGATGTTCCTGCTTTGGTACCTGGAGAAGCACTCGCGGCAGGCCATGGGCTTCGTCTGGGGGCGGCCGCGCGACTATTGCCTCGCCCTGCTCTATCCCGTACTCGTGCTGTCAGCTGTCGCGATCATCTCGACGGCAGCCGGCGCGGTCGACACTTCGAAGATCGACTGGGCCAAAGCCTGGCGCAACTTCGCGATCCTCTCACTCTCCACGGTTCTGGTCGCCCTGATCACGGAAGAAGGCTTCTTCCGGGGATGGCTCATTGCCTCGCTGCAACGGGCCGGCGTCACGCGCAACGCAACGCTCATCTGGAGCAGCGTCGCGTTCTCGCTGTGGCACTTGTCAGCAGTCACGCTCAGCACTGGCTTCGACCTGCCCGCAGCGCAAGTTCCAGTGTTCATGCTCAACGCCGCCGTCCTCGGTTTGATCTGGGCCCTGATGCGGTCAATCTCGGGTTCGATAATCGTCAGCAGCGTCAGTCACGGGCTGTGGAATGGCGGCGCTTATATGCTCTTCGGCTACGGCACGAAAGTCGGTGCGCTGGGGATCACGGACACGACGATCTACGGTCCCGAGGTTGGATTGCTCGGATTGGCGCTGAATCTCGTTTTTGCGGGAGCCCTGTGGCGGCGGGCGGTTAGCGGGCGGTCCCCTCGCTCGCCTGGCCGGCCTGTTTGAGAAATTTGACGAGGACGCGCTGGCCGATCAGGAAAGAGGCATTGTCCACAGAGACGACCACTTCCACGACTCGTTCGTCGCTCGCTTCGTTGGCCGTGTCGGATTTGAGCTTGCGTGCGCCGAAGGTGGCTGCAATCCTCAAGACCCGCCCGGTCGCTTTCACGCTCGGATCGGCCTCGGGCACGATCTCCGCCGTCTGCCCGACAAAAACCGCGGGGATGGCGCTCTCGACGATCTCCGAGCGGATGATGTGCGCAATATCAGGCTCGAGATCGAACATCGTCGAGACGTTGAGCGTCGAGGCGCCCGAGCCCGGATTGGCATAGCGACGAATGATCTTGCCATTCATGGGCGCGCGAATGGCCGTGAGCTCGAGGTTGTACTCAGCCTCTGCGAGGCGGGCTTGCGCGGCGACGATGGCTGCCTGGCGAATGCCCCGCTGCGCTTCGCCAGTCACGATACTGTCGGCCGCCTGGTCGAGTTGTTGCTGCGACACCAGATTGGAGCCGAGCAGCTTCTGCAGTCGCTGATATTCGCGCCTGGCCGTCAAAAGGTTGGCATCGCTCAGATTGAGCTCGCTGCGTGCCTGCGCCACGGCGGCCTTTGCGCTGTTGATGGCAAGGACCGCATCGCGATCTTCGAGTCGCGCGAGCACTTGCCCTTTCGTTACGACATCGCCCTCCTTCGCCACTACTTCGGCGATGACACCCGGACGGCGGGCCGCAACTTCGATCACGCCGCCCTCGATATCGACCTTGCCGTTGGCGATCGTGGCGTAAGGCGAGAGCGGCGCCGTAACGCCGGGTGCAGCAGCCGCTCGGGTTTTGAATCTGTCGCATGCGCTGAGTGCTCCGCCAAGGAGCAGCACGACAAGCGCGAGAAAAATGTAGCGCGTACGCCGCTTACGCATGACCCTCTCCTGCGTAGTCGGCGGATGGAACGTTGGGAGGCGCTGAAATCATATGGTCGCTCAAGATGTGCCCGTCCTCCATGCGAATGAGCCGGTCCGCGTGAACCTCGAGCCGCGGGTCGTGAGTGACGACGATGATCGCGGCCCCGCGCGCCTTGGCGGCCTCATGCAGCAGTTGAATCACTACCTGGCCGTTCTTGGAATCGAGCGCAGAGGTCGGCTCGTCTGCAAAGATCAACGCGGGCGCTTTCGCCAAGGCGCGCGCAATGGCGACGCGCTGATTCTCGCCACCGGAAAGCTCGGCGGGCCGCTGGTTGAGACGCGCGCCCAGTCCCACGGACTGCAACGTGGTCTCCGCCCGGCGGCGCGCCTCCTGCTTGTCGACTCCGCAATATTTGAGCACTTGCATGACCTGCTGAGTTGCGTCCAGCGCCGGAAACAGATTGAAGCCCTGAAAGATGAAGCCGCAATGATCCAGCCGGAACCGGTCAATCTGTCGCGGCTTCTTGCGCCAAAGACTTTCGCCCAGCGCGATGACCTCGCCTCCATCCGGGCGGAGCAGACCTGAGAGCGCGGCGACCAGGGTCGACTTACCCGATCCGGACGGCCCCATCACCATCGTGACCTGGCCATGATAGGCATTGAAGTCCACTCCCTGCAGCACGGGTTGCAGGTTCTTGCCGATCAGGTACGACTTCGTGAGGCCGCGGGCCTCGAGTGCCACACCTTTCATCGCAACAGCTCCACCGGCTGGGTTCGCGTGAGGATGCGCAGCGACAACACACCCGAGAGGATTGCGATGAGCGGCAGAGCGATGGCCACGGGAATGTCGATGAACAACGGAAAGTCCAGCGGCACGCTGAACTGACTCGCGAGCAGCCAGACCAGCGCCGTCATGATCGAGGTGAGGACCAGCCCGGCAAGCCCGACCCAGAGACTGAGCTCCATGACGATGCGCCGCAGGCTTCCTATCGAGACTCCGAGCGCGCGCAGGCTCGCGAACTCCTTGAGATTGGCCAGGATCGCGCCCTGCAGCGTCTGCCACGTAATGACGACGCCGATGAACGCACCGATCACGACTGCGAATCCGATCATGACGGAAATGCCGCCCTCCTTCAGCATCGAGCGCCGGCTCACGCGCGACAAATCCGCGCGCGGCCACGCCTTGTACTGGCCCCTGCCCAGAATGTTCAGCTCGTCGGCCACCTGCGTCGCGCGCAACGGGTCGCGGATCTTCACCGCCAGCGGGCCGACCGTCGGTCCCGCGTTGCTCAGCCCCAGCAGCTCGGTCGTCTGGCGCGACATGAACACCATCGCGTTGAACATCGACGGATAGCCTTGCAGCGTCGCGCGAACCTTTACGGTGCGACCGTTGATCTTCGCCCTGTCGCCTACTTGCACGCCGAGCTTGCCGAGCGTGGAACGATCGACCACCACGGCGAACGGTTCCTTGAGCGCATCCACGATGGATGGGCTGAAATCACTGGGCAGCGTGACGGAGCCTTCGACCGGCTCGACGCCGACGACCTGCACGCCCGTTCCTGTCGGCGGCTGCCCGTCCTTGGGGAAGTTCGACCAGAATCCGAAGTTACCGTTGAGCGGCTGGACTTCGACCACTTCCGGGTGCGCATACAGGCCCGGAATGATACGGCGCGGCTGGCCGCCATTGTTGGCGAAGAGCGTGACCGCCTGGGGCGGCAGCACCATCACTTCCGCCGGAGAGCGATCGATGGTCGCGGTGAACGTCTTGCCCATGCCCATGAACATGCCGGCCATCGAGAGCACGAGCAGCCCCGCAACGGCGAGTGCGATGACCGCGGCGAGATAGCGTCGCCACTCGTAGAGCAGCGTCGACAACGCTAGCGACATGTCTCTCCCTTTTGAATCCGGCCGTTTGCATGAGAACCGCTGCTGCGGGCAAAGTTCAGTCCGCGCGCCGATACGAATCTACTACACGCGCGCCGGCGACTGAATCCGTAGAAATTGACGAGCTGAGTATGAGCAGCTCATATTAGCTGCGTGGGCAGAACATTACGAACGCAGGTCGCTTTGTACCTCGATGACGTGCACATCGAGCTGCTGGACAAGCTTGCGCAAAAGTCCGGTCGCACGAAGCAGGATCTGCTGCGTGAGGCTGTGAACACCCTGCTGGTCGAGTATCAGATGTTCAAGCTGCACCGGCGCAAGACGGGCAGAAAGCCCGATTCGGACCGCCCGCCGAGCGACTGATCGCGGTGAGCCCGCACGCGGAATCTGTCAAATCCGGTCGGTTCAGTCAGCTTTAAGCGAGCCGGCCTTAGCGTGTGCACCATGGAAGGAGCGGTCATGGCAACACTCACCGAGATCGACATTTCCGAGTCGCGCAAGGTCTTCGAGGCCTGCGATCGCAACGGCGACGGCTACATCGATTCCGATGAATTCAGCGCGTTGCTGGAAGAGCTCGACGCCGACGTCAGCCGCGCGGAGTGTCAGCTCAACTTCGAAGCTGTCGACACCGAGGGCGACGGCTACATCGGCTTCAAGGAATTCGTCGCGTGGTGGACGAACTGAGGAGCTCTGCAGAGGACCAGCACCTCGTCCACCTGCGCGTCGCCGATCAGTCCGTCGACGAACGTCAGCGGTTTCTGAAATCTCACGGCGAGCGGCATGAAGACCCGGTTGTACCACCACATCGCACGCTCGCGTTGATTGGTCAGGTACCACAGCCCGAGGTCCAGCAGACGGGAAGAGCGCGGCGCCATGCCGTAGATTGCGCTGCGCTCGATCTGCAGCCCGAACCGTGCGAGCCGCGCAGCCAATGTCGCAGGCTCATAACGCCGGCAGTGGCCGACGAAGTCATCGAAGGCCGTCCAAAGCGATTGATGCAGCGGCATCGATAACAGCAACGTGCCGCCGGGCGCGAGAACACGGGCCAGCTCGCTCAAGGCGCTGAAGTCGTCATCCACGTGCTCGATGACATCCATCGCACAGACCAGGTCGAACGTCTGGCTCTCGAACGGCAGATCGAGGATCGTTCCGACTTCGGCCTGTGCGCCGGCTTCGCGCAGGCGGGCTACGGCCCGTTCGCTCGTGTCGACGAAGCGCGTTCCGGCAAGAGGTAACCGGGGCCGCAAGCCCGGCCCAACTTCCAGACATCGCGAACCAGCGCGCAGCAGCGATTCGACCAGAGGCCAGCTATTGAAGCGCTGCGGAGCGATCAGCTGTGCCTCGTCCCACAGTGGCTCGTAGAAGGCGCGGTTGATCCGTTCCAGCTCCAGCGCCCGGCCAGTAACATCCACGGAAAGCATCCTCCGAACCGCAACCCAAGAGAGGATAATATCCGTTCGAATGAAGATCGTCGCAGTCACCAACATCAAAGGCGGCGTTGCACAAGGGGCGGCTACGTACACGCTTCGTTGCGAAGCAGGCGAAGGTGCCTCGGCAAAGAAGCTGGTGGCCGGCAAGCGCGAGCTGCCCGAGCTCCTCGTGCAGACCGGCTACGAACGTCTCGACGCCATCGCGGCACATGATGAGCGCGTCTTTGCGCGAGAAGTATGACGTGCTGTTCATGGACTGCCCGCCCGGCATCTCGCTGCTTTCCGAGAACGTTCTGCGTGCGGCCGATGCCGTCATCATTCCGATGCTGCCCTCGCCGCTTTCGGTGCGCATGCTGACGCAGCTCAGGGAGTTCATTCGGGACGAGGGCTGGTCCGATATCGTCATTCTGCCCTTCTTTTCGATGGTGGATCGCCGCAAGGCCCTGCATCAGGCGGTGATCGGGAGCGTGCGCACACACGTGCTCTCCATGCTCGCCACTGAGATCAGGTACGCGAGCGAGATCGAGCGCATGACCGTCCGTCGCGCGCCTCTGCCTGCTTACGCGCCCAGGAGTGTCGAGGGACAGATGTACTCGGCGTTGTGGAGCGAGATCGCCGGGCGCATCGGCATGACGATTCCGCGCGAGCAAAACCCCGCGCCGGCTCCTCCCGGTGCTCCGCTCGCGCAACAGCCCACGGAGATTGCCGCCAGCTCACTCGACCTTGGTTGAATCGGCCGACGGCTCCGTCTTGCGCTCCAGCCTGGCTTCGACGTCATTCAGAAGTTTGCGCGCCTTGTCCGTGTGCTCGCCCGGATGCGGGCTGTAAGCGAGCGGGACCAGCGTCTCCACAGCTTCCTTGTAGCGCTCATCGGAGACCATCTGCTGCGCAACGAGCCAGCGCAGCGATTGATCGAACGGCGCCAGCTGCATCGCCCATTCGAGGCCGGCAATTGCATTCTTCGAGGGACGCTCGCCCTCCTTCAGATACGTGGTATAGAACTGCACGAGCGGGACGGGATGGTCGTTCTCGACGCCGTTGGCCTTGATGAACTGAGCGCGTACATCGCGCCAGGATTCTTTGGGCAGCACGCCGCTCTCCACTTTGTGCGCGAGCGCGTAGCCTTTCTGAATGTGTGCGTTGATCTGCTTCGGGTCGATGGCAACAGCACGGTCGGCGGCGGCGATCGCCGCATCGTCGTTGCCGGCGTCGAACTCAGCCTCGGCGAGCGCTGCGAGCACTGTAGGGTCGTCCGGAAACCTCGCGGCCACTTCGCGCGCATCCGGCACCAGTTCCAGCGCCTCTTCGCGGGACACACCGACTTTCGACTCGAGCATGATCGGCAGCATCTCCGCCTCGCCCTTGCGAAGCTTGCGCACGTTGATGGGGCCGACGTTGAGATAGGGCGGATCGATGACCATGGCGCTCAGCCTGTGGCGCTTCATGTAGTACTCGAGATCCTTGTCGAGCTGCTGCAGGTCGCCGAAGACATTTTCGGCGGCATCCAGGGCGGAGTGGCCAGTCGCCAACTCGCGCTGATACTTCGTCAGCTCGCCGGCGCGCTCGGGCGCCATCTGCAGATAGTGGAACAGGACCCAGCTCTGTCCGTAGAACGAGTCGTAGCTGAACTTCTGCTCGTCGGCGCCGCCGTCGAAGTCGAGGAATTTCCGGATCGGCACCTCGCGCGCATACACCAGCTCATAGTTGCGGTGCGTGGCCGGAGCACCGAGCACGACACTGCCGTCCTCCCTGAACTTCGCGCCAGAGAAAAACTCCGCGAAGCCTTCGGTGAACCAGCGCGGGTACGCGCGGGCATTCAGCCCGGCCATGAAGTGGTGGGCGTATTCGTGATAGAGAATCGTTTCGCCCGACATCTCGTATCTCGATGGTCCTCGCACCCTGGGAATCAGCGCGACGGAAGATCCCGCACGCGGCAGGTACACGCCGGCCATGAATCGGTTCTTGGCGCCATAGACTTTGCGCACCTTGCCCGTGCTCGAGAGCACGAACACAGCCACACGGTTGGACAGGCCCGGCTTGTTCTGCTGCTTGTTGTAGAGGTGCGCCATGGCGGCGTGAAACCGCTCGAGCCGCGTGGTAAAGCCCAGGACTCCGACTTCATCCTGGTCGCTGTAGACGACGAAGTGATCGCCGCTGACCTCCAGCCACTCGTCAGCCTTCGCCGTTGCGGTGACCAGGAGGAGCGAGAGAAAACAGAGCGCGATGGAGCGCATTCCCGACAACTTCCGTGCTCGTTGTTCTTACGCCGTACGTTGCTACCCCGGGTGTTGGGTGTCAAGCCGTAACAAAACGGCCGTTCCGGCGTCATTACAGAATACCAAGGGGAGATTCGGACATGGGCTCATGGCGCTGGTTGGCAATCTCATTCGCTGTTCTGGGCATGACCTGCAATGCGCAGGCCGCGAACGACGCACCCGACGAGCTGGCGCCCACAGTCGACCATCACCAGCATCTGCTGAGTCCGCAGGGCGCAGCACTGCTCAACAATCCGGGGATTGCGGTGGACATCCCGGCCGCAGTGACGCAGGTTCTGCAGCAACACGAAGCCGGGTGGAACGAGCCAACCCGCCTTGCGGTCATCTACAGCGTGGATGCCGTCGTGATGGACGATGACAGCGAAGAGTGGCTGCGCGGCCGCGACGAGGTCGCGAAGTACATCGGCACCCGCTTCGCCCGGCCTTATCAGATCACACCCATCGCCTGCACAGGCGATGATCGCCGCGTTCGCCTGGCTGCGTACTACTCACGCGGCGAAGGCGCGGAGCGGCGTCACATCGGTTACGCGATGATCGAACTGGTTCGCGAAGGCGACGAGTGGCGAATCGCAACTGAGTACCCGATTTTCCCCGGTCCGCCGCGCCAGGAGCCTCTCGATGCACAGCAACTGGTTGCGATGCTGGACGCTGCGCATATCAAACGCGCAGTCGTGCTCTCCGTCGGCTATTGGTTCGATTCGCCGACGCGGCTATCGGCCAGGTCTGCCGAAGCTATGCAGGCGGAAAACACCTGGACAGCGGAACAGGCGGCGCGCTTTCCAGATCGCCTGGTCGCATTCTGCAGCCTCAATCCAGTGAGCGATGCCGCCACTGAAACCCTGCGTCGCTGCGCGGCCGACAAGCGCTTCAAGGGACTGAAACTGCACTTCGCCAATTCCCGCGTCGATCTGCTGAATGCGGATCATGTCCGCCGGATTCGCGAGGTGTTCGCGGCTGCGAATCGCGCCGGGCTGCCCATCGTGGCGCACGTTCGTAACAGCGACGACTACGGTGCGCGCGAAGCACATGTAATCGTGGAGAAGCTGCTGCCGGCCGCACCCGATGTTCCGATCCAGATCGCTCATCTGTGGGGCGGCGCCAATTTCGCGCCTGACGCCTTGGCCGTGTATGCAGAAGCGGTAGCAGCGCGACGCCCTGCCACGCGCCGACTGTACTTCGATGTTGCAGACGCCGCGCTGGTCGCCAACACGCCGGAGCTCGCGCAGGTCGTCGCCGATCGTCTTCGCCAGATCGGCCTCGATCGCATTTTCTACGGCTCCGACGCCGCCTTCGGCAATCACCCCGACCCGGGCGGCTCGTGGGCCGCCTTCCGCAAGGGCATTCCGTTGAGCCCGGCCGAGTTCGAGAAGATCGCGCACAACGTCGCGCCGTACCTGGTGTCGAAAGGCGACTAGAAATCCGACTTGCCGAAACGCGCTACGCCCTTGTTCATCCCCGGCGGATCGAGCACGGAGAGATCCAGCGGGAGCGGCTCGCCGATCCACTGTCCGAGCGACGTGTGATCCGCGAGATCGTCGTCGGTCAGCGGATGCACCAGAGCGGTCAGTCCAGTCGCCTTGATCAGCGATGTGATCTGCGGGACCGCTTCCTCGCGGAAGTGAATCTCGAACTGGGCCTTCGGATGCGGGCCCACGGGTTGGTCACGCAACTCGCCGACGAACAGCACACTCGCAAACTCGCCGACGCCTTTGGCTTCCAGCAGCCGCTGGCGCAGTCGATTCGCGGCGCCGCGCTCGCCGGGCGCAAAATAGATGTGCGCGTGATAGGGCTGACGTTCGGTAGCCATCGTTGCTCTCCTCATAGTTTCTCGCCAGGCAACCGGCTCGCTTGCTCGATCCAATCGGCGAGTTGCGCTTCGTCGAGCTCGTCGTTTTCGTAGATGTGGAAGTAGCGAACCTCCTTGTGCTTCGACTCGCCGGGCGGCACTGGACGCAGCGACCTGCCGCGAAAGAACGTCACCTTGACGTAGCTCGTGAAGCAATAGAAGCCCATGAACCAGCCCTGCCCTTCGATGCCGTAGAGCGGCCCGTTGTATTTCACGGCCTTGTACACGTCGGGAATGGTTCGCACGATGAGCGCATCGAGCCGACGCCCGATGGCGCGCTTCCAGCCGGGCATCGCCGCGATGTACTGCTTCACCGGCGCAGCGCCGTAGCCTTTTGCGATCTGCGGATTGCCGCCGGTCAGAAGCACCGGCTTTGTAACTTTGGCCGACTTCGCCTTCTTCGCCACTACCGCTCACTCCGAATGAACCAACCCAGGGTTGCTGGCATCGAATGATACGCATAGGTAGGGGTTGCCATGCGTACTCTAGCGCTCGCTTGCGTTTCTCTGGTGCTGTCCACACCCGCATTCGCCGGCGACATCGACGATCAGTTCGCGGCGGGAATGGGCGGCATCCTGTTTGGAACGAAGCTCGATGACCTGATCGCGATGCGCCCCGGCGGGGACCAGCACTTTTCCACGGCCACTGGGCACCGCTCCCACTTCCTCGACGATGACGAGCCGCTGTTCGGCATCGAGCGGCGCGACATGCGGGTTCAGTACCATCTCGACAAGAACAACGAAGTGCGCTGGGTCGCCCTCGGCGTGCCCTACGCCATGCGCGAGCAGCTCCTCGGCCAGCTGATGGCGACATTCGGTCGATACTGGGAATCCTATTCGGAGCCTACTGTCGTCAACTACCGCTGGCCTGCAGACAAGCGCGTTCGCATCAGCGTTCGAGCCTCGCGAGCTCCGAAGAACGGCATCCTTGAATTCTGGGTGGAGGTCACCGCGCCTGAGGATACGCGGCGCTAGTGCGTGCGTAGCGGCTCGGCGACTGCCCGACGTGTCGGCTGAACGCAGTACTGAATGTGCTTGCGGAACCGTAGCCAACCCGTTCGGCGACTTCGGCCAATCCAAGGCTGTCGTCGCGACGGAGCAGGTCCTTCGCGAGCGCCATGCGCCAGGCCAGCAGATATTCCATCGGCGGCAGGCCGACAGTGCGAGTGAATCGCTCGAAGAACGCGGAGCGGGACAGCGCGACTTTCTTCGCCAGCTGCGCCACGGTCCATGAACGAGCCGGGTCGCCGTGGATGTGTCGCATGGCTGCTGCCATCCGACCGTCGGCCATTCCTCGCAACAATCCCGGCGGCGCCGTGTCTGCCGGTTTCGATCGCAATGCTTCGATGAGCAGCAACTCCACGAGGCGCGCGAGCACTGGCTCGCGTCCAGGCCTGCGCTCGCCCGCTTCCTCGCCGACGAGCTTCACCAGTGCCGAAAGCCGCTCGACACCACGCACGTGCACGACAGGGGGCAGCAGCGACACCAGCAGCGCTGCGTCGGGCGATTCAAAAGCAAAGTAGCCGCCGAGCAAGCGCACATCCGGGCGGCCACCGCGTCGACCGTGCCGGACTTCGCCGATGGCCTCCGAAGCTGCCGCTCTCGCATCGATGAGCACGGGCCTGGCCGACTCGAAGCTCGACATCGTGAAGCCCGGCGTCGCCGGCAGGAGCACGAAGTCGCCCGCTTCCAGAGTCACGGCATCATGGCCTTCGACCGCCAGCAGACAGCGACCTTCGAGCACGGTAGCGAAGCTCGGCTGACCGAAAGCTGAGTACCGCACGCCCCACCGACCTGCCCCGCTGATACCCTTCGAGAACACCGTGCGTGGGCGCAGCAGCGCAATGATGTCCGCGAGCGGATCGACCATGGCCGGACTCTCACCAACGAAAAATGGACTTTCGATTGTAGAGAGTCCGGTCCGCCAGCACTATCGTTGCGCTCCATCGAACCTGATGGAGACGCTCATGAAGACGGTGCTGATTACCGGTTGCTCGTCCGGCTACGGCCTCGAGACCGCCCGACACTTCCTCGCCAAGGGCTGGAACGTCATCGCCACGATGCGCACGCCGCGCCAGGACCTCGTGCCACGGTGGGAGAGGCTGCGCGTGCTGCCGCTCGATGTGACGAATCCGGCCAGCATCGCGGCGGCGGTCGAGGCCGCCGGGCCGATCGACGTGCTCGTCAACAACGCCGGCATCGGCTTGTTCGGCGCCTTCGAAGCCACGCCGATGCTGACGACGCGCGCAGTGTTCGAGACCAACACGTTCGGCGTGATGGCCATGACTCAAGCCGTACTACCGCAGTTCCGCACGCGTAAGGCCGGGGTGGTGATCAACGTGACCTCCAGCGCCACGCTGGCCCCGATGCCTCTCGTAGCCGTTTACACGGCGAGCAAGACGGCAATCGAAGGATTCACGGCTTCACTCGCATTCGAGCTCGAAGCTTTCAACGTGACCGTCAAGCTGGTCGAACCCGGTTACGCGCCGAGCACGCGTTTTGCCGAGAACGGTGGCGCGCGCATGAAAGGACTGATTCCGCCGGCGTACGCGCCCTTCGCCGAGCGCATCTTCGCGGCCATCACGCAGCCGGCCGCGGTAACGACCGAGTCCGATGTTGCCGAAGCGGTCTGGCGTGCCGCGCACGACACGTCAGGGCAGCTGAGATTTCCGGCGGGCGCGGATGCCGTCGCGCTGGCGCAGTCGCTATAGTAGAGACATGAAGCGACTGCTGAGCGTATTGGTCCTGTTCGGTGTCCTGGTCGGAACAGCTTCCGCACAGGACACCGCCTCGCAAGCCCACGAGGGCGTCGGCAGCGACGGCATCTTCCGCATTACACCGCAACGACCGGTGAGCGAGCTGCGTGCAGAAGCACTGGCTGCGCAGCCGCCGGCTGAGGTCGGACAGTTCCGTAAGAGTGACCTGGTCGAGATCACGAAGCTCGATCCGACGATCAAGCTCGACATCCGCTACGCGACCGCCAACAACTTCCTCAGCACGCCGGTCTACAAGCGTCCCGCTGCGTATCTGCAACGGCCCGCTGCCGAAGCGCTCGTTCGCGTCCATCGCGCGCTGGCCGGCCATGGCTACGGCTTGCTGATTCACGACGCGTACCGGCCGTGGTGGGTCACGAAGGTCTTCTGGGAAGCCACTCCGCCGAAGCTCCGTGAATTCGTCGCAGATCCGGCTCAGGGCTCGCGACACAATCGCGGCTGCGCGGTCGACCTGACACTGTATGACCTGCGCACCGGCAAAGCCGTATCGATGCCGAGCGTCTACGACGAGATGTCGCCGCGCGCGTATCCCAACTACAAAGGCGGCACGCCAACCGAGCGCGACCATCGCGAGTTGCTGCGACGGGCGATGGAACATGAAGGCTTCAGCGTCTACGAGACGGAGTGGTGGCACTTCGACTTCAAAGACTGGCGTGAGTATCCGATCGTGAACCGGGATTTCGAGTAGCATGTCACTAAACAATTGGGAGAACCCATGCACCTGACCCGACGCGACGTCCTCGAAGCAGCGCTGATCGGCGCCGCCGCCACCGCCGGTGGCTTCTGGGTCAAGGACGGCCTCGCCTCGTCCTCGTCGAAGTATGCCGACGTGTTCGCCGAGCTCGATCGCTTCGCCGAGCAGTTCATGCGCGACATGAACAGTCCAGGGATGACGCTGGTGCTCGCCGATCGCGAGGGCGTGCAGCGGGTCACGACGTACGGCTTCGGCGATCTCGACCGGCAACGCAAGCTGAATGCCGATGAGCTGTTTCAGATCGGCTCGATCACCAAGTCCTTCCTCGCGCTCGTGCTGCTGCAATTGCGGGAAGAAGGCAAGCTCGACCTGAACAAGCCGGTCGTCGAATACCTGCCGTGGTTCCGTATTCAATCGGCGTTCGCACCGATCACGACGCATCATCTGCTGACGCACACGTCGGGCTTGCCCGGTGCGCCGGAACCGTTCCCGTCGGACCCTGCCGAGCGGCACCTTGCCGCCTATGCGCCGGGCGAACAGTTCCACTACAACAACATGGCCTTCACGCTGCTCGGTTATCTCGCCTGGACGCTCGACGGTCGCGAGCTGCCCGAGATCTTTCGTGAGCGCATCTTCAAAGCGCTCGGCATGTCGCAGAGCGAGCCGGCAATCGACTTCGCGATGCGCCCTCGCATGCCGAGAAGCTATCAGCCCTTCTGGGGCGAACGTCCTTACCCACGACATGGCGAGCTGTGCGAGGCGCCGCAAATCGTCAGCTCAAGCGGCGCCGGCTGCATCGCTGCGACGGCGCGCGACATGGGTGCGTACGTTCAGATGATCGCGAATCGTGGTCGCGGCCCGAAGGGCAACCTCGTCTCTCCGGAAAGCTTCGAGTTGTTCTCCAAGCGACACATCAAAGCCGAGGAATTCGGCCCGACTGCAAGCTACGGATACGGCATTGCCGTCGACGAGCTCGACGGCAATCCGCTGCTGCGACACACCGGCGGCATGGTCTCTTATATGTCTGCGCTGCAAGTCGATCTGGTAGCAGGTATCGGCGGTTGGGCCTCCGTCAACGCGCAGCAGGGATATCGACCGAATGCCGTCGTGAAGTACGGACTGCAACTCATGCGGGCTCATGCCGAGAAGAAAAAGTCGCCGGCCGCGCCGGCGCCTGACTCGGAGTTCGAGATCGCGAATGCCGGCGACTACGCCGGCACCTTCAGCGGCGAGCAGGGACAACTGGAATTCGCGAGCGAGGGCAAGAAGCTGTTTCTGGTGCGATCAGGCAAGCGAATCGCGCTCGAGCAGGGCGGCGAGCCCGACCACTTCCAGGTCAGCGATCCGGCGGTCACGCGCTTTCCGCTCGTGTTCGGCCGCAAGAACGAGAATGGGCCGGTCGTCGAAGTGAGCAATGGCGACGCGTGGTACACGGCCGCCGCCTACGACGGACCGCGCCAGTTCCAGGTACCGGAAGCCTGGCGCAGCTACGTCGGTCACTACCGCAACGAAGATCCGTGGATGGGCTCGATCCGGGTGTTCATCCTCAAGGGCAAGTTGCTGGTCGACGGCACGCCGCTCGAGCTCGACGGCGATCGGTTCCGCCTGCGCGACGAGCCCTCCAACACCGAGTGGATTCGTTTCGGCGAGGTCGTCAACGGCAAGTGCATGCGCCTGAAATACTCGGGCGTCGATCTGTGGCGGGTGGCGACCGCCTAGCCTTCCTGCTCCGCGACCCATTGCGGGTTGAAGGCCACTTCCCAGACGTGACCGTCCGGGTCCTGAAAGTACCCGGTGTAGCCGCCCCAGAACGTTTGGTGCGCCGGCTTGA
>Ga0111539_10001720_pt1 | contig 29144 bp, 21 predicted proteins | sample RhiMethybrSRZTD1_FD_79667 | JGI IMG/M metagenome (GOLD analysis project Ga0111539, IMG submission 79667) | Populus rhizosphere microbial communities from Tennessee, USA - Rhizosphere MetaG P. TD hybrid SRZTD1 (version 2) (version 2) | ecosystem: Host-associated > Plants > Roots > Rhizosphere >...
CGGTCGTTCAGCCTTGAACCATCTTAGTCCAAGCGGAAGTCGGCCCCCAGATAAATCCGGCGCACGTCCTCATCGGCGGCGAGCGAGTCCGGCGTTCCGCTCCGAAAAATGATGCCATCGTGCACGATGTAGGCCCTGTCAGTGATCCGCAGCGTTTCGCGGACATTGTGATCCGTAATCAGCACGCCGATGCCTCGCTCTTTCAGGTGAAACACGATCTTCTGAATCTCCGTCACTGCGATGGGGTCGATGCCCGCGAACGGCTCGTCGAGCAGCATGAACCGCGGCGACATCACGAGCGCGCGCGTGATCTCGGCACGCCGCCGCTCTCCGCCGGACAGCGTGTACGCTGGCGCCGACGCCAACGGCGTCAGATGAAGCTCGGCGAGGAGATCGGCAAGCCGAGCCTGCCGAGTCGCGGCGTCGAGGTCCAACGTCTCCAGGATGCCGAGAATGTTCTGCTCGACCGTCAATCCGCGGAAGATCGATGGCTCCTGCGGCAGATAGCCGATGCCTTTCCGGGCACGCACGTACATCGGCGCGTCCGTGAGGTCTTCGTCATCGAGGATGACGCGGCCCGAATCCGGCCCGGTGAGTCCGACCGTCATGTAGAAAGTCGTCGTTTTTCCCGCGCCATTCGGGCCGAGCAGGCCGACGATCTCTCCCGAAGCGACCTCGATGCTCACGCCTCGCACCACCGTGCGCCCGCCGTACGATTTCGTGAGTTCCTGCGTGCGCAGCGTGGACACGAGCGTGGCCGACGACGGACCGTCGCGTTTCAACGCGACGTCTGGAGTGGGCACGGGATGTTCCTGGTGTCGGTACGGGACTCCTCGTTGCCGTCAACGCTGATCGTATCGGTCGACTTGTAGAAGGTCAACGTTCGTCCGCTCCACTCGCGGCAGGATGGCGGTGTCGTCGTAGTGGCCGCGGCCCGGACGACCACAGTGACCGGAATGGCCCGTTCACCCGAAATCACGTACTGCTCTTTGGCAGCGACATAGGTGAGGCGCGCGCCCGAGGCGGATTTCGTCTCCATCTTCAGCGTCACATTCGTAAACGCTTCCAGCCGTTCCATCCGATTGTCCGGCTTCGCGAGCACGATATCGATGCGCCCTGCGTGAAGGTCACCCTGCGGGCCCGTCACCTGCGCGTCGCGGACCGGTGTGCCGGCTCCACGTCCGGTGGACGCAGCAGTGGCGGCAGGGCTTGTCCCCTTGCCCCTTGTCGGTCCCACGGGCGCCGCACTATAGGTGATCGTTCGGCTCGTGTCGACGTAGCGAATCTCGTGGCCGCTACCGGTGATGCGGCCCGACTCCAAATCGAGCGCCGACCGCGCCGATCCGGTTGCCACGAGGTCACCGCGCTCGCGATCGATCGCAATCACGTCTCCGTTGATCGACGTCGATCCTTGGAAGAGCCGTGCATTTCCGGTATACGTGGCCTGACCCGTTGCCGAGACATACTCGAGGCCGTCCGCGTTGACGCTGGCGGCCTCCTCTTTACGGAGCAGTCCGGGCATCGCGCGCGCGCTCGTCGAGGCACTGCCTTGACCGCGCGAGCCCTGTGTGTCCGGCCGCAGTGTCGTTTTCACCTGTTTCGCCGAGAGCCGTCGAGTCTCGAGCGCCACGTCGATCTGGCGGGCGTCGATGGCGATTTGATCGAGGGTCATGTGCGACATCAGGCCCGTGCCAGGTCCGCTCAGCGCGATCGCGTTCTTCGATGGCTGGTAGCGGACCTCCGGCGCCGACGCGCTCAGGTCGGTCTCCTCGAAGACGACATTTCCAGTGAAGACGGCCTCGGTCACGGCGTCGTCTGCCAGCATCGTCGTGAGCGCTTTGGCGCGAAGAACACGCGGCGACGTGCCTCGGCGGGCGGGCTCCTGGTACTCGACGGCGTCAGTGAAACGGGCTTCGGTCAACCCGCGGCCTTCCTCGCCTGTTGCGTCCATCGCGCGCGCCGTGATGCGCCCGCCGGGCGAATCACCAGACGGGGGAAGGTCGAGGCGCACGTTGTCGCGTCCGGTCGACGAGACAATCGAGCCATCGGGTGCCAGCACCATATCGAGCGTATTCGCCGCCATCGATCGCGTGGGACCCTCGCCGTGCGCTGCCGGCGTGATCTCGCCGTTGCCGTTCAGTACGACCCGCTCGAGCGTCCGGCCGTCCTCGCTGTAGTCCATGTCGATGTCGCGCGCATTCATCGCCTGAATCGCCGCGCCGCCGGTGACCTTCGAATTGCCGCGCAGCTCGAGATACGTAACGACCTCGTTGTTCTCCGCCAGCCGCGCCGTCGAATGATCGCTGTCGACCACCTGAGCACCCCGAACGACGTGGACGCGCATGTCGAGCGTCAGCACGTGCTGCAGCCGATCGAGCGTGGCGCTCCCGGCCGTGAAGTCCGTCGTCGGGTGCCCTTCATCGTCGACGACGGAGATGACCGCCTGTTCGCGGATGGTGAGGACGTCGTTGGTCTGGTCGTAGGTTCCGTTCGTGCCGGAGCCGCTCATCTTCCCCTTCTTGAACCTCACGGCACCCGGGACCCGGACGACGCCGTCGGCGGCGCTGTGCGTCGCGCGATCGGCAGTCATCTCGAACCCATCGCTGGCGGTCAGCTTGACGTGTCCGGTGAGCTCTTTCTCGTCTTGCTTCGCGCCGGCCCGCGCCTCGTCGGCGATGACCACGAAGCTGCGGCCGTCGCTTCGGGGCGGCACGGTGATCTGGACGTCGATCAGTCTCGCCGAGCCATCCTCGTAGGAGAGTGATTGCTCCCAGGCGATTTCGAAATCGCGCTGTGCGGTGCGATAGCGCCGCTGCGAGCCGCGTCCGCTCTCGACGGTCGCCTTGGGGTCCGTGTGCTGGATCTGCGGCGGCGCGGACACAGCCGGTCGCGTCCCGATGGACCGATACACCACGACCGCCACGGCGATGCCAAAGATCGCCACGACAGCACGCGCCCGCTTCTGCCAGGTCGTCATCCTGTAGGGTCCGGCTGTAGCCGGACCGTAAAGGTCAGGATAGCACCCGTGGGACGTCAGTTCTGCGGAGCTTTGAAATCGGCGATCGACAGCTGCAGATAGCGCTCGCCGTTCCAGATGTCCTGTTCGAGCGAGAACGCCAGATCGATCGCCGTGCGGTGCTCGGCCACGAACTCCTCGCGTTCCGAAGCGCGCCAGGCGATGCCGCGCATGACGCGTCCGTCCTGCTTGAAGGCCATCTTCAGATGGCGCTCTTTGACCCGCCGCGGCCCATCGACGATTTCGACGCCGCTGGTGTGGAATACGGGCCGTGGGTTGCCGGCACCGAATGGCGCCAAGGTGGTCAGCTCCGAGGCGACCCGCTCGTCGATGCCGCGGAACCCAAGCGCGCCGTCAATCCAAAGACGCGGCCGCAGATCGTCGGGCTGCAGCCGGGCATCTGCGAACTCGTTCACGCGGGCCCGCAGCTCGCGGACCCGACCGGTCTCGATCGTCAACCCGGCCGCCTGCTTGTGGCCGCCGAAGCGGATCATCAACTCGGGGCACGATTCGAGCGCCCCCAGCATGTCGAACGACGGGATGCTGCGGCAGGACCCGTGTGCCACGTCGCCATCGGTGGAAATCACGATCGCGGGTCGATGAAACGCGTCGACCAGCTTGGACGCCACGATGCCGATGACGCCACGATGCCAACCCTCCCCCGCCACGACGATGACGGTGCGAGATCCAACCTCCAGATCGGTTTCGACCGCCTTCCGTGCGGCGGCGACGATGTCGGCCTCTTCCTGCTGGCGCCGGACGTTTTCGGCGTCGAGCTGTGCTGCGAGCTGGCGCGCTTCAGCCGCCATGCCCTCATCGGCCGCGAGCAATAGTCGAGCGGCGATATCGGGCGAGCTCATCCGGCCGGCGGCGTTGACCCGTGGCGCGAGCACGAACCCGATGTGATAGCTGTCGATCTCCTTGCCGGTGAGGCCGCACACGTCGAGCAACGAGCGCAGGCCGACCTTGTGAGGCCCTTTCGACAGCATGCCGAGCCCGAGCTTCGCGATGATCCGGTTCTCACCGGTGAGCGGCACGACGTCGGCGAGCGTGCCGATCGCTGCGACCTTGACGAACGCCGGCAGCCACGCCATCCGGCCGGCGCGCAGGCAGAGCGCGTGCACCAGCTTGAGCGCAACGCCGACGCCCGCGAGATTCTTGTCGGAGTAGCCGCAGTCGTGGCGCTTCGGATTGATCACCGCGAGCGCGCGCGGCAGGGTGACGTCGGGCTCGTGGTGATCGGTGACGATCAGATCGAGGCCAAGACGTCGCGCGTGGTCCGCCGCTTCGATCGCGCGGATACCGCAATCGACCGAGATCACGACGGCGACGCCGTCGGCGTGCAGGCGATCGAGCGACGCGGGCTGCAAGCCGTACCCGTCTCGCATCCGCTCCGGGATGAAGTGGGTCACGTCGGCGCCGATCAACTCGAGCGCCCGCCTGAGGATCACCGTGGACGTGATGCCGTCCACGTCGTAGTCGCCGTGGATCGCGATGCGCTGCTTGAGTGCGATGGCGCTGAGGATGCGCTCGACGGCCGTTGCCATATCCGTGAGCGTGAACGGATCGAGCAGATCGTCGAGCGTTGGCGAGAGGAAGCGCCGTGCGCGGTCGACGTCCGAGATGCCGCGAATGCACAGCAGACGCGCCGCCACGCCAGAGATCTGCAGCGCGTTCGACAGCTCTGCCACCGCGGCGTCGTCACACGAGAGCGTTTCCCAGATCAGATCAGCCTTCGGCAATGCCGACATTCCCCATGGCGCGCCATTTCTCGTAACGGGCATTGAGGCGCGCGCTCGACCCCATCGCGCGCACCTCGTTGAGCGCGCGTGCGAGCGCCGTATCGAGCAGCGTCGCCGCCAGACCCGGATTGGTGTGCGCCCCACCGCGCGGCTCGGGCACGATCTCGTCGATCACACCAAGACGCAGCAGATCGGGCGCAGTCAGCTTGAGCGCTTCGGCCGCCTCGACCTTGCGCCCGGCGTCGCGCCAGAGAATCGCGGCGCATCCTTCGGGCGGTATCACGCTGTAGATCGCGAACTCGTGCATGAGGATCCGATCGCCCACCGCCAGCCCCAACGCGCCGCCACTGCCCCCTTCGCCGTGCACGATGACGATGATGGGAACATCGAGCGCGGCCATCTCGCGCAGGTTCAAGGCGATCGCCTCCGAGATGCCTCGTTCCTCCGACTCGATGCCGGGGTACGCCGCCGGCGTGTCGATGAAGGCGACCACGGCGCGGCGATACTTTTCGGCCAGCTTCATCGCCCGAAGCGCCTTCCGGTAGCCCTCCGGCTTGGCGTAGCCGAAGTTGCGGTAGATCTTCTGCTTGGTGTCGCCACCGCCTTTGTGGTGACCGACAACCAGCACCGGCTCGTCCTTGTAGTTGGCAAAACCGGTGACGATCGCATGGTCGTCGGCAAACCGGCGGTCGCCGCTGATTTCGGTGAACTCCGTGAACAGGCGATTGACGTAGTCGAGCACGGTCGGACGGCTCGGATGTCGCGCCACCAGGACACGCTGCCAGGGCGTGAGGTTCTTGTAGATCTCCCCCCGAATCGTGTCGATCCGATGGTTCAGGCTGTCGATGGAGCGCTGACGCTCGGGCGTCACCGGCAGCATCGACACGGCTTCCAGCTCTTTCAGCAGCAACGCGATCGGTTCCTCGAATTCCAATGTGTCAGGAGGCATGGACAGACCAGGTCACCGCCCGTCGACCTTGGTCGGGGCGTCCTGAGCGACAGTCGACGAACGGAGGCTGACGGACCCAGCGCCGCAGATCTTTTCGACGTCGGACACCAGGCTCTCCGACGGCCGCACGCGGATACCGCTGACGTCCGCCGTGACACGGATGTGACGCTCTTGTTCGTGAATGACGAATGCCACGCGCCGATCGCCCTTGTGGTGCGCCAGCACGTCGAACAGCTTCTCGAACGTGGCGCGGCCGTGCGGCGGCATCGACAGCCGGATCGCGACCGATTTGGCGAGCCGCTCGCGCACCATTTCGATCGGCACGATCTCGGACGCGAGAATCCGCGCCGACTCGTCGTCGCGCTCGAAGCGCCCGGCCACGCACACGGTCTTGCCCGCGTCCGCCAGGTGGCCGAATTGCTTGAATGCCTCCGGGAACACGACGACCTCGATGCTGCCATCGGCATCGTCGAGCATGAAGACGCACATGCGATCGCCTTTGCGGGTCTTCAGCGGCCGCAAGCCCGACACGATGCCGCCAATCGAAATATCTTCGGCAAGGGGGCGTCCGTTTCCGGCCGGTCCGGCCGCCTGGCCCGCTCCGTTTGCTGCCGGCACGGCGGCCGCCGGCACGGCCACATCCTCACCATCGTCCTGCGGCTGCGGCACCTCGGCAGACTCTTTCTTGACGATCAGATCCTTCGTCGTCTTCGACCCGTACTCCTTGAGGTCGTCGGCCCACCGGTCGATCGGATGGCCGCTCCAGTAGAGTCCCAACGCCTCTTTCTCGAAATTCAGCTGATCGATTTCCGACCACGCAGGCACGTCTGGAAGCGGCACGACTGTCGGCCCGCTGTCGTCGGAATCGCCGGCGCCGAACAGATCGACCTGACCGAGATCCTTGTTGCGCTGGGTGCGGTTGCCATGCTCGAAGGCGCTTTCGATGGCGGCAAACAGCCGCGCACGAAGAAGCGGCAGGGGCTGACGCAGCGCTGCGCGTGTGTGCGGATCGACCAGGGTGTCGCACGCGCCCGACTTGACGAGCGCCTCGAACACACGTTTGTTGGCGATGCGCAGATCGAGAATCTCGCACAGCGGGTGCAGCGACGGAATGCGGCCGCCGAGCGCGTTGCGCGCCTGGATGATGGCGTTGATGGCGCCTTCACCGAGGCCCTTGATCGCCGTCAACCCGAAGCGGACGCCGCGTCCTGGTTCGACTGTAAAGGTCAGCTGACTCTCGTTGATGTCCGGCGGGAGGATCGGGATGCCGCGATCACGGCTCTCGGCCAGATACATGGCGAGCTTGTCGGTGTTCTGAGCCTCGATCGTCAGCAGCGCCGACGTGAAGTGCCACGGGTAGTTCGCCTTCAGGTAGGCGGTCTGATACGCCAGGAAGGCATAGGCGGTCGAGTGCGACTTGTTGAAGCCGTAGCCGGCGAAGTACTCCATCAGATCGAAAATCTTCGCCGCCTTCTTCTCGTTGACTCCCTTCTTGCGGGCGCCATCCATAAAGGCTTCCCGCTGCTTGGCCATGACCTTCGGATCTTTCTTTCCCATGGCCTTGCGCAGCACGTCGGCCTGTCCGAGCGTGAAGCCGGCCAACGCCTGGGCGATGCGCATCACCTGCTCCTGATACGCGATGACGCCATAGGTATCGGAGAGGATCGGCTCGAGCTGAGCGAGCTCGTACTTCACTTCGGTGCGCCCCTGCTTGCGCGCCACCCAGTCGTCGACCATGCCGCTCTTCAGCGGACCGGGGCGATACAGCGCATTGAGCGCGATCAGGTCGTCGATCCGCTCCGGCTTCGCCTTGCGGAGCAGATCGCGCATGCCCGAGCTCTCGAACTGGAAGATGCCGAAGGCGGCGCCGTCGCCGAAGACCTTGTAGGTCTTGGGATCGTCGAGCGGGATCGCGTCGATATCGATATCGATCCCTTCGGTGCGCTTGATCTCCTTCAAGCAGTCCTGGATGAGCGTCAGCGTGCTCAACCCGAGGAAATCCATCTTGAGGAGACCGATGCGCTCGACCTCCTTCATGTTCCACTGCGTCGTGATTTCGTCGCGCGCCCCCTTGTAGAGCGGCGCGTAGTCGGTAATCGGCCCTGGCGCGATCACCACGCCGGCGGCGTGGACGGACGCATGGCGCGACATCCCCTCGAGGCGCTTGCCGATCTCGATGACCTCCTTCACTTTCGGGTCGCGCGCCACCATGTCCTTCAGGACCGGGTTCTCGGCAAGCGCCTTCTCGAGCGTCATGTCGAGCGCCGGCGGGATCTGCTTGGCGATGTTGTTGACGTCGGCGTACGGCATGTCGAGCGCCCGTCCGACGTCGCGCACGACGGCCTTCGCCTTCATCGTCCCGAAAGTGATGATTTGAGCGACGTTCTCGCGGCCGTACTTTCTCGTGACGTAATCGATCACGTCGCCACGGCGGCGCTCGCAGAAGTCGACGTCGATATCCGGCAGCGACACACGCTCGGGGTTGAGGAACCGCTCGAAGATGAGATCGAAGTCGAGCGGATCGACATCGGTGATGCGCATGCACCACGCCACCAACGACCCGGCCGCCGAGCCCCGACCCGGCCCGACCGGAATGCCCTCCTCGCGCGCGTAGCGGATGAAATCCCAGACGATCAGGAAGTATCCGGTGTAGCCCATCTTCCTGATCATCTCGATCTCGTACTCGAGACGACGGGCGTACTCGTCGATGGTGTGGTGTAGCTTGCCCGCGGCGGCGAGCTGCTGCAGACGCGTGAGCCGCTGTGCGTAACCGTCGCGCACCACGTGCTCGAAGTACTCGTCCAGCGTGTACCCCTCCGGCACGCCGAACGACGGCAGGTGATTCTGACCCGTCGGGATCGTGACGTTGCAGCGCTCGGCGACCAGCAGCGTGTTGGCCAGCGCCTGTGGATAGTCCCGGAAGACCGCGGCCATCTGATCGGCCGTCTTCAGGAAGAACTGGTCGCCGGTGTACCGCAGGCGCTGTGCGTCGGTGACCGTCTTGCCGGTACCGATGCACAGCAGGATGTCGTGCGGCTGGGAGTCGCCCTGACGCAGATAGTGGACGTCGTTCGTCGCGACGATCGGCAGTTCCAGCTCTCGCGCAAGCGGCACGATGCCGCGGATCACGGTCTTCTGCTCCTCGATGCCCTGATACTGCATCTCGAGGAAGAAGTTGTTCGGGCCGAGGATGTCGCGCAGCCGTGCAGCGGCTTCGAGCGCCGGACGCGCCTGCTCAACTTTCAACGCGCTCGCCACCTCACCTTTGAGGCAGCTGCTGAGACCGATCAACCCGCTCGAATGCTGGGCGAGCAGGTCCTTGTCGATGCGCGGGCGGTAGTAGAACCCTTCGGTGTAGCCGGACGACACCAGCTTGATCAGGTTCTTGTACCCCTCGTCGGTCTCCGCCAGCAGCACCAGGTGGTTGGTCTCGGTCTGCGGACCGCTCTTCTCGAACCGACTCCCCTGCGCGACGTAAACCTCACAGCCGAGGATCGGCTTCAGCCCCCGATCGCGCGCGTGATCGTGAAACGCCACCGACGAGAACATGTTGCCGTGCTCGGTCACGGCCAGCGCCGGCATCTTCACCTTCACCGCTTCGTCCAGCAGCTCGTCGATCCGGCACGCGCCGTCGAGCAGCGAGAACTCGGTGTGCAGGTGAAGGTGGACGAACTCAGGCATTCGTCATTGCTCGATCTATTCCCATTCAATCGTCGAGGGCGGTTTCGACGAGATGTCGTAGACCACGCGATTGATTCCGCGCACCTCGTTGACGATCCGCGACGAGATCGCGGCAAGCAGATCGTGCGGCAATCGCGCCCAATCGGCGGTCATGCCGTCGAGGCTCTCGACGGCGCGGATGGCGACCGTGTATTCATAGGTGCGCGCATCGCCCATCACGCCGACGCTCTGCACCGGCAGCAGCACGGCGAAACTCTGCCACAGCCGCTCGTACCAGCCGGCCCGTCGCACTTCTTCGGCGACGATGCGATCCGCCGCGCGCAGCAGCGCGAGACGGTCGGACGTAATCTCGCCAATCACTCGAACGGCGAGGCCCGGGCCAGGGAACGGCTGTCGGACCACGAACTCACGATCCAGGCCGAGGTCCTGGCCAACACGCCGCACTTCGTCCTTGAACAGATCGCGCAGCGGCTCCACCAGTTTGAAGCGCATGCGCTCGGGCAGGCCGCCGACGTTGTGATGGCTCTTGATCACGACCGCCGGTCCGTGTACCGAGGCCGACTCGATCACGTCCGGATACAACGTCCCCTGTCCGAGAAAATCGAATCCGCCAAGCTCGGTCGCGCGCTGGTCGAACACGTCGATGAACGTCGCCCCGATGACCTTGCGCTTCTGCTCGGGATCGGTCACGCCAGCGAGACGTTGGAGAAACAACGCGCTCGCGTCGACGAAATCGAGCGGCAGCCGCAGCTTGCCGCGGAAGCGTGCTTGAATCTGGTTCGCTTCGTCATGGCGAAGCAGGCCATTGTCGACGAAGATGCACGTCAAACGATCGCCGATGGCGCGATGGATCAACATCGCCGCGACGGTCGAATCGACGCCACCGGAGAGACCGCAGACGACCTTGCCCGCGCCAACCTGACGACGAATCCGATCGGTCGCCTCTTCGATGAACGACGCAATCGTCCAGTCGCCAACACAGCCGCACACGTTGTACGCGAACGTACGCAAAATCTCGGTGCCGTGATCGGTGTGGGCGACCTCGGGATGGAACAGCAGCGCATAGAGCTGACGATCGGGCGCTTCCATCGCGGCGATCGGCGCAGTGGCGCTGGTGGCCGCGATCTGGAACCCCGGCGGCACGGCCGCCACATCGTCGCCATGGCTGGCCCACACTCTCAGCTCACCGGGCACGTCAGTGAACAGACGGGGCGCCGTGCTATGTCCGGGTACGCCGTTGGCCGCGACTCTGACGAAGGCGTGCCCGAACTCGCGATGTCCCGAGCGCCGCACTTCGCCGCCCAGCATGTCGGTCATCAACTGCATGCCGTAGCAGATGCCGAGCACAGGCTGCCCAAGCTCGAACAACCCCACCTCACACCGCGGGGCGCCATCGTCGGACACGCTGCTGGGTCCGCCCGACAGGATGACGCCTACCGGATCCTTCGCACGAATCGTATCGAGCGGCGTGTTGAAGGGCACGATCTCTGAGTAGACCGACAGCTCGCGCAATCGACGAGCGATCAGCTGAGTGTACTGAGACCCGAAGTCGAGAACGAGAATGGTCTGGTGCACGGCGATCGATCAGGGCCCAGGAATCAGGCCGCAGGCCTCGGTTGTTTCGGAGTCCGGACGAGCAGACGCGGTATTATCCCACAACATATAGTGGCTCGATCGCTGCGAACGTACGTCTTATTGCTGTTCTTCTGCTTGGGCAGCTGCCCACAGACACTGATACTCGCCCAAGGTCAGCCGACGCCGGCGCCGCTCAACCCGGCGACGCCCGCAACGACCAACCCGGCAACGCCAACCCCGACCAATCCAGCGAGGCCAGGAGCGACCAACAAGAAGGTCGTCGAACCGCCTCTAGCCGGGCTGCTGCCCTCCGAACAGGCGTGGCTCGTCGCGCTGCCGTTTCCGCCGTCAGCTCCCGCCGCCATGGACGATCAGCGCGTCTACGCGCCGATGCAGGGCGAGCACTTCATCGCACTGAATCGCGAGACGGGCGAGACGGCATGGATGGTGGACGTCGAAAGCGAATGGGCGCCGCTCGTTCACGACGGCGTCGTCTACATCGCTGCGAGCGACGAAGTGCACGCGTTCGACGCGGCAACCGGCGACCGTATCTGGCGAGCTCCATTCGGGCGTGGACCAATGGCCGCACTGGCATGGTCGCAAGACGTCCTCATCGCGCTCGTCACACCGGACGAACTCTGGGCGATCCGTCCAACCGATGGGCAGCGTCTCTGGAGTCAGGCGCTCGGGGGATCCGGTGAGGCCGCCCGCATGGCCATCGATGCCGGTCGCATCTTCGTCGCGATCGGTTCTCGGCTCGTGCGCGTGGACCAAACGGACGGCAAGATCCGGTGGGATCGCACGCTGCCCGGCACGCTGAGCGCACCGACGGTCGCGCGCGATCGCGTACTTGCCGGCTCGACATCGAACGAGATCTACGCGCTCAACCAGGATGACGGTGGCGTGGCGTGGTCGTTCAAAACGGGCGGTGACGTCATCGGGTCGGCGGCCGACGACGACGTTGTCTATGCCGCCTCGTTCGACAACGTGCTCAGGGCGCTCAAACGGAGCAACGGCAATCAACTCTGGAAGCAGGCGCTCACCACACGGCCCGCGGCGCCACCTCGCGCGTTCGGTGGCATCGTGGTGGTGCCTGGCATTTCGCCACCGCTGGCGACGTTCAATGCAAAAACGGGCGCGCCGCTTGCGACTTTCGACGTCGTTCCCGAGCTGCAGCGGGCAAAGTTCCTGGCGCCGGCCCTCATTGCACCGACACTGAAGCCGTTCACTGTGTCGCTCGTGATGCTCACCAGCGATGGCCGAGCGACCGGCCACAAATCGGTCGCGATGCTGTTCCGTGAGCAACCGCTCGCGCCACTGACCGCATTGCCGGGTCGCCCGCTCACGCGAGAACAGCGCTGACCCGTGCCGGCTTGACCGGCTCTATGGTTGACCCATTGAGTCAGCGAGGCGGAGCCTCGGTGGCCTGAGGAGCAGCCTCGCTCGTCAGGAGCTGGTCAATGCCGGTTGCAGCACCGCGGCGAGGCGTCGGACGCCTTCCTCGATGCGCTCGGAAGTGGGCGCGGAAAACGACAAGCGGATCGTCTCATGCCCGGACCCGTCGACGAAGAACGCGCTGCCGATCACGAACACCACGCCATGCGCGAGCGCTTGCTCGAGGACGTCCAGATCCGTGCGCCCCTCGGGCAGTTCCGCCCAGATGAAGAAGCCACCCTTGGGTGATGACCACCGCAGCCGATCGCCCGCATGAGCCCGAATCGCCCGCTCCATCACGTCGCGCTTGTGGCGATACCTTGCCCGCAGCGCCGGCGCGAGCCGATCGATCACGCCTCGCCGAATGGCCTCGTAAACCACGCGCTGATCGAGCACGCCGGACGTGAGATCGGTCGACTGCTTGGCCGTATCAAATCGCTCGATCAGCACCGGCGGCGCCACCATCCAACCGACGCGGAAGCCGGGTGCCAGTGTCTTCGACACCGTGCTCAGATAGAGGACGCGCCCCTCTTCATCGTCAGCGGCCAGCGGCCGCGTCGCCGCCGCGGTCGCGACGTCTTCGAAATACAACGAGCCGTACGGGTCGTCTTCGACGATCAGCACGTCGCGGCGCCCCGCCCACTCGATGACACGGCGGCGCCGCTCGAGCGCGAGCAGCCTGCCGGTCGGATTCTGAAAGTTCGGAATCAGGTACAGCAGCTTGATCGTGTGCCCGGCGCGATGCTCGCGCTGCCAGACTACGTCGAGGTCGTCGAGATCGACGCCGTCATCATCGAGCCGCACGCCAACGAGCCGTGCTTGCGCGTTCTTGAACGCGGCGATGCCTCCGGTAAAGGTCGGCAGCTCCACCATCACCACGTCGCCCGGGCTCACCAGCACGCGGGCGATCAGATCGATACCCTGCTGGGACCCGCTGGTGATGATCACGCGATCGGGTGTCGCATGGATGCCCCGCGCCTCGAGCACCCCGATCAGCGACTCCAGCAACGGAGCGTAGCCCCGAGTCGGCCCATACTGCAGTGCGTTGCCATCATGACCGTCGAGCAACGACGCCGAAATCTCGCTGAGCTCGTCCCACGGGAACAACGTGGCGTCCGGATATCCCGGTGCAAACGACACCAGGTCGGTGCCGCGGGACACGACCGTGCCCATGCGCCTGATCGCCGACTCGGTGAGCTGCCGTCCCGTGGGTGACAGGAATTTCTCGAAGTCCGTCATGAGATCTTCCACCCTGCATTCGCAGGCTTGACGCTCGAATCTCGGGCCGGTGAGGCCTCGACGATCCGATCGTGCGCCAGCGACGCCCGCGCCTCACGATACAACGTCGCGTACGTGGCAATCGACGACAGCCCGATGTATTGGAACACGATTGCGCGCAGCGCCCAGGCGATCAGTTGCAGCGGAATCACCACCGGAGGGCCGAGCAGCGGCACGAAGAAGATCACGCCGAGTGCGGCAGCTGCGACAAACGAGGCCCCGGTCGCGCCGACCACCAACGTCAAGACGACGAGGAAGACGGCCGCAATCGATCGCTGCTCTCGCCGCACGAACCCGGAGACGCGCGGTATTGCCGCCATGACCGTGCACTCGTCCGCGGCGATCGCAATCTGCATCAGCAGGTAAACCAGGTTGACCAATGTGATCCACACAACGAACACGATGGTCAGCAGCGTCGCGATCGCCCATCCAGTACCTCCGCTGCGGCTTACCGATATCACACCCAGGTAGGCGGCGCCTGAAATCAGGTACACGCCCATCAACGTGAGGCCCAGACGCGCGTAGCGAGGAAACAGACCGCGCGCCGAGTCGATGAACCCGTCCACCGAGAACGCCGCGGCCCCGGCCACGACATCGAACAGGAGCGGCGGCTGCTCGATCCGGCCGGCAACGCGTTCGCCGCGCACGAGCACGCCCACGGTCCCGGCCTTGATCAGAAACACGAAGAGCGATCCGCCCACGACGACGACCGTGAGCGAGCCGAGCCAGGCCACGAGCACCAGCGGGCGCGCCAGCAGCGCCGTCGCGATCGTGCCGGTGAGCTCGCGCCAGTCCACCGACATCAGCGCCGCCGGCTCCGCACCGACGACGAGCGCGACCAGGAAAATGCCGCCGGCCAAAGGCGCGAGGATCAGTAGCTTGAACAACGAATCGGCGACCGCCTGAATGATCGTGACCGGCCAGTTCGCGGCGGCGACCAGCGCGCCCCGTTTCAGGGTCGGTTTCAGGGTATGGGAGATGGCCACGGGGTCCTTCCATGGTACGCCGCAACGGTCCAACTCCCAACCGGGCTCCCGTTATCTACAATGACGTGGTGTCGTCCTCCCCCGCCGCCGTCGCGTCGTCCGATCCGATGCGGCGGACCCTGATCTCGATTGCGCTGGCGGGCGCGCTCGGCGCCCTGCTGGTCCTGAGCGGCGGATGGATCGCGGCCCGTCTGATCATCGGCTCCGACAACACCCAGGCGCGCGCGCGGGTCGAGCGCGAAGTCCGCACCGCTTTCGAGGTGATGGCTCGCGAGCTGCGCGATATCGGCGCGGCCGTCGCCGACCCGGCTGCCGTGCGCGCCGCCGGCGACGACAACGGAACTGCGGCGGCCGATCTGATGACGCGCGTCGATCGGGCGATCGCCGGCACGGACTTGGATTCGGCCTTGACCGTCTACAGTCCCGACGGCACCCCGGTCGCGTGGGCCGGGCGTCCGTCGGACATGCCGTCGGCGCGCCTCGCCCAAAGCGAGGCGTGGTTCGTCGTCCCCGGCGCGCTCAGTCTTCGGCTGGTCTATGTCCGCCCGGTGCTGGACGGCACCACGCGCCTTGGCACGATCGTCGTCGAGCGATCGCTCCCGCCGTCCGACGACTCGGCGGGGCGCCGCAACGGTTTCCGCGGACCGAGTGTCGAGTCGTATCGGTTCAGCACGTCGCTGGCACCGGTTTCACTGCAACTGCTTATTGGGCGGCCGGACCGTCCACCCGCGAACACGTTCGACGTGATGACCCCGATCGGCTCGACCCTGCTGCGCGCGGCTGTCGCCGACGAAGATATCGACGCCACTCGCGAGCGATGGGCGCGGGCCACACGTTCGCTCGTGCTCGTCGACCTGGCACTCACGATCGTTCTGCTGACGGCGCCGCTGCTGGATTGGCGCAACCGTTGTCGTACGACCGCCCCCTACGCACTGGCCTCCGTGGTGATAGCGCTTGCCGTCGTGACCGCCAGGTTGGTGCTCAGCGCGGCGTCGCCGGCCGACTGGTCGCGAGCGGGAATCTTTTCGAGCGTGCCGTACGCGTCCACGCTGCTCAACCCGCTATTCAAGTCGCCGTTCGACCTGCTCCTGAGCACCGGAACGGGCGCGGTACTCGTCACCCTGCTGCTCGCCGCCGCCGAGAGCGCACGCGCGCACGTCTGGCGACATCGCCGATCGGTCGCGGGATCGTATCGCGTCGCGTTTCTGATCGAACAACTTGCGGCCGGCGTCATCGCCGCCGTCGTGCTGCTCGCGCATCAGTGGTTCCTGCGCGACACGGTGACGCAGACGACGCTCGATCTGCTCCACCTCTCGCTGCACCCGTTCACCGCGACGCGCTTCACGCTCCAGCTCGGCCTCATCCTCGCCGACGCCGCGGCCCTCGGTCTCACCGTCGTCATCCTGCGCGCGGCCCTCGTGGGATGGCGCGTCCCCCGGCGCGCCTGGAGCCTGCGTCTCCTCACGGTCGCCGCGTGGACGCTGCCGCTGGTCGTCTGGCAGCTCACGCGCCGATCGCCGATCGGGCCGCATTTGCCGATCCTTGCCGCGATGGCCGCGAGCGCGCTGCTGGCCGGATCCATCACGCGTCTCGCGGCACAGTATCGACGCGGCTCTCAAGCCTTTCGCCTGACGTTGTTGACGCTGCCGCTGCTGGTGCCGGCGTTCTCGTTCTACCCGACGATCGTGCAGTACGCCCGGCAGGCCAAAGCCGACCTCGTCGTCTCGCGCTGGGCTCGCGAGGTGATCGATCTCCGAACGGAAGTACAGCGCCAGGTGAAGATCAGCCGCGAGGAAATTGACGCCATCCCCAGCCTGGTCGATCTCGTCTCGACCAAGGTCGTTCCAGGCGTCGAGGACCTGACCGATCGCGCGTTCCTGATCTGGCAGCAGACGGCCCTCGGGCGATACCCGATCACGTCGTCGATCGAGCTGTACGGTCCGGACCGGCGACTGGTCAGCCGCTTCGCCTTCCATCTTCCCGAGGATCTGAGCCTGCCGTCGCTCTCGGAAGAGCAATCGTGCGATTGGGACGTCGTCGAGGAAGTCGCCCCGTTCTTCGCCGAGGAACGGCGTGTCCTCCACGCCGGCCGGGCCTTCTGCGCCGCCGATCCGTCCGCGCCGCCGCTCGGGTCGATCGTCGTGCACGCGATACCCGACTACGAGAACCTCAAATTCATTTCGTCGCGAAGCCCCTACATGGAGTTGGCCACCCAGCTCGATCAGGTCACCGACGAGGGCGTGCCGCGGCAGGGCGCTCAGCCAGGAAGCGACGCTCGCCGCGGTGATCCGCTGACCGGCGAAGGTTTTCCCGGACATGACATCGAGTTCGTCGTGTACGGCTGGAGCCGCACGCCTCTGTATTCGTCGGTTGCGACCGCGTGGTCACTTCCCGACGATGTCTTCGCGCGCGCGCAGACGACGCGGACGCCGTTCTGGGCGACGCTGACACGCGGTCCCGACGCCTACGAGGTGTACCTGCAGAACGATCGCCTCGGCATCTACGGGCTCGGGTTCCCGGCGATTTCGGCGCTGGGCCATCTGGTGAACCTTGCCGAGCTGACGGTACTCGCCGTCGAGTTGTATGTGCTGTTGCTGATCACGAACTGGTTGTACCGCTGGCTGGGACGACGACCAGTGAGCGCGCCGGCGCTCCTGCGTGAGGTCAGGGCAAGCTTCTACCGAAAGCTCTTTCTGGCTTTCGTCGCAGCGGTGATTGTGCCTGTCGTGGCGCTGGTGCTCGTCACGCGAAACTACGTCGCAGCCCAGATGGAGCGGACGATCGAACAGGAGGCCATCCGCACTGCAGCGGCGGCCGGGCGCGTGTTCGAGGATCTGGCCGCTCCGCGTGCGGCTGAACAAGGACTTGGCATCGATGACAATTTGATGGTGTGGGTGAGCCGGCTGATCGGCCAGGACGTGAACATGTTCTCCGGTCCACGTCTCCAGGCGACCAGCGAACGTCACGTGTTCGCCTCAGGCCTGCTGTCCACACGAACTCCGTCCGACGTCTTTCGCGCGTTGGAGCTGGGGAACGGAGCCGCGCTCGTCGCGCGCGAGCGCATCGATACGATCGAGTATCTGGTTGGAGCGACGCCACTGACGGTGCGTCAGCAAGGCATCCTGACGGTGCCGCTCACGTCACGGCAGCGCGAGATCGATCAGCAGATCGACACGCTCGATCGGCGGGCCTTGCTGGCCGCACTGCTCTTCATCCTTGCCGGCGCCGGCCTGGGCTATTCGATGGCCGAACGCATCTCGGATCCGGTCAGCCGCCTGACCCGCGCGACGCGTCGGATCGCGCGCGGCGACCTCGACGCCCGCATCGCGGCGACCTCGTCAGACGAGCTGCGCCGCCTCGTCGAAGCCTTCAACAGCATGGCGAGCGATCTGCAGCGCCAGCGCGGCGAGCTCGAACGTACGCATCGTCTCGAAGCCTGGGCGGAAATGGCGCGGCAGGTCGCGCACGAGATCAAGAATCCGCTGACGCCCATTCAGCTGAACGCGGAACACCTGCGCCGCGTCCACGCCGATCGCGGCGAACCGCTCAGTCCGGTGCTGCAGGAGTGCGTCGCGACGATCCTCACGCAGGTGAAGCTGCTGCGGCAGATCGCCTCGGAGTTCTCGAGCTACGCATCATCGCCAACCGCCAAGCCGGCCGAAGTCGATCCCGCCGCGCTGCTGCGTGAAATCATCGACCCGTATCGTCCGGCGCTCGAAGCCCGGCTCCGCTTCGACATCGACGTGCCCGCCTCACTGCCGCACGTTTACATCGATCGCACGCTGGTCGCGCGCTCGCTGACCAACATCGTCGAGAACGCCCTGCACGCCATGCCAGGCAGCGGCGCGCTCACGGTGACGGCGCGGCACGAGGCCGATCATGTTCAGATCCGCGTCACCGACACGGGCGTCGGCATGGATCGCGAAGCCCTGGCGCGCGCGTTCGAGCCGTACTTCTCCACCAAGGCCAGCGGCACCGGGCTGGGACTGCCGATTGCGAAACGGAACGTCGAGTTGAGCGGAGGAACGATCGCGATTGAGAGCGAACGCGATCGCGGCACCACCGTCAGCATCACGTTGCCAGTCCTGACGCGCTAACTGGCAGATTGCTCTTGATGGGGGCCGGCGTGCTGGTCGTCCTTCTGATCCGGCGGCCGCTTGTGAAGTCGGTGCCAGGCGAGCCCGATGAACGCCGACACGAGATACGTGTACGCCATGATGGCGAGCACGATCTGCGGCTGCGCCGCGAGCAGCGCCAGTCCAACGGCGAACAGGAACAGCACCGGGTAGCTACGTCGCGACTGAAGATCGATCGTCTTGAAGCTGCGATATCGGATCGTGCTGACCATCAGCAGCGCCGGTACGATGACCATCGCCAGCACCGGAAGGGCTTCGGCGTTCGACTGAAACCCGGCCGGGTAGGCGAACACCGTTGCCGCTGGAACGGCAGCGGCCGTGGGACTTGGCAGGCCGACGAAATAGCGTTTGTCCTGCGAGCCCGACTGAATGTTGAAGCGCGCCAGCCGCACCGCGGCCGCCGCCACGAACAGGAATCCCGCCGCCCATCCGATGCGCCCGAGCGGCTGAAGACCCCACTGGAACGCGAGGATCGCCGGGGCAACACCGAACGACACCACATCGGCCAGCGAATCGAACTCGAGGCCGAACGCGCTGGTGGTCCCCGTCATGCGCGCGATGCGGCCGTCGAGGGCATCGAGCACGAAGGCAAAGCCGATGAAGAGCGCCGCCGTCGACAACTGCTCCTCCCGATCTGCTCCAGTGGCCGCACGCATCGAATGGACAATGCAGGCGTAGCCGCAGAACATGTTCGCCATCGTGAACAGGCTGGGCAGCAGATAGACGCCGCGCCGGAAACGGCGCGCACGGTCGTCGAGCCGCGGGCGCAAGGGCCGCAGCAGGCGGGGCCGCTGGACACGTTCGTCATCGCGATGCATACGCGTCCTCCGATGTCGTTTCGGTCTTGCGCACGGTTGCCACTAGGGGTGGGAGCGTCGCGACCACGGTGACGCCGCCCACGACCTTCTCGCCAACCCGGCAGTGAATCGTCGAGCCACGCGGGACGAACACATCCATTCGCGACCCGAATTTCATCACGCCAAACCGCGCGCCTGCCGCAACTTCATCGCCTTCTTTCGCGCGACACACGATACGCCGGGCGAGGATACCAACGATCTGCCGGACCACGACGGTCTGGCCCCGGTGATCGATCGTCACCTCGGTGTACTCGTTGAGGTCCCCGGCGTCGGCGCGATAGGCCGGCAGGAACCGGCCGGGATGATAGCGCAGATTGGTCACCCGCCCGCTCACCGGCATCCGATTGACGTGGACATCCATCGGTGACAGAAAAATGCTGATCTGATGCCACTGCCCCGGCGGCACGGACTCGCCTGTCGGATCGCCAGCCACCATCACCCGCCCATCGGCCGGTGAGAGCACCGCCGCATCGCTCGCGTCATGAACGCGGTCGGGATCGCGGAAGAAGAAAAGGAAGAAGGCCGTCAGGCCGACGAGAATCCACCCGGCGACCGGGCCGGCCAGGGCGCCGGCCAGGATGGCCACGGCGAGGCCGCCGAGCACGAAAGGCCATCCCGCAGGGTCGATGCGCATGAACACGAAACCGGGTTCAATTCTCCGTCAAGATGACAGGAAAACTAAACCCGGGTCCTGGAGCAACGACGCGTTACGACGCTTTCAAGTGCGCTTTGGCGTACTCGAGGGCCATCCGCTCCATCTGATCTTTGAGCGCAAGCTTGCGTTTCTTGAGGGTGACTTCTTCGAGTTGTTCGGCGGTGGTGAGGAAGTGCTGTTCGGTTAACTGGTGCAGGCGGTCATCCAACTCATGATGACGCTCTGAAAGCTGGCGGTAAACCTCGTTGCTCTGCAACAGAAGGTTTTTAACCTCCTGTGCGTCCGCTGCGTTCATAGCCGCACCCTCCTTTCTGACAGAAGGACGTTTTCGGTTCAAAAACCACGGTAACACGAGTCGTTCGCCGTCACAATCGTCAAATCGAATTAACAGGTAAGCTGCTGTGCCGCAACGATTTTGGGTCCTGACACGGAGTTGTCACGCTTCGTCGCGCCAGAGGATCAGCGCGTCCTCGACCGGGTTGGTGTAATAGCTCGGCCGAACGGCCGCAACATAGAAGCCGAGCCGCTCGTACAAGCGTCGAGCCCCTTCGTTGGAGGCCCGCACTTCGAGTGTCGCCCGGCGCGCGCCGAGCCGGCGAGCCTCGTCGAACACACGCCGCATCAGGTGTGTCCCGATGCCTTGTCCACGCAGCGACGGCAGCACGGCGACGTTGTTGATGTGGATCTCGTCGAGCACGAGCCAGAACGCACAGAACCCGGCCACCGGCATCGTCGGTGTGCGAACGACGAAGATGTGGCACACCGCCCGGTTCTGCAGCTCCCAGGCGTACATTTCTTTGGTCCACGGGTTCGTGAACGACTCGGCTTCGACGGCGAGCACGCCATCGAGATCGTCGTCCCCCTCGAGCGGATCGATCCAGTACGGACGGTTATCGACTCGCTCGTGCATTCCTGACCAGCTCGGCGTCGCTTCGACGCACGTATAACGGCCGAATCGCGTGAGGCGGCGGCGCCGCTCCGCGTGCCGCTGCCGCGGTTGCCAGGTGGGCAATCGTCCCGGCCAGCGGCGGCGCCGTCGGCTCGGCAATCGTCGCCGCTCCTCCCAACTCGCGCTCGATCAGCTCGCGATACGCGGTGACGCCGTCGCCGATGAAATGCGTCGTCATGTTGCGAACGGCCGCGATGATGTGCTCGGGACGATCAACCGTCGGCTCCCGAACGAGCTCACCATTCTCGTAGAGTGCCGCGTAGACTTCACGTCGCCACGCATCGATCCACGTGGCCGTGCGCGGCGCGCTCGCGTGATGCGCCAGCGCGTCGAAAGTCGACACGCCGATCAGCGGCCGGGTCGAGGCAAACGCCAGCCCTTGCATCGTCGCGATGCCGATGCGCAGGCCAGTAAACGACCCCGGGCCGGTGGCGACCGCGAAGGCATCGACCTCAGCGAGGGCGACGCCCGTCCGATCGAGCAGCGCCATGAGGTCGCCCGGCAAACGCGCCGCGTATTCGGCTGACTCGGTGGATCGTTCGTCGAGCACGACGCCATCGCGCGCGAGTGCGCAGCTTCCGCCTCGAGTCGTGGTGTCGAGCGCCAGGACCAGCACCAGCGGATGATAATAGAGCAGCCCTGTGTTCAAGGGTTCAGAGTTCAGGGTTCACAGGTTCGAACACTCTTCGATGTCTGCGTCACCAACCTCGACTGCCACTCCGGCGATGCGTCAGTACCTGGACGCCAAGCGCCAGTATCGCGACGCGATCGTGTTCTTTCGGATGGGCGACTTCTACGAGATGTTCTACGAAGACGCGCTCGTGGCGTCGCGGGCGCTCGAGTTGACGCTCACGTCACGATCCAAGGACGCCGGTGGGAACGGCATACCGATGTGCGGCGTCCCGTTCCACGCCGCCGATGGGTATCTCGCGCGGCTCGTCAAGAAGGGGTTCCGCGTTGCGATCTGCGAGCAGGTCGAGGATCCGAAGAAAGCCAAGGGGCTGGTCCGTCGCGAGGTCGTGCGGGTCGTATCGCCAGGGACGCTTACGGACGCCAGCTACCTCGAAGCCCGCGAACCGGCGTTCCTCATCGCGGTCGTTCCCGGCCGCGCCACCGAGCTCGGTGCGGCGTTGGTCGATGTCTCGACCGGCGAGTTCACCGCTGCCGAATACGAAGGGAGCGGCGGTCTGCAGGCGCTGGCCGACGAAATCGCCGTGCTCCGGCCGCGGGAAGTGGTCGTCCCCACCGGTTCAGACATCGCCCAGCGGCTGGCGGAGCTCGCCCAATGGCAGGTGCCGGTTACCAGCGTGGACGAATGGACGTTCGACGCGGAAACGGCGCGACGCACCCTGCTCGATCAGCTCAGGGCGCACGGGCTCGAAGGATTCGGCCTCGAGGGCAAGCTCGCGGCGACGCGCGCGGCCGGCGGCCTGGTCGCCTATCTGCGTGAGACCCAAAAAGCCGACCTCGCGCACGTCAGGTCGATCTCGTATCGAACCGCCGCCGACGCGCTCATCATCGACCCGACGACGCTCAAGCACCTCGAGGTCGTGGTCGGCAGCGACGGCACCGCGCACGGGTCGCTGCTGAAGGAAATCGATCGCACGATCACGTCGATGGGCGGGCGCCTGCTCCGGTCGTGGCTGCTGCGTCCGTTGTGTTCGCTGGAGCGCATTCGCGATCGCCTCGATGCCGTCGAGGAGCTCGCCTTCCGGTCGACCGAGCGCGGCAAGCTGCGCGACACGCTGAAGTCGGTGCACGATCTCGAGCGGTTGGTCGCGCGCGCCGCGTTGTCGACGGCTGGCCCACGCGAGCTCGTGGCGCTGCGACAGTCGCTGTCGGCCGTTCCACGGGTGAAAGCGCTGCTCGCGGATTTGCGCGCCCCGCTGGTGATCAGCCTCGTGTCCGAGCTCGACGAGCTCACCGACGTCCGCGACCTCATCGATCGGACGCTCATCGACGAGCCGCCGGCCGTCGCACGCGAGGGCGGCTTCACCCGGGACGGAGTTGACACCGAGATCGACGAGCTGCGGACGGTCAGCCGCTCCGGCAAGCGGGTGATCGCCGAGATGGAGGAACGCGAGCGCGCGCGAACCGGAATCTCCTCGCTGAAGGTCCGCTTCAATCGCGTGTTCGGCTATTACATCGAGATTTCGAAGTCAAACCTGCATGCGGTTCCGCCCGACTATCAGCGCAAGCAGACGATCGCCGGCGGCGAACGTTTCACGACGTCGGCGCTGAAAGACTACGAGGAGAAGGTGCTCGGCGCCGACGAGCGCATCCTCGAGCGCGAGCTCGAGCTGTTCGAGGATCTGCGCCGGCGTGTCGCCGCCGAAGCGCCACGCGTTCAGGACACCGCGCGCGCGCTCGCGACGATCGACGTGCTCGCCGGTCTCGCCGAGACGGCGACACTGTGCAACTACACCAAGCCGCAGCTGCACGAGGGCGACGAGCTGACGGTGACCGACGGCCGCCACCCGGTCGTCGAGCGCTACACTTCCGACGCGTTCGTGCCCAACGACATCGAGCTCAATGGGACGACGCGGCAGCTGGTGGTGCTCACCGGGCCCAATATGGGTGGCAAGTCGACTTACCTGCGACAGACGGCGCTCTTCCCACTGCTCGCGCAGGCCGGCTCATTCGTGCCGGCGCGCGACGCCACGCTGCCGGTCGTCGATCGGATCTTCGCGCGTGTGGGCGCGTCGGACAACATCGCGCGCGGCCAGTCGACGTTCATGGTGGAGATGCAAGAGACGGCGCACATCCTGCACACCGCGACTTCGCGGAGCCTGGTCGTGCTCGACGAGATCGGCCGCGGCACGGCGACGTTCGACGGCCTGAGCATCGCCTGGGCCGTGGCCGAACACCTGGCGACGAACGCCCGGGCGCGCCCGAAGACGTTGTTCGCGACGCACTATCACGAGCTCACCGACCTCGCCGACACCCATCCTGGCGTGGTGAACGCGCATGTGTCCGCGCGAGAGTGGAAAGACGACATCATCTTTCTGCGCAAGATTGTGAGCGGCCGCTCGGATCGCAGTTACGGTATCCAGGTGGCGAGGCTCGCCGGACTTCCGGCGACCGTCGTCGCTCGCGCCCGCGAGATCCTGAGCGGCCTCGAGCGCGACGAGTTGACCAGGAGCGGGCGCCCGACGCTCTCGACCGCCGGCGACAGCGGCAGCAGTCAGCTCGGCCTGTTTGCCGTAGCCGACCGCGACGCGCCGACGCGCAGCGACGTCCTGGGTGATCGGCTCACCGCCATCGACATCGACGACACGACACCGCGCCAGGCGCTGGAGCTGCTGGCCGAATTGAAGAAGCTGGCAGAAGAGCTGTAGCGTGTAATTCGAAATGCAAAATTCAAAATGCAAAAGGGCCGCTGCAATAGCGAGGTTTTCTTTTGCATTTTGCATTTTGAATTTTGCATTACTTGGAATCCGCTGCGCTCGATCGCCGGCCGCCGATCCGAACATCATCACCATCGCCGTCCGCTCCGGACCCACGACGTTCGATCCCGTCCAAGCCGCCGACGAGATCTCGCAGCGGATCGGTCAGCTGATCTTCCGGCCGTTATTGGACTGGGGCGATGACCTGCGCGTCCACCCGGCGCTCGCCGAGCGATTCGAGAACCCCGATCCACGCACCTACGTCTTCCATCTCCACCGCGGCGTGAAGTTCCATGACGGTCACGAGCTGACGTCGAAAGACGTCGTCTACACATTCGCGCAGTTCCTCGACCCGAACTTCATCTCACCGATGAAGGGAGCGTATCGCCAGCTCGCCGCGGTGACGGCGATCGACGACTACACCGTGAGGTTCACGCTCAAGGAGCCGTTCGCGGCGTTTCCGATCCAGCTGGTGCAGCCGCCTGTCGTACCGGCGGGATCGGCCGGCGCCATGCGGACCCACCCGGTGGGGACGGGCCCGTATCGGCTGGTGCGGCACGATTCCGACGACCAGGTCGTGCTCGCCGCGTTCGACGACTACTTCGAGGGGCGGCCTCGCAATGCCGGGCTCGTCGTGAAAGTCGTTCCCGACGACACGATGCGCGGGGTCGAACTGCGGAAGGGCTCGACGGACATGGTCATCAACGACCTGCCGCCAGACATCGTCCATCAACTGCAGCAGAGCGACCAGTTCGTGGTCGATCGCGCGGCCGGCCTCGATTTCTCGTATCTCGGCTTCAACATGCGCGATCCGGTGGTCGGCGACACGCGTGTGCGCCACGCGATCGCGTACGCGATCGATCGCGACGCCATCGTCCACTATCTTCGACGCGATCTCGCCCGTCCCGCGGCCGGCCTGGTGCCGGAGCAGGCGTGGGCCTTCGAGCCGGAGGTTCGCATCTTCAACCGCGATCCAGAGCGCGCGAAACGGCTGCTCGACGAGGCTGGCTACCGCGACCCCGATGGCGACGGTCCGCTGCCGCGGCTTCGCCTCGTGCTCAAGACGTCGACCAACGAGGAGACACGTCTCCAGTCAACCGTCATCCAGGAGCATCTTCGTCAGGTCGGTATCGACCTGGAGATTCGATCGTACGAGTTCGCCACCTACTTCGCCGACATCGTCCGAGGCAACTTTCAGATCTTCACGTTGATTTGGACCGGGGGCGCGCTGGTCGATCCCGACATCCTCCGCCGCGTGTTTCACTCGCAGCAGATTCCGCCGGCTGGGTATAACCGCGGCTACTACCGGAATGCGGATCTCGATCGCGTGATCGATCTCGCCACAACCGCGATCGACGAAGACGAGCGCAGGCGCTTCTACCGAGAAGCGCAAAAGATCATCGCTGAGGATGCCCCGTATATCCCGTTGTGGCATCGCACGAACGTCATCGTCGCGCAGCGAAGTCTCGAAGGCCTGCACGTGGGCCCGATGGGCAACTTCACGGAACTCAGAAACGTGCGCCGTCGGTAGGTCGACTGGGGATGCGTAGTGTCCGGCTTAAGCCGGACCGCTGAATCAGCTCTTGAGGTTTTCCAGCGCGGTTCGCGCTTCAGGCGTATATGGCGAATCGGGATGTTGATCGACGAGCTGCGTGTACGTTTTCTTGGCTTCCTCGGTGTTGCCCTTCTGCATGTACGCTCGACCCAACTCCATCAGGATCGCGTCGACGGGCAGATCCGACGTGTTCGCGGCAGTCATGTCCTTCCACGCCGCGATGGCGGCATCCAATTGGCCCGCGCGCGCCTGCGTATCGGCTTTTCCGAGCCGCGCCATGCGACCGTAGAGGGTGTTCGTTCCCGCTCGGCGGACGACCTCGTCGTAGGCCTGAATGGCGTCCTGGTGCTTGCTGAGCGCCGCCAACGCGCCGGCAAGATGGTATCGAGCCGTAATCCCCGCGGTCGTGTCGGGATACGCGTCGGCTGCCGCCTTGAGCTTCGGCACAGCCGCAGTGAGTTTGGCTTCTTCGGTCGCGAAGGTGCCGGTCGCTCCAAGTGAGGCGGCCGCCGGCAGATCTCCGGCCTCGCCCACGCCAGCCGGAACGACGCGCGCATTCAGCGCGACCATCGCCTCGGCGAGCAGCTCCTGCCCCTTCGATTGGCTCTGCTGGCGGTACAACACCACGCCCGCAACAACGAGCGCGATGACGATGAGCCCGACGACCACGCCCGTGATCTGCCGCTGCCGCGTCTCGATAAACGCGCGCGTCGCCTCGATCGTGTGGACGAGCTCGTTTTCCTTCAGATGATGGCGTTCTGTCCGTCTCATAAGGCGCTAACACCACGAAGACTGTCTTGGCGTCCCCGGGCAGACTTGAACTGCCGGCCTACCGCTTAGGAGGCGGTCGCTCTATCCACTGAGCTACGGGGACGAGTGTTCTTGCAACTGTCTAGTTTACTGTGACTTGACTCTCTCCTGCTGGCGTCTCGTTGCGAAGAGGCGGTTGCTCTGTTTCCGTGTCGCTCGCAACCGGTTTGCAACGGGAGGCGTCAAGTCGTCGCATCGCGTCCCGTAATCCTACCTTGTTCGCGTTGAGGTAAGTCGACGTCTGCGCGATGTTCGAGTGGCCGAGCATCATCGAGACGTTGTGCAGCGCCCAGCCGGCCTCTACGAGCCTGCTGCCAGCTTCGTGGCGCAAGTCACGGAACGTCAGGTTCACCGCCGCGGGGCCGCACGTGAGCCCGGCGATAGTGCGTTAGTCTTCGTGTACGTGGGCTTGTGGCCGTGCGCCTTACGGACGCAGCATTCCCAGGCGCGCTTGACATCGCCCACCTTGGCGCCGACCGCATCGCCGAAGACGAACTTGTCTGGCCCGAACTTTTTCCCCGCCGGTTCTGTCTTCGCCATCTCCAGCACGCCCACGAGCCGGTCGGAAATCGGCAGCACGCGGCCGGTCTTCGTCTTCGTCCGCTCAGCCCGGATCGTCAACTCCCGTCGATCGAGGTTGACGTCGCGCCACGTCGACGAGAGCAACTCGCCTTGCCGACAGCGGAAACCCCTGGGTACATCCTCGAGCGGCTGCCCTCTCTTTCGGACTGGTGAATCGCGCCCTTCACAACCACGCGCCTCCGGAGAATCAGCCTTACGCCATCCCCGATGTTCAAGCGTCAAGCGGTTCCATAGATACTGCGCCTTCCCTGAGCTCCCGCGCTTGTTAGCGGGTTCCTTCATCTGAGGCCTTTTGTCCCGGAGGAACCTATGGCGACTTTCACGCCGTTCAATAACAACATCGCGACCATGCACCTATGCCGAACCTGTTTGGCCAAAGGCGTCACGCGCAGCGTCGCCACCGTGCCAGGGCGCCCGGTCGTCATTCTGACGCTCGTATTGCCAGTCGTGCGGCCATCACTGGACCGTTGAGCGCGAATCCCGAACGTCACTCGAGCAGACGCTCGACACTCCAGAACCGTCCTAACCTCATTTCCGGGCTCATGACCACGCGGGCCGCCGCCACGGATGCGCCTCCGGTTGCCTTGGTTGCGAACCTGTTTGCGCCTCGGCTCTAGCCGATCGTGCCCCTGACGCCAGGAGGCGCGCGGTGATGCCGCGCGCGCTTTCGAGCGTTGCACCGACGTTCCAACGCGGACGCCCGATCGCGCTCACGCCTCAAGGCCGCCTCGAGGTCTCGAATCCGGTCAGCGGCCATCGTGATTCCTAGGCTCATTCGTCAGGCACATAAGACCTAGCGGGCCTTCCGTATCGTCGCCTTCCGCTTCCGCGCGTTCGGCTAGACCTTCCGACTACCGCGATCACGTCGCACTCGATCGCGGTCAGCGCGAGTTGCTGAACAAATGCACGTCCTCGTGGCGTCCCACCGGCCCTTATGCAAGAGTGCACACCTTGAATGTCGCCGGTCCTTTCTGCGCAGTGCCCGCCCTCATCTCATTTCAGAACTCCTCGCAAAATCCGGGTTTCAGCAGAGGGTGTTCCAGCTGGGACATCTCTTCGCAGAGCAAGTGGAACGTCGTCATGAGCGTCGGTGAGCAGAATCGCGAATCTTGCGGTGCGGATTGACCTTTGCACCGGGCGAGCGTCACCGAAGGGGTTCGCAATGAGATCCAGACTCTTCGCACTTGTGATGTTCATTATTGCGGCACTGCTACCTGCGGGACAGGCGGCGGCTCAGAGCAGGGGCAATTCGTCGAACGCCCACGAGGGGCACAAGAAGGACAAGGCAGAGAACCGAAACGGTCCGATCTCCGTACCGGAGCCGGCGACCATCGTGTTGCTTGGTGCGGCAGCTGGCGTGGTTGGTGTTCGCAAGATGTGGCAGCAGCGACTCCGGATCGGGTCCGACTAATCAACGCCATCATGATGACGTGTGAGTGGCTCGTACCGTGCGCCCGCGTGACTCGAGACACCACTCAAGCGCTGACGTTGGTCGGCGTCCTCGGCCCCGTCGCGGTCACCGCGTTTCCGTTCGAGTTGAAATTCGTGCCGGC
>Ga0111539_10001723_pt1 | contig 29114 bp, 22 predicted proteins | sample RhiMethybrSRZTD1_FD_79667 | JGI IMG/M metagenome (GOLD analysis project Ga0111539, IMG submission 79667) | Populus rhizosphere microbial communities from Tennessee, USA - Rhizosphere MetaG P. TD hybrid SRZTD1 (version 2) (version 2) | ecosystem: Host-associated > Plants > Roots > Rhizosphere >...
CGAGGACCTGCAGTGGAGACGAGAGACCCCGAGAATCTCTGCATCGGGCGAGCTGCCGGCGCGCCGAGGAACGCGCTTGAGCCGAGAGGCACCGGCGCTCCGCAAAAAGCGAACCGGCGAAGGAAGCATTTACTTGTCGGCTCCGCGTTCGTTTCGACTGCGCTTGTGCTAGGCTTGCTGCGCATTCCCCGGAGCGCTTGTGTTCAAGATCATCATCGTGTTGCGCGCCGCGGTCTTCGCGCTCGCGCTCGTGCTTTGCCGACTCGATCTCGCTCACGCCGAGCTGCCTCTCGGATTTGTCGATGAGGTGATTCAAGGCGGGTTCGCGATTCCGGTGGATTGTTGCTTCGACGGCAACGGAAGGCTCTTCGTCGCCGAGAAGCGCGGCATCATTCGCGTGATTCAAGACGGCGTGCTGTTGCCCACGCCGGTGATCGACCTCACTGCAGAAGTGCACAACGCCGGCGACAAGGGATTGCTCGGGATCACGCTCGATCCGGCCTTCGCGCAAAACGGCCGGATCTATCTCCTCTACAACGTCGATCCGATCTTCGGCCAACCCGATGAGCCGAATGAATCGGCATCGTTCGGCCGGGTCACGCGCTACTCCGTCTCGGGCAACGTGGCCCAGCCGGGCAGCCGCTTGGTTCTCCTCGGGAATTCCGCGGGAGACGGCATCGCGAATTGTTACAGCTCACATTCGATCGGCACGGTGGCGTTCGGCACCGACGGCTCGCTTTTCGTCGGCGCCGGCGAGGGCTCGCATTTCGATTTCGCCGACGGCGGACAGGATGTGAGCTCGCTCGACTACCAGTGCGCGCAGATGTTCGGCGCAGGACAAGATTTGGGTGCGCTGCGGGCGCAGAGCTTCGCTTCCTTGGCGGGAAAGATTCTGCGGATCAATCCCGCGACCGGCGCGGGGTACTCCACGAACCCGTTCTACGACGGCAATCCGGCATCGTTCGCGTCGCGCATCTGGTCGATGGGACTTCGCAATCCGTTTCGCTTCACCGTACGACCGAATTCGCCCGCGCCGGGAACGCTCTACATCGGCGACGTCGGTTGGGCGTTTTTCTCCGATGGATACGAAGAGCTGAACGTTTCGCGCTTCGGCGGAGAGAATTACGGATGGCCTTGTTGGGAGGGACCGCAACCGCAGCCGCAATATCAATCGAGCCCCATCACCGGACCTCCCTGCGATGCGGTTGCCCCGGAAGACGTCACGCTGCCGATTCTGGCTTGGCAGCATCTCGATCCGGGAACGTTGGGGTTCACCGGAGCCGCCATCTCTGGAATCACGTTCTACACCGGCTCGCAGTTCCCTCCGCAGTATCACGGCGCCTGCTTCTTCGCCGATTACGTCGAGAATTGGATTCGGTTGTGCCATGTCGATGCGCTCGATCAGATCACGTCGATCTCCGATTTCGCCACCGACCTGGGCTCGCCCGTCGATTTGGAAGTGGATCCCGAGACTGGCGAGCTCGTGTACGTCGCGATCGCGACCGGACAAGTGCGGCGCATTCGTTTCTCGGCCGACAATCTTCCGCCGATTGCCGCGGCCTCCGCGACGCCGCAAGCCGGCGGCGCCCCGCTTCTCGTTCAATTCTCTTCCGGCGGAACGTACGATCCGAATGGCGATCCTTTGACGCTGACCTGGGCCTTCGGCGACGGCACGTTCGCTTCCGGAACGGCCAATCCGCAGCACACCTACACGGGAGTGGGAACGTTCACCGCCGTTCTCTTCGCCGCCGACGTCCACGGCGCATCCGACTCCGCTTCCGTCGTCATCGAAACCGCAAATCTGCCGCCGGTCGCCCACATCACGAGCCCCATTCACGGATCCACATTCTATCCCGGTCAATGGATCACGTTCACCGCGAATGCCAACGATCCCGAAGACGGAACCGATCTCGACTACACGTGGGAGGTCCTGCTCATCCACAACGAGCATCTTCATCCGGGATGGTTCACGTCGAGCGATCCCCAGCCGCAATTCGAAGCGGTCGGCCACGGCGGCTCGGCGGATCGCTTCTCGTACATGATTCGACTGACCGTGCGTGACTCGGGCGGGCTCGCCGATGCCGACACGTCGGTGATCGTTCCGAGCACGCTCGGCGCAAACCAATCTCCGGTGGCGAGCTTGCAAGTCAGCGCGCACGAGGGAGCCGCTCCGCTTGCGGTGAGCTTGTCCGGCTCGGCATCCGCCGATCCGGACAGCGACTATCTCTTTTACAATTGGAGCTTCGGTGACGGCACGTTCGCCGCCGGGCCCACCACCACTCACGTCTATAGCGATCCCGGGCTCTACACCATCACGCTTCGCGTCGTCGATCCGGTGTTGGCCGAAGATTGGACGATCGCATCCGTGCTCGTCGATCCGCCCGGAGCGATCGCCACCTGGATGCTCGACGACAACGGCGGAACCATCGCGCTGGATTCCAGCGGCAACGACAACCACGCGGTGCTCTCGGGTGGACCCCAATGGATTCCCGGTATTCGCGGCTCCGCGTTGCAATTCGACGGCGTGGACGATGCAGCCGCCGCCGGATTTGGGCTCCTCTCGAACCGCAGTGCATTTACATTGTGCGCTTGGGTGCGGCAGAGCTCGCCGAATTCTCAGGCCGGAATCATTGGACAATATGATGCGATCGAGCTCGGCTACGCGATGGCGAGCGTCATCGAGATCCGCACGGCCGGCGGCGGAAACGCGACGATGTACTTTCCCTATCAACAAAACGTATGGCATCACATCGCCGCGACCGGAGACGGACAAACGCTCAAGATGTACATGGATGGAGATCTGAAAGTCACCGCCGACGACGCCACGTCCAATTACGGAGCCTCGGGTTCCCGCTTGCGCTTCGGCGGCGGCGGCATTTTCGATCCGTCCGGGAATTACCTTCACGGTGCCATGGAAGATGTGCGCGTCTATTCCACGGCGCTGCCTCTCTCAGCCATCGCTTCGTTCGCGAACTTGCCGCCGTACAACACGGCGCCTTCGGCGAACGCCGGCCTCGACTTCGCCGCGCCGGTCGGTGCCATGGCGCCGCTCATCGCTGGAGTCACCGATGACGGGCTCCCGGCGCCTCCCGGCCAGATGATTTATGCGTGGTCGCAAGTTTCCGGACCGGTCCCGGCGGCGATCGCGAACCCGGACCGTTCGTTCACGCTCGTGAATTGTCCCGTGGCCGGGGATTACGTGTTCGAGTTTCGCGCCGACGATAGTGAGTTGGACGATGCGGACTTGGTGACCGTCCATGCGGCCATCCCCACCGGGGTGCCGTCCGGTCTTGTCGCCGAAGGGCTGATCCGAATCGAGCCCAATCCGGCGCGCGAGGACGCGGTCATCCATTACGCGGTCGCCCGCGACGGAACTGTCGTGCGTTTGTAGATTTACGACGTCACGGGGCGTTTGGTGGCCACCCTTTTGGACGGCGTTTCCCTCTCTGGATCGCAGCGCGCCACCTGGAACGGCCGCGCCGAACAAGGCGGGCGGGCATCCGCCGGCATCTATTTCGTGGTGCTGGAGATCGGAGAACGCCGCGAGGCCGGAAAGCTCGTCTTGTTGCGCTGAGCGCGGTGCCGCGTTGCGCGGCGAAATGTGAATTTCCGCGTCACGCGGGATGATTCGCTTGCTCGCTCGTGGCCGCTTGGCCTAATCTGCCGCGACGGTTGGGGACGGTCATCAAGTACCCAAAAAGCTCTCCAGGGATCCCCCCGGTCCCATCGAGCTGGATGATCGTCCCCCTCAGCTTTTTTCGCGGGCCGCCCAAGCCGCTTCCCTCCGCCGCTTCGCTTCCGCATCGGACATCGGCACCACTTCGGCCGGCGTCACGATTCCTCCCGACACGATCAGCTTGAGCGCCGTCTCCACCGGCATGTCCAGGTACAGCAAATCTTCCACGCGCACGGCGATGAACGTTCCCGTGGTCGGCACCGGAGGATTGGACACGAACACGTGCGCGATTGCCTCCGGCCCCTTGGGTCCCTGCAGCGTGACGTAGCTCGTGACGAACGCGTAGGAATAGATTCCCTTGCGCGGATACTCGACGAGCACGACCTCGCGAAACAGCATGCGGTCCGGGGAGGTCACCGCTTCCAAGAATTCTTTTGCCGAAGTGTAAATGCGTCGAACGACCGGCAAGGTCGCCACGATGCCTTCCCACCCGCGCACGATTCGCCGGCCGACGAGGTTCGTCGCCGTGAATCCCATGATGAGAATGAGTAGAGCGGTCGCAACGAGACCGAGCCCGGGAATGTCACGGCCCAAGACGCTGCCCAAGAATGGGCCCAGGATGTCGTCGACCGTGTTGAACAGAAATCGAAGCGCCAGATACGTCACGATCGCCGGGGCGGTGACGATGATGCCGGCGACGAATTTCTTGCGAATGGCGCTGAAGATTCGCTTCATGGAGTGACGGGCGCGCTCATGGAGTCGATCCCGGCGGAGTCAGCGGCCAGAACTTGGGAATGAGCATGATCGCGGTGACGAACCAGAGAATCACCATGGGAATGCCGATCTTCACGAAGTCGCGCACGCGATAACCGCCCGGTCCGAAGACCATGAGATGAGTTTGGTATCCCGCGGGAAAGACAAAGCCGCAGGAAGCGCCGATCGCCACCGCGACCGCGAATGGACGCGGATCGAGCCCGTTCTGGCTGGCCGTCGCCAAACAGATCGGAAACATCAGCGCGGCGGCGGCGTTGTTGCTCATCAATTCGGTCAACAGCCAGGTGATGAGGAAGATTCCCGCCAAAAGGCTCGTGGGGCCGTACGCGCCGAAAGGCTGCACCGCGCCGTGCGCGATGAGCGCAGCCGCGCCGCTCTTACTGAGCGCGGTGCCGATCCCGAAGGAAGCGGCGATCGTGACCAGCACGCTCCATTCGATGCTGCGACGCGCTTCCCCCGCGCGCACGCAACGCGTCGCGATCATCGCGACGGCGGAAAGAATCGCGAACGTGACGCGGTTTTCGTCGAACCAGTCGATGGCGGCGGGAGAGAATCCCAAAGGCCGCAGGATCTCCGGCATCGTCAGCAGCAGAATGAGACCAATCGTGATCGTGGACGCGATCCACCCGCGCTCGACACGCAGCGGGCTGGCATCGGCGATCTCGCTCACCAGATAGAAATCGGGGTTGTTGCGATGAGCGCGAAGAAAATCGGTTCCGGTCTCGAGAAGCAGCGTGTCGCCGGGCTGTAAGCGCGCATCGCCGATCTTCGTGCGCAGCGGGCGGCCGTTGCGATGAAGGGCGACGACGGCGGCGTTGTAAACGGTGCGGAAATTGGCCTCGCGAACCGACTTCCCCACGAGTGGGCTCGACGTGCTGATCACTGCCTCGCACAGCCGGCGCCCTCCCTTTTGCTGCTCGAGACTGATTTCGTACGTCAAGTCCGCGGCCGGCGTGAGACCGGGAATCTTTTGTAGCTCAACGAGCGTGCTGACGATTCCGCTGAACACGAGGCGGTCGCCTACAGCGAGCCGTTCCTCGGGGCCGACCGGCGAGAGAATTCTCCCGCCGCGCCCAATCTCCACGAGATAGAGACCGGGGAAATTCGCCTCTTCGAGCGTGCGGCCGGCCAGCGGCGATCCATTCTCGACCAGGAATTCGGCGAGATACTCGCGCCGCGCCTCGCCGAGCTGCTCCAAGAACTCGCGGCGATCGGGCAACACCTTCGGCGCAATCACGATCAAGTAGATCAATCCCAAGATCGCAATGGGAACCCCGACCGCACCGATCTCCCACATCCCGAATCCGGAGCGAAGGCTGGGGTGGTTCGACTCGCGCATCAATCCGTGCACCACGAGATTCGTGCTCGTTCCGATCAGCGTGCACACGCCGCCCAAAATTGCGGCATAGCTGACCGGCAAGAGAACCCGGCTCGGTGAAACGCGCTTCTTGTGCGCCCATTCGAGCATCACCGGCATTCCCATCGCGACGACCGTCGTGTTGTTCATGAAGGCCGAGGCCGCGCCGAGCATCGGGAGCGCGCGCCGCAAGGCGGCGCTCGCCGTCGAAGCGTTGCCGAGAAATCGCATGGTGATGCTGGAGAGAATGCCGGTGCGCATAAGACCGGCCGCGACGACGAACAGCGCGCCGATGGTGAGCACGCCGTCATTGGAGAAACCGGCGATCGCCTCGCGTGGGGTCACCACCCCGAGCAGCAGCAAGAGTCCGAGCGCGCCCAAGAAGATGACATCGGAAAGATGCGCGTAGCGCACGAGACCGATGATGAGGAGCAGCAGGACCCCGATTGTGATCCAGCCTTGCCATTCCATCGAGAGCTCCCCGCCAGGCACACGAAGTGCGAAGAGTATCGTCGGAAGAACGATTCAGCAAGCGCGAGAGGAGATCATCCTTCTGCGGAGCGTGAAGCGGCGCGCGCTGCGGGCAGTTCCTGGTTTGGGCGAATCGTCGCCGAGATGTTGACCGTGCGCCGTTCGGCAAGGGACTGGAAGAAGTGTGCGAACTGGTCGAGCTCCCAGTCTCCGGAGACCGGCACGCGAACGTTGGTCTCCCCGTTGGCAATGCGATGCGCGGCGCGGCGGATCTGCTCCAACGGAAGCACGAACCCGCGCGTCAAATAGACCGAGAGCGCAGCGAAGACCGCACCGGCGAGCAGCGCGATCGACACCGTGAGCCAGCGGATGTTCTCGAGATCGCGAGCCAAGCGAACGGGAGAGAGAGCGACCTCGGCTTGCAGCGTGTTCGTTGCGCGCGTTGCCCGGGCAACGGCAACAAAGGAATTCAGATGGGGGGCGACAACCGTTGTGGGCGCCGCGGCTACCACCGCCGCAGACGAGGTGTACAAAACGTTTCCGTTTTCACCGAGAAGGCGAATCGATTCGAAGTCGGGATCGGACTCGAGCCAAGAAACGAGCTCCGGAAGACGGTCGGCACCTTCCGTCGTATCAGGACTCGACAAGAACGCGGCAGCGCCTTGCGCCAGGACTCGCGCCCGCTCGTTCAAGTGATCGATCGCTTGATTCTCGAACACTTGATGGAGCGTGACTCCGGAAACCGCGGTGAGACCGAGAAGCGCCACGGCACAGGACAAGTGCAGTCGCACCCGGATGCAACCGAATCTTTGCCGCAAACTGACCGGTTGAGACAAAGAAGGCACTCCCTCCAAGCGACTACGCTTTTCGTGGTTCGGTCGCTGGGGCGAAAGTCTTGAGGACCATGGGCGGCAATGTCTGCCCAGGGCCGCAGGCGGCCGGCGGCAGCGGAGCGAACCGGCTAGCGGATGTATCCGAGCGCCCGCAACTGCTCCTCAATGGAGGGGTCGACGCCGCCGGGAATCGAGCCGGAAGAAGTGCTGCGGGAGGTTCCGACTTGCTGGATCCATTGAGTCAGCCGCGCCATCAGCGAGTCGGCCAGCGCAGGATTCTCGCGGGACAAATCCCGCTGTTCTCCCGGATCATGGACGAGATCGAAGACCTGAAGCGAAACGGCGGTCATGGAATCGGCCGGCGGAGTGAAGAGGATCTTCGTCGTTTCGCTGCGCAAGAATTTCTTTTCCGGACCGTAGAGAGTTCCCTCTCCATACGCTTCTCGTTCCCGATCTCCATTCGTCGCCACTAAAGATTCTCCGGCAAAGTGTGCGCTCCCCTGGGCGACGCCCAAGAGCGAAAGAAGCGTGGGCGCCGCATCGACGATGCGCGCCATGCGCGAGTCGACCGACGCGCGCTCGAGGTGCGGCGCACTCCACAGGAGCGGCACGCGCACGACCTCCTCATACATCGCATGTCCGTGACCGTAGCCTCCGTGCTCCCAGAATTCCTCGCCGTGATCGCCGGTCACGACGACGACGGTGCGATCGAAAAGTCCCCAGGCCTCCAATTGGCGCAGCACGCGGCCAATCGCGTGGTCGGTCGCGGTGACTTCTCCCCAATAGAGCCGCTCGATCTCGTCGCGACCTTCCTCGCCGCCGGAATATTCCCCTTCGCGAATCTGCTCGACAGTGATGGATGCATCGACGTGGCGAGGAGGAGGACCGCTCAATCGATCGAGCGGAGGGTCCGGCCAGTTCGGAAGGTGTGGATCGAAGTAGTGCAGCCAAGCGAACCAAGGCTCGTTGCGCCGGCCGGCGCTTTCGATCCAGCGCAACCCGCGATTGGTGATGCGCTCGCCTTGATCGAGCCGCCGGGCGCGCAACAAGCTCTTGGAGAGCACGCGATAGAGATGCGTCGCGCTCATCTCCCGGTAGCACTCGAGGCGTTCGGCGACTTCGAACGTCTTGAATCCACGCGCCAGAGTTCCGGTCGCCAGCCACGGATTGGAAACGAACGCCGCTGCGCTCCGTCCTTCTTGGGAAAGAATCTCCGCCAAGCTACGAATGGAATCCGGAGGAGCGGTGAGCGCTTCCAGAACCTTGTGCTCGCCGGGATATCGTCCGGTGAGAAGGCTCGCCAACGAAGGCAGCGTCCAGGGTGCGGGAGTGACGCAAACCGGGAATTGCTGAGCGCGGCGCGCGAAGCGATCGAGATGCGGAGTTCGTACCGTCGGATTGCCGCACGCACCGAACGAATCCGCTCGAATCGTGTCGATCGTGAGAAGAAGAAGATTCGTGCGCGGCGCAGTCTCACTCGCCGGTGCAATCGCCGCGAAAGAGAGCGCGGGACGCGACTGGGCGGCGATCTCCTTCCACGCCGCGGGAACGCCGCGGACCAGAGCGGGAATCAAGAGAAGAAGGAGAAAGGGCGCGAAGCGCGAGAGAACCGTCGCCGCGTTTGGCCCGCGGGCGCCCAACATTCTCGAACCCCAACGCGCCAGCGCCACCGCGCACAGCACCAGTGCAAAGGCGCCGGCGATCGCCGCGCAAATCTCGATCACATTCCAGGGAAGCCGCTTATAAAGAAATCGGAAAAACAGGAAAGCCGGCGAAAGAAGCACGAGCGTCGCGGCGGAAAGCGCCAGCAAGGTTTCGGGCCGCCGCCCGCCGAACGCGAATCCGACAGGCGCCACGAACAAGAGTGGAATCGTCGCGAGAAGAGCGCCCAGACTGGGCGCCAAAAGAAAGAGCGCCAGACCGTCTCGTTTGATGCCGGGATTCAGAGCGCCGAGCGAGGTGAACGCGTCGAGGAGTCCCGCAAGTCCTCCGGCAACCAAAGGAATGGCGAGAAAAGCGAGAAGTGAATTCCAGCGCGAGAGGCGTCGTTCCACCAAATTCGTCGAATCCCGGAGAATCAATCTCCTCGACCCTGGTCTCTTCGTCTACACGAAAGGCTTTTCAACATTCCATGACGAAGCGGTGACAAGCTCTTTTCGTCGCTGGGAAGGTCGCGAATGAATTCGAGGACGGCATGTCTCTGGAAAGGGACGCAACGACACCACCCCAAGGAACGGACGAGGTCACATCGACTCATGAAGCGCCTCGAGAACACTGCTGCATTTCCTGCGCGAATGCCTCAACTTATTGAAGAAGCGCGGGTTCAACTTACTCAACGCGCGCTGGTTCCCGGATGGCACGTCGCCTGCAAGGAGGCCCGCCATCGCCGCGATGCGTCCTCGCCCCGTACCGCGACGAAACGAGGGAAGCCATGAAGGCCGAAGTCGGAAACAGAGTGGAAACGAGATCCCTGGAGCTGGCCGGAGTCGCCATGCTGGCGGGGCTCGCACTTCTTTCGGCAGGATGCGACGACGACACAGTCGTCTACAACGTCACGGTGCGACCGGCCGTCCCGACCGGAGTGGCCACGGTCACCGGCGATGGCTTCGTCGACATCTACTGGAATCCCGTCTACCAAGAAAACGTCGCCGGTTACGGCGTATACCGCAGCACGACTTTGAACGGGCAATACAATCGCATCGCCACGATTACCGGGCGCGAATCGAATTTCCATCGCGACACCGGGCTGGTGAACGGAGTGACGGTCTTCTACGCCGTCGATGCGTTCGACCAACAGGGCAACGAGAGTGATCTCTCTTATGAAGACGCGTTCGACACGCCTCGGCCCGCGGGAGCGAACGTCACCGTCGCGGCGCGCCAAGTCAATCCGGGGAGCTCGGGAATCGATTTCTCCGATTACGGGCTGCCTTCTTTCGTGACTTTGTTCAGCGCCGCGGATACAGATCTTTTCTTCCAGCAATCGAACGGTGTTCTGTACGCCAAGGGCACACAGATTGCGGGAGTCTGGAACGACATCCAGGATTTGGGCTTCACCGAAACGATGGATGACGTGTCCTGGTCGCCCGGCGAAGGTTGGTCGATCGCGCTCGACGGCGTGGAGCTCATCGAAGGTCACACGTACGTGGTGTGGACGTGGGATTCCTACTTCGCGAAATTCCGCGTCGTTCAACTTCTGGGGCCGGTTGTCGCCGCGCCCACCGGCGCGGTCATCGACTGGGCGTATCAAGTGGATCAGAACAATCCCGAATTGATCTCGGTTTACAACGGCCATCGCAAGACCCGAGCAACCCCGTAGAGGAAACGTCGATGAATCGTTGGACACGATGGATCTCCCTGGGAAGTTGCGCGAGCGCGACCGCTCTCGCGGGAATGTTCGCCGCACCGCCGGCGCACGCATCCTTCTCGGTGGCGGTCGATCTCTACATTCAAGATCGAGAGAGCTACGAAAACGACGTCTGGGTCGATTACGTTCCCCAGGATGAAGCCTGGGTCGCTCTCTACGCCGTGTATTCGGACGGAAGCATCGTTCCGGTCTGGCCGACGTGGAATCAGCGCCCGTACTGGACTCAAACCTGTGGCCCGCAATCCATTCGCGTGGATGTGCCGCGCGGACTGTGCTTGCAATCGATCGAAGCGTACGCGTCGTACAACTGGTTCGATCCGTGGGCGTATTACGAAGCGTGCCGGCCGGTGTACGTCGGAAATCCATGGCGTCATCCCTGCGAGGTCGCTGTCGTGCATGCGTATCCCGTTTCCGCGTGGAGCTTTTCGTTCCAGTGGTACTCGGGATGGAACGATCACTGCGATCGCCCCGTGCATGGTTGCAGCGCGCGGAGAATCTTTGCCGTTCCCGGACACGATTACTCGGGGTGGAAGACCAAGTCCCACGGCGGACAGCGAGACTTCTACCGTTCGAGATCAAATCAATACCGCGAGATCGTGAGCTACGACGCGGCGCGCAACGATGACCGCTTCGAACGCAGCGATGAACGGAATTGGGATCGCAACGACCGCAGCCGGGATCGTGACTCGGATCGCTCGCGGGGTCGCGACGACGGCAATTGGGATCGCGGCTCGCGGGGTCGCGACGACGGCAATTGGGATCGCGGCTCGCGGGATCGCTTTGTCGCCGTCGATGAGGAAGTCGTGCCGCGCCCAGTGGAGCGCAGTCGCGAAGTTCGCGATCTTCGCCTGCGCGGCGGACGCGACGAGAGCCGGCAGGTTCAATCGCGCGAGCGCGGCGAGCGCCGCAGCGGACAGCGTGATGCCGAGCGCGTCGAGCGCGCACCGAAGCGCGCGCGAACCGAGCCGCGGCGCGAGCAGGTCGACAGGGGCGGTTCTAGGGAACAACGGCGCGTAGCCGATGATTCAAGGGATCGATCCTCGGCCAAGCGCGAAACGGTAAGGGAGTCGGAGAGGCATGGACGCGATTCATCATCGCGCGAGCAGAAGTCGTCCGGAGGCGAGAAGCAGAAATCGCATTCGGACAAGAAATCCTCGAAAGACCGCCGGGTTTCTGGGGAACCCAAAGGGCGATCGAGGAGTTGAGAGAGTGGTGACCGGCATTCTTGGGGCGTGTCGGTTCCACTCTTCTCGAGGGAGTGTATCCAAGTCAGGAAGTTGGGTTTGAGCCCAATGGATCGGCGCCGTTGAGTCAACTCGGGGAACAGGGGCTCTGGGAAGACAACGCGGCGCCAGCTCCCTCACCCGGAGGAGAGAGGGCAACCTCTCTCCTCCTTTCTTTTTGCCCTCCGGATCGCGCCAGCGACTCCGGGCCGCCTTACGGGGCGGGCATCCGCCGCCTTTCTCCCCGGCCGGCGCAGGCGACACACTCCTCGGTTTGACAGCCATTTGGGCCGCTTCTATACTTGGCAGGCCCAAGTTGTTGAGAGATCATCACGCCCTTCGCCATCGACCCCTTTGCTAAGGAATCTTCGAATGATCCGCCGCTGCGCTCGCGGAATTCCTAAGCCTGTGGCGCGTCTTGGTCATTGGGCCGCGCCGGCCGTTTTTTCATGGTTGTTGTCTCTCCCGGCCCACGCGGCGGAACCCGGTGAGACCGGCCTCGCTTTCCTCAAGATCGGGGTCGGAGCCCGCGCCGCGGCAATGGGAGAGGCGTACGTCGCCGTCGCTCAAGATCCGACGGCCATGTACTGGAATCCCGCGGGAATCGCCGTCGCTTCAGACGTCGAAGCGCACGCCACGCATAACGAGTGGATCTCCGACGTGCGCTACGAGTATCTCGCCGCCGTGCATGGAATGCAGGGCCACGCGGTGGGCGTGCAAGCGGCGCTCTTGCACATGGGGGATTTCGAAGGCCGCGATGCAAATGGGAATTTCACGGAGAGCTTCAGCGCATACGACTTCATGGCCGGGCTCTCGTACGGCCGGCGCGTTCTGAAAGAAGTCGAGGTCGGGGTCACCGGAAAGTTTCTCTATGAAAAAATCGAGAGCTTCACGGCGGTGGGTTTCGCCGGAGACGTGGGCGCCCGCTACCGCACTCCGATTCACGGGCTGACGCTCGGGGCGACGGCGACGAACATGGGGCCCAAGATGAAATTCGAGGATGCCAGCTTCCTGCTGCCGATCAGTGCGCGCTTGGGCGCGGCATATCGCACCCGCAACATCTTGGAGGGATTGATTGTCGCCGGAGATCTTCGCTTCCCGAACGACAGCGATGTGAAGGGCCATCTCGGAGCCGAGCTCCAGGTCCACGAAATGATCGCGCTGCGCGGCGGCGTGAAAATGGGTTACGACGAAGAAGTCGGCTCATTCGGATTCGGGATTCATTATCACGAGTACGAGTTCGACTACGCCTTCACCCCGTTCTCGAATGATTCGGAGCTGGGCGACGGCCATCGATTCTCGATCGGTTGGCGGGCACCGGCGTCGGCCGAGCCCGAGGCGGCTTCCACGACACCGCCTCCGCCTCCGCCGACGACCACACCCTAGCTCACACTCTTTGCGGCGCGGGTCAGTGCCCGTGGCCACCGGTGATGGTGCGCTCGGGATCGGCGACCGCGTGCGCCGTTCCGTCCGACCAATCCTCCCAATGGAACTCGCCGCCCTCCAAGCGAAGCGCAGAAAAGATGCTCATCCAATCGCCCAGGATGTAGAGCATCCCCCCCGAGGGACGGCGCTCCTGGTAGCGCGCATGCAGGTGCCCCATCAGAAATGCGTCGTGTCCTTGAGCCAGAACGCGGTCGATGGTCTCCTTCAATGGCTCGTCCAGGGAGAACTCGCGATCGGTCAAATACTCCCGGCTGAATTTCGAGAAGCGGTGGCCGAACGCATAGGCGAGGTCGGGATGAACGCTGCGCAGCATTCGAATCGTCCAAGGATGTCGGAGGACCTTCTTCAGGAGGAGGTAGCCGCTATCCCCCTTCGACGAGAGCCCATCACCATGAGCGAGAAAGATTCGTTTCCCTTGATGCCGGACCGAGAACGATTCGGGATGGACCGTCATCCCAATGACCTCCCGAAAGACCCTGCCCGACCACCAGTCGTGGTTCCCCCCCAGAAACGTGACCGGAACCCCGGACTCGACGACCCGCTGGATTTCGGAGAGAACTCGGAAGTGACGCCACGGCATCACATGCCGATACTCGAACCAGAAATCGAAGAGGTCTCCCAAGATGTAGAGGTGCTCGGCGCGACAATCCGTGACATGGCGAAGAAACGGAATGATCCTCGACAGGCGAGGATCGTCGCTGTGGGGATCGGACGAAGACCCCAAGTGGGCGTCCGAGATGAAGTAAACCGGTCCTTCCACTTCTCCCTCGAGGATGGGGGAGAGAACGGCGGAGACTATCAGCGGTTCTTCGAGATCGGCAAGCGAGCGCAACTTTCAGGCGCGGACGGGGTATCCTCCGCATCGCAAAGCACATTTGATCCGCAGGGCCGGAAGCGCGATGCACAAATGCGCGCAGAATGGCTCCAGGATGGAGGGTTGAAACAATGAAGACCCCTGTTCGTCGATTCCTTGCAGGTTCCACGTTACTCGTTGCCGGCGTCGTCGGCGGGCTGCTGTTGTCCGCGCAGATCGATCTGGACTCACCGGTCTTTCGAAATCCGGCGCACGCCGGTCCCTTCGATACGAAGGGGTCGGTGATTCCCGCCGCGGAGAGTCCTTTCGTCGCCGTCGCGGACAAAGTCATTCCCGCCGTCGTCGCCATCAACACGACCGCGGAAGCGGACAATCAAGATCGCCAATTCCATCCGTGGGGAGATCCATTCGGATTCGAAGATCTCTTTCCAAACGATCCGCGGCGCCAAGGCCAAGAAGGACAGCGGCGCATTCCCGGAGGCTCGGGATCCGGCTTCTTCATGGATGAGCGCGGTTACATTCTCACCAACAATCACGTCGTGCGAAATGCATCCGAAGTGAAAGTGATGCTTTCGGACGGCACGGAAATGGACGCGAAAGTCATCGGACAGGATCCCGACACCGACGTTGCCGTCGTGAAAGTGGAGCCGTCCGGGAAAAAGCTCCCGTTCATCCCATTCGGCGATTCGGATTTGATTCGTACCGGTGACTGGGCCATTGCGTGCGGCAATCCTTTCGGCCAGCTGCAAGGCTCGCTCACCGTCGGAGTGATCAGCGCCAAGGGACGCGCCGATCTCAACATCATGGGCGGTACTCCCGTTTACCAGAGCTTCATTCAGACGGATGCGTCGATCAACTTCGGCAATTCCGGCGGACCGCTCGTGAACATCCACGGTGAAGTGATCGGGATGAACACGGCGATCAATCCCGCGGGACAGGGAATCGGATTCGCGATTCCGATCAATATGGTGAAGAGCGTCGCGCAGGAGCTGGTCGAAAAAGGACGCGTCGTTCGCGGTTATCTCGGAATCTATCCGCAGGCGCTCACTCCCGAATTGGCGGAAGGGCTCGACATTCCCAACACGAAGGGAATTCTGATCGGTCGCGTCGTTGAGAAAACGCCGGCGGACAAGAGCGGTTTGAAGCGCGGCGACGTGGTCACCAAGCTGAACGGCGAAACCATCACCGACGTGAACGACTTCCGCATGCGCGTCGCGGACTTCCCGGTCGGTGATCCGATCAAGTTGGAAGTGCTGCGCGACGGGAAGAAGAAAAACGTCGAGGTGAAGCTCGAGGAAAGACCGTCGCAGGACGAGCTGGCGGAATCGGAAGGCGGCGAAGGAGCCGCGGACGAATGGGCCGGCCTGCAAGTGGAAGACTTGAGCTCGGAGAGAGCACGACGCTTCGTCGAAGATCCGCAGGAGACCGGTGTTCTGGTTGTCGGGGTGGAACCGGGAAGCCCCTCCGATGAAGCGGGAATTCAGCCGGGCGACATCATCAAGGAGATCGGAAATTCTACGATCCGGGACTCGAACGACTACAACACGGCGGTGAAGAAATTCCGCGGCAAGAAAGCGGTCGCCTTCTTGCTCAAGAGAGGAAACCAGACCCTGTACGTTGGGTTGAAACTCTAGGCTGTTCCGTACCATCGCCGGGCCACCCCCTCGGCCCGTGGAGATGGATCGGTGAAATCGGGGAGCGCCCGCCCGCGCCGGGCGCTTCCCATCGAATCAGAAACCCCCCGCACAAAGGATGAGCAGTGGCGCAACCGGCCCCACGAATTCCGGAGAGCGAGGACCATTCCCTCGAAATCTATCTGCGCGAGATCCGGCGCACTCGGCTCCTGACTCCCGCCGAGGAGATCGACTTGGCGACACGCATTCGCAAAGGCGATCGCCGCGCATTCGAGATCCTGGTGCGATCCAATTTGCGCTTCGTGGTCTCGGTCGCGCGCGGATACGTCGGGCGCGGGATGCCGTTCGCCGATCTCATCAATGAGGGAAATGTGGGGCTCATGAAGGCCGCCGAGCGCTTCGACGAAACGCGCGGCTTTCGCTTCATTTCCTATGCGATCTGGTGGATTCGACAAACGATTCTGCAATCGTTGGCCGAGCAGCCTCGGATCGTCCGCATTCCTCTGAATCGCGCGGGAAAGGCGCTCAAGATCGAGCGCAAGGCGCAGTCTCTGGGACAGGACCTGGGGCGCGACCCCACCGAGGAAGAAATTGCCCGGGCCATGAAGCTGACCATTGCCGATGTACGCGAGCACCGGATGTATTCGCTGCACCCCGTGTCCCTCGATGCGCAGGCCTCCGAGGAAAACGAAGGGACCTTCGGGGACCTAATGGCCGATCCAAGGGGGATTTGCACCGACGAGGCGACCATCGAGAAGGACCTGGAACGGGATGTTCATTTGGCTCTTTGTGTGCTGGATGGGCGGGAACGAAGGATCCTTCGGCAGTATTTTGGGTTTGGTTCAGGGGAGGCCACGACGCTGGAGGCGATTGGCCGCGAGATGGGGCTCACGCGAGAAAGGGTGCGCCAATTGAAGGAACGAGCAATCAGCAAAATTCGCGCATCTTCCCTCGGAGACAAGCTCCGCTCGTATCTTGTGGCTTAAACTAACGCCAGATCGAGCCTTCCACGAAGATTGACGGTTCAGCGGCTTTCGGCGGATGCCGATTGCACGGAAGCAAGAAGAATTGACAGGCGAGGATTGCGTGGGTACCGTGCCACGCACGACTATCCAGCCCTAGAAAAACCAGGGAGACAGCTCCGAATGCCGAGAAGCACTACGAGCCTGGCGGCGCGAATTCGCGAATTGGTCCGACGCCGGATCTCCATCATGGTCTTGGCCGGTCCTGGGCGGGGAATGAAGCAATTCTCTTTCCCGGCGCTCGCGCTTCCGGCTGTTGTTCTTCTCGTCGCTCTTGGGATCGCCGGTTCCGGGGCTGCGTTTCTCACCTGGACGTCGGCCCGCATCAGCGAGCTGCATCTCTTGTATCTGCGCAAGGAAAACGATCGCCTCGTGACTCAGCTTCGCGAGATTCGCGAAACTGTCGATACGTTCCAAAGCCAGGTCCAGGCGACCCAGGAAATGGAACGCGAGTTTCGCAACATCGCCAATCTGGAAGCGATCTCGGGAGACGTACGTCTTCTCGGAGTGGGCGGCCCTCCTCCCCTTTCCGAGCTGGAAGATCAAACATCGATCTTCCCCGCAGTGCGTGAAGCTCGCGAAACGTTGAACGAGGTTGCGCAGCTCAATCGCCAGGCGGTGTTCCAGAACGCCAACTTCCGGGAAATGATCGGTTCACTGCGTGAATCGAGAAGTGAGCTGGCGCGCATTCCTTCGACGAACCCGGTGGATGATTGCTTCGTGACCAGCCGCTTCGGAATTCGGCCGGATCCGTTCACCGGCGAGCCCACCATGCACAACGGGGTCGATTTCTCTGCGTTCGTGGGAGCTCCGGTGCGGGCAACTGCGGCCGGCTATGTTCGCGAAGCGGGAGAGAGCGGGCTGCTCGGACTCTGCGTCGAGATCGACCATGACAATGGGATGATTACCCGCTATGGACACAATTCCCGGATTCTGGTGACCGCGGGGCAGCGCGTGAAGCGCGGCGACATCATCGCCGAAGTCGGCTCGACGGGAAGGTCCACTTCCCCTCACTGCCACTATGAAGTGCTCATCGAGGGTGTCGCGGTGAATCCGGCGCGCTACATCCTGGGTGATAGCGCGGAGCCCGTACTCTTTTAGACCTCCCCAGCGCCCGCATCCTTCGATTTCAGGGCTAACCCCATGCCCGGCGATTGAGCATCTCTGCGCAACCCTCGAACGGCCGCCGCTCAAGGTTTGATTTTTTTCGCCGATCTTTTCGACACCCCCGCGAACGAGGATGCATGTTGCGACCGGAAACCGGGCGGGAGCCTGCTCAAAGCAGCGGCGCCACGGGTGCGGAGAACGACGCGGCCTCCATCGACCGGGATGATCCGGTCGCTCTTCAAGTCTGCCGTGTGGTCCAGGATGACCTTCGCGCCGCGCAGCTGGAAATCCCCAGGCTCCCTCACGTTGCGGCGCCGATCCTGGAAATCCTGAGCAACCCCAACATCTCGAATCAAGAGGTCCTGCGGATCGTACGCATGGACCCGGTGCTCTCCGGAAGGATCATGGAGCGCGCGAATTCGGCCGTCTTTGCCGGATCGCAATCGGTCACCAGTCTTTCGACGGCGATCCTGCGATTGGGGCTTCTTCGCGTGAGCGAGATCGCGCTCGAGCTTTCCTCGGAAATGAAGGTGTATCACGGCAGAAAGCGCGGAACGCTTCTCGAGAGACTGTGGAAGTTTTCGCTCGGAACGGCGCTCGCCTGCGAATCTCTGGCGCAAGTTTCGGTGCGCGAGGCGCGCGATGTTGCGTTTCTCACCGGACTTTTCCATGCCGTGGCCAGCCCGGCGATCGTGACCGCCATCGGGCGGCTCGAGCGCAAGATTCCGGCGATTCCCCCGCAGATGGAAGACCGCGTGCTCGGTCTCATGAATCTTCTCTCGACCGATCTCACGGTCCAGATTCTCAACAGTTGGTTCCTGCCGAAGGAGATCCAGACCGCCGTGCGCTTGCAGAACGGATCCGTCCGCGAACGCAAAGGCATTCCTCTCGCCCATCTGCTCGTGTGCGGAAAGCTGCTCGCGACGGAGCTGGGATTGGGTACGTCTCCCAAACCGATCAATCTCGAGACCTCGAAAGACTTCTGGCATCTGCGTCTCGACGATCGCGAAGTCTTGGATCATGTTTCCCGGCTCGTGCTCACCGGAATGGAATCCACTCCCAAGACTCCGCACTCCGTTCTGGAGTAGAGAGCCTCCTCTCGTCTCATCTCCGTCGATCCATCGCCGCCGGAACATCTCTTCCGGTGAAGCCTGCATTGACCCGGTGCACGTGACGCAGGTAGCTTCCTCTGTTTCATTTCCCGCACATCGAGGTTGCCGGTGCTCGTTTCGCTTTCAGGCGTTTCCTTCGGATATCACGCCGACCTCATTTTCGAGGACGCATTCTGCCAGGTGAATCCGGGAGAGCGCATCGGCGTGGTCGGGCCAAACGGTCACGGCAAGTCCACACTCCTTCGACTTCTCGCCGGCACGCTTCCCGTGGAGCGCGGCGAGCGCAGCGCACGGCGCGGCGTCGACATTGGCTACTTGCGCCAATCGCAGGAATTCCCGCCCGACATTTCCGTCCATGATCTCCTTTTGGAAACGTTCCCGGAGATCTTGATCACGGAACGGAAGCTGGCCGCGATTCACGAGCGCATGGAAGCGGGAGACTCCTCCGAGGAAACCCTGCAGGAATACGGTCGTCTCCAACACCGCTTCGAAGAGCTGGGCGGATATTCGCGGGAAGCGCAGACCGCGGCGATCGCGGCGGAAGTCGGTTTTGGTCCGGAGGATTTGGCCCGCCCGGCGGGCTCCCTTTCCGGCGGCGAGCGTTCGCGATTCGAGATTGCGCGCGTGCTGTTGCGCGAGCCCGATCTCTTGCTTCTCGACGAGCCGACGAACCATCTCGATCTCGTGCAAACCGAGCGCCTCGAGCGGCGGCTCGCGCAATATCCCAAGGCGTTTCTTCTCGTGTCGCATGATCGCGCGTTTCTGCGCGCTACATGCACGACGATGTTCGAGGTGGAGAGAAAAAAGATCCTCCGCACGCCGGGCGGCTATGACGCCTATCAGACGCAACGTGCGCAGCGATTGAAGCGCGCGCTGGAAGAGTACGTTCGCCAAAACGAAAAATTCGAGAAGACCGAGGACTTCATTCGCCGCAACATTGCCGGCCAGAAGACAAAGCAAGCGCAGTCCCGTCGAAGGATGTTGGAAAAAATCGAGCGGATGGAGCGCCCCGAAGACATTTGGGAGGCGGCGCGGCACCTCGGCATTGAATTCGAATCCGGAGATCATCCGGGCGGGAAGGAAATGATCCGCGCGCGCGGGCTGGCCATCGGCTACGACGACCAGCCGGCGCTCTTTCGCGACTTCGATTGGACCCTCTATCGCGGAGATCACGTCGGAATCGTCGGTCCGAACGGGGCCGGCAAGACGTCCTTGGTTCGGGCGTTGCTCGGGAAGACGAAACCGCGAGCGGGAAGCGTGGAGCTCGGATTCAACGTGCAGCTCGGTTATCTCGATCAGAAGCTCGACGGTCTCGAGCCCAAGCGCTCGCTGCTCGAGGAAGTGCGCGGCGTGCGTCCCGATCTCACGATCGAGGCGGCGCGGTCCGAGCTCGGCCGTTATCGATTCTTGGGGGAGGATGCGTTCAAAGCTGTCGCCGCGTTGTCCGGCGGAGAGCGATGCCGGCTCGCCCTCTTGAAGCTTTCGCTCGAGCCGCACAACTTGCTCGTCTTGGACGAGCCGACGAATCACCTCGACATTCCCGCCTGCGAAGTGCTCGAGCGTGCGCTGGCGGATTATGACGGATCGCTCTTGGTGATCTCGCACGATCGCGCGTTTTTGGATGCGGTCGTGAACAAGGTTCTGTGGGTGGAGGACGAACGCGTCGCGGCCTATGAGGGCAATTACTCGGAAGCAAAACGGATTCGCTCGACCGCAGAGGAAGCGCGCGCTTCACTCCCGCTGCCGCCCCCCGCCCAGGCGGAAGCGGAACGTGCCGGAGAACGGGATCGCGAGCGCGAGGAGCGCAGAAAGGCGGCCCGCCAAAAGAAGCGGAACGAGGTGCAGGTGCGCGCGCTCGAACAGGAGATCGCCGCGCTCGAGGCGCGCTCGAAGGAGCTCAACGCCGAGCTCGTTCTCGATCCGCAAGGCGATTGGGCGCGTCTTCAAAAGCTCGTTCGCGAGGAGCGGGAAATTCGCGAGCGCTTGGAGCGACGTTATCGCGAATGGGAACGGCACGCGCAGGGATAATTCATGCTCTTCGCGCGGAAGTGATCAACACCACCGAGCCGACAATGACGGCGCTCGCGGCCAAGATTCCGGAAGTTACCGGCTCTCCTCCCGCAATCCATCCTAGAAACACGGCCACGACCGGATTGACATAGGCGTAAGTGGAAACTTTTTCAGGAGTGGAAACGCGCAGCAGCCAAACGTACGCCGAAAATCCCAGCACCGATCCGAAAGACATGAGATAGAGAAGCGCCAAGAACGAGCGCAGAGACACTTGGCTGAGTTGTACGCGACTCCATTCGCCGGCGAACGTCCCCAACACGAGCAGAGCGATTCCTCCGCTCAACATTTGCATTCCCGTTGCCAGAATCGGAGAAGAAGGAAGCGCCGCTTCGCGCGAATACAAAGAGCCGATCGCCCACAAAAGCGCGGCGACGACCAGCATGACCGAGCCCAAAATGTGGCGTGAATCGTGGCCCGTTTCACTTCCGCTCCCGCCCATTTGCCCTGATGCCGCCAACAAGATCGCAACTCCAGCGAACCCCAGCACGATTCCGAGTGCGGCCAGCGGCGCAAGCGAATGGGTCCGGCCGCGCTTGCGAGCCATGGCCCACTGCAAGAGCGCCATCCACAAAGGAACCGTGGCGATCAGAAGCGCGGCCCATCCGGAGGGAACCCATTGCTCGGCCCACGAAACGATTCCGTTCCCCCCGACGAGAAGAAAAACGCCGACGATCGCCGTCGTCTTCCAATGTCGGGCGGTGGGTGCGGGCGCATTCTCACGAAATCTCGCCCAGGCAATGAAGGCGAGCCCGGGCACGATCCACCGTGACGCCGCCATCAACAGCGGGGGCAACGTTTCGATCGCGTAGCGAATGGCGAGATAGGTGGAGCCCCAGATGAGGTAGATCGCCAGGAACCCGAGGAGGATGCGAACACGAGGAATGGGACTGGGGTTCATGGCGCAGAGTATGGCAAGTTCTTGCCCGAGGCGCTCGCCAGAATCGGCTGCCGGAACGTTCGTTCTCGACCCAAGAATCCGCGAGAGGTAGGCTCAAGCCATCGTGCGCCTACATCCTGTGATTTCGTTTTTGCCGCTCCTCCTTGCGGCGATGGGCTTGCGGCCGCCGCCCGCCGGGGCGGTCGAGATCGCCAGCGTCCGCCATTGGACCGCACCCGATCACACCCGCATCGTCGCCGATCTTTCCGGGGTGCCGGTCTATCGCCATCGTTTTCTCGACGATCCTCCCCGCATCGTTCTCGAGATCGACGACGGAATGTTCGACTTCGATCCCGAAGACATGGTGGTCGAGAATGAGATCGTCCGCCGCATCCGCTTCAACAAGTTGAAGAAGTCCGCGCAGATCGTCATCGACCTCGAGCAATCGCTGCGCTACGACACGTTCTTCTTGGAAGCCGGCGACGGAAAGCCGCCGCGCATCGTCGTCGATGTGAAACATCCGCCGCTCGACACGATGCCGTCGGCATCGAGAGCTCGCGTGGAGCACCATTTGGGACCCGACCGCATCGGCGACTTCCTGATCATGATCGATCCCGGACATGGCGGAGAGGATCACGGCCGCCGGAATCCGGATGGCCTGCGCGAAAAAGATTTGGCGCTGCAATTCGCCAAAGCGCTGCAGCAAGAAATCAACGGCCGCAGCGGATTTCGCGCCGAGCTCACCCGCAAGTCCGACGTGTTCGTCAGCTTGGCCGAGCGCCGCAAGATTTCCGAAGACGCGGGCGCGCACTTGTTCGTGAGCCTGCACCTGAATGCCGCCCCCTCGAAGAAAGCGCGGGGCACGGAAGTTTTCTTCGTTTCCCTCGAGGGAGCGAGCGACCGCGCGCTCAAGGAGCTCGAACAGATCGAGAACTCCGCCGATCTCGCCGGCGGAGTTCGCACCGAGGTCGATGCGTCTCCGGAGGTCACGAAAATGATCGTCGACTTGCGCCAAAACGATTCCGTCGAGCGCAGCCAACGATTGGCGACGCTGATCACCGATCATGTCGAGGATGTTCGAGGAATCGAGACACGACGGGTGAAGCAGGCGGGGTTCGCGGTCTTGAAGTCGCTGTTCATTCCGGCGGCGCTGGTGGAGATTGGATTTCTGACGAATGCGGATGACGTCCGTTTCGTTCGCAGCAAGACGCAGCGCGATCAGTACGTCGAAGCATTGGCCGACGGAATCGTTGCGTACTGCGAAGAGGTCGAGATCCCGCGCATCGGATGGAAGATGCACACCGTCGCTCGCGGAGAAACTCTGGCCGAGATCGCCAGCCACTATGCCATGGATGAGACGACGCTTCGTGCCGCGAACGGAATTCCCGACGGGAGGGATGGCTCCGTCTCCCCCGGCAAGAGGCTCCGCGTTCGAGCACGTTGAGGGGCAGAGCCGGCCGCGAAGATCGTCGAATTGCGGGCGGGCCAGGATGGTCGCCGGACCCTCGTGACTCCGCTATGATCGGCCCGGGCTACGTTCTTTGGGCGGAGGGTTGATGGCTCTCGAAGGTGCGAACGAGCTGGCATCCGAGCTCGCTGCGATCAAGAAGGGAGCCGCGAAACCCGTCTATCTGTTGTTCGGTTCCGAGCCCTACCTCGTGCGCACCGCCGCCAGCGCATTGATCGACGCACTTTCCGTCGTGGCCACCGCGGAAGTCGTACCCGTCGATGCCGCAGGCAAGAGCGCGCGGGAAACGCTTGCGCCTTTGGCGATGCTCTCTCTTTTTGCTCCGGCCCGAATCGCGGTGATTCGCGGATTCTCTCATCTGCTCTCCGGCGAGGAAGCGGATGTGCTCTTGAAGGAGCTCGAACAGATCGCGCCACCCAACGCGGCCGTATTCCTCTCGACCCAGCAGGAAGGCGCCGGCGATTCCCGAGTCGACAAGCGCGTGCGCGGCTTCAAGGGGATTTCCAAGATCGGAGCGGTGCTCGAATTCGGAACGCAAACGCCCCAGGCACTGGCCGAATGGCTGCGCGCCCAAGCGGCACAAGAAGGAAAGAAGCTCGGCGCGGAGGCGGCACAGCTTCTCCTGGACCGCGTCGGTCTCGACATGGAGCAGCTTCGCTCCGAGCTCGACAAAGCGATTCTGTACAAGCTGGGTCGCGACACCATCGATGCAAAGGACATCGCCGATCTCGTGGGACGCACGCGCGAAGAGGCGGTGTGGGAAATTTCCGAAGCGGTGATGCGGCGCGATGCGCGGCGCGCGCTGATCCTGATCGAAGATCAGCTGGCCGCCGGAGTCTTCCCTCTCGTGTTGTTGACGCTGCTCGTCCGGCAATCGCGCCATCTTCTGCAAGCGCGTCTTCTGTGGGAGGAAGCGGGCCGCCCGCCGTTTCGCGATCTGCGCGGATTCCAAGCGCGATTCGGCCGCACGCTTCAAATCGGGAGGTTCGGGAAGGGGCCCGATGACGTCACCACGATCCATCCCTTCGCCTGCTTCAAACGCTTCGAAGCTGCGCAAACTCGCGACTCCGAATCGCTGCGGCGCATGGTCGCGCGCCTTCGCCAAGGAGATCGCGACGCGAAATCGGGCGGAGGTGCGGGGGCAAAGGAGATTCTGGAGGAGATCGTCCTCGATCTGTGCGCGCTCGCGAAGGAGGCGGCGTGAGATGAACGCGCGCGCGGAGCGGATTCTCGGCCACGAAGAGATCTTCGAGCGCTTGCACCGCCAAGCGCGTGCCGGGCGATTGCCGCATGCGATGTTGTTCTCCGGTCCGGAAGGAATCGGAAAGCGCACCGCCGCGATCGAATTGGCGCGCGTTCTCCTGGGCGAGGACGACTCCGCCGGCGATGCCGCCGCACGCGTCGATCGCTTTGCGCACGAAGGCTTGCTGATTTATTCCGACGTCGACCCGCCACTTCCATTGATGCGCGAGGATCTGATTTCGCGCGACATTTCCGAAAGCGATCTTCTGGAGGCGTACGGGCTTCTCGCCGAGGAAGGATGGATTCGGGGCCACGAGGCATCGATGCGGGCGAAAGGACTTGCGGTCATCGATCTCTTGGAGCGGGACCCCGACCGGTTTCTCGGTCGCAAGAACATTCCCTTCGCCGAAGTCTTGGAACGCGAGCTCACGACTTTGGGACGCTCGAAAAAAGCCGGCCCCAAGACGTTGGCCATCGCTCGGCGCGTGTTCGCACCGGGAATCTCGCAAACTCTCTACCGGCGCAATCTCGGAATCGAGCTCATCAATGGACGCGGCGACGGCGCTCACTTTCGCACCGTCGAATCGTTGTTGCGAACGTCGCGCTCCGGAGAACGGCGGATCGTGATCTTCGACGATGCGCATCGCCTCACGGAAGAAGCCGAGAACGCATTCTTGAAGACACTGGAAGAGCCGCCGGCCAGTACGCATTTGATCTTGGTGACTTCCGAGCCTCTTTCCCTTCTTCCGACGACGCTCTCGCGCTGCGCCCGCGTCGTCTTTCATTCGCTTCCCCTGCCGGAGCTGGAAACCTTTCTCACGACCCGCCAAGGGATCGAGAAGAAGTCGGCCCAGCTCCTGGCTGCTCTTTCCGAGGGAAGCGTGGGGGTCGCACTGCGCTTGCGAGGTTTGCCCATGGAGGAGCGCCGGCGATCGCTCGAAGCGATCCTTCCGGCAATCGCGCAAGGCGATCTGCTTCGCGTGCTGGCCCATGCGGGAGCGAGCTTCGCCTCGGCGGCCGATACCGCGGCGGCACGCGAGCCGGCTCGCGCGGAAGCGCGCGTTTTTCTCGATCTTCTTTCGTTGGCGCTGCGTGACCTCGCGGTTCTCTCGGCGGGAGCTTCGCCGGAGCTGCGCAGCGGAATCGATCCGGCCTTTGCGCTCGAGGTCGCGCGGCGGCGCACGCCGGACGACTGGCAAAGATTGTTTCTTCGGGCCGAGATTGCTGCCGAAGACTTGGACATGAACGTGGAGCCTCGCCTGGCGGTGGAAGCTCTCTTCGTGGAAGCGATGCCGTTTGCGGAATCGCGGCCGTGAAGCGGAGCCTGGCACCTTTTGCCTGCATGGCGGCGCTCGTCGCGTTCTTCGGATGCGGGCGGGAGCCCGGCGCCGGCGGATCGGCGGACAGCACCTCAGCAAATCCTCAGTCCATCTTGCGCGAGCTTCCCCATGCCGGCTTCATCCGTTTCCGGCAAACCAAGGGCACGGGACTCGGGCGGGAGGTTTGGGAAGTCGAGATCCTGCAGGCCGACAGCGACGTCTGGATCAAGGGCACGGTACGCTCGAGCGGCCGCTCGGTCCCTTTCAAGGAAGCGATGTCGCTCGCCGAGTATCACGATCTATGGACCTGGATTCGCGGCTTGGAGTTGGACAAACTGGTGGTACGCGAGGATTCCTCGAAAGCCCCCGGAGAGTGGCAAAAGACTCTCGAGGTCGACATCGTCGAGTCTTCGAACCGGCGCGTTCGCACGAAAAGCACTTGGTCGCGCCCTCTTCTCGGCCAGCCCCAGATTGTTGAGCTGGAGAAGCGGATGAATGACCTTTTGGTGCGCTCGAGCGAGCACGAGTTGAAGCGTATGGCGGCCGAAGCGGATTCGGTCGCGGTCGCGCGGCAAAAGGCGGCCGCCGACTCCGCATCCGCGATGGCGCCACAATAGAAACTTCGGAGAGCGCGGATGTTGTGGAGAAATTGGACTCGAAATCTCTCCGCGAAAATCCTTTCGTTTTTCTTTGCCGTCGCCCTCTGGCTCAGCGTGACGAACGAAATCGACTTCGAAGAAGAGATCGTTTTCCCGATCGATTACGTCAATCGTCCCGAGGGGCTCACCTCGATCCAGCCGTTGCCCGAATCGGTGCGCGCTCAGGTGCGCGGCAAGGGACGCTTCCTGCGCTATTCATTGCGCGACGCAGTCTGCCGGGTCGATCTCTCCGGAAACCAGACGGGGCTCAATACGATCGGCATCGGCGGTGCGAACATCGTGCTGCCCTCCGATGCTCGCGTGGCGCGCGTCGATGTGCTCGAGCCCAAACGCATCCTCGCCGAGTTCGATGAGACGGTCATCCGCGACATTCCCATCACACCCACGGTGGTCGGCATTCCCGGCGCCAAGCACGTGCAGGTCGGGAAGACGTTCGTGAATCCTTCCGCCGCGCGCGTGAAGGGACCGCGCCGTTTGGTCGATCAAATCGCGCTCGTGCCGACGGATGAAATCAACATCCAAGGGAATCGCAACACGGTACGCAAAAAAGTGAAGCTCCTGAAATCGTTCGGTCCCACAGTGGAGATCACGCCGGAAATGGTGGAGATTGGGATCACCATCGAGCCGATCCTCATCGAAACGCTACAGAAGGTGGCCGTCCAGATCACCGACGATCTCCCCAAGGAATGGACGCCCGAGATTCGCCCCGAATCGCTGTGGGTGAAAGTCTCCGGGGCGCGCAGCTTCGTGGAAACGGCATCCAAGCAAGCGTCGACGTTGGGCCTCTCTTCCCCGCAATGGAGCTTGGGATCCACACCGCTCAAGCTTCGGGAGATTCGGGGGAGGAAGCTCATCTTCTCCAAGACGACGTCGAACGCCGGCTCCGACTCGACCTCAGAAATCTCCGGCGTGATCTTGTTGCCGCACGACGTCGAGATTCTCGAAGTGCAGCCGAAGGAATTGGTCGTCGCGATTCAACGATCCCGGACGGGATGAGACGCTCGAATCCACGCATGCCGAATCACTCTCGCGGCCTGACCCTCGGAATCGAAACCTCGTGCGACGAAACTTCGGCCGCCGTTCTCGATCGCGACCAGAGCGTTCTTTCGAACATCGTCGCGTCGCAGGACATTCATCGCATCTATGAAGGCGTCGTTCCGGAAATTGCTTCGCGCGAGCACGTCCGGCTTCTTGTTCCCACGATTCGCACTGCGCTCGACGCAGCCCAGGCCACGCTCGACGACGTCGAAGCGGTTTGCGTCACGGCCGGACCGGGGCTGGTCGGATCTCTTCTGGTGGGCGTCACCACGACGAAGGGCTTGGCCCTCGCCCGCGGGCTTCCCTTTCTCGGCGTGAATCATCTCGAGGGGCACGTCATGTCTCCGTTTCTCGAAGATGCTTCGCTGACGCCGCCCGTTTTGGTGCTCGTCGTCTCCGGCGGACACACGCTGCTGGTTCACGTCCCGGTGCTCGATCGCATCGAAGTCGTCGGGCGGACGCGCGATGATGCCGCCGGTGAAGCGTTCGACAAGGTCGCGGTCATGCTCGGGCTGGGTTATCCGGGAGGCGCAGCTCTCGAGCGCCATGCTCAAGGCGGCGATGACCGTGCATTCGATCTCCCCCGAGTGCGACTCGAAGCAGAAAGTTTGGACTTCAGTTTTTCCGGCATCAAGACGGCGGTGCGGGTTCTCTTGCAGCGCGATGAGCGCGCCCGTTCCGATCGCTCGCGCGACGTCGCCGCATCGTTTCAATCCGCGGTGATCGATGTCCTGGTCGAAAAGACTCTCCTCGCGCAGCAGCGCTTTCAAGCTCCCGCCATCGCCGTCGCCGGCGGAGTCGCCGCGAACGGTGCGTTGCGGCGTGCCTTCGAATCATCCTGCAGCGCGCGCCGCCTCAAGCTCGTCATCCCGCGGCTCTCCTATTGCGGCGACAACGCAGCGATGATCGCCTACGCAGGCCGGCTGCGCCTCGATCGCGGCGAACGCTCCGACCTCACGCTCGATGCGAATCCCGGCCTTCCCCTGGGATCGCTTCCCAATCGGGCCGTGCGCAAACGAGGCCAGCGCAACTAGCTTCAGCCGCCTTCTGAGCCGTCAGGCCGTCTCGGCGAATGGCGCTCCTCGGCGCTCAAGAAATCTTTTTCGGTCTGTATCGGCGGTTCAGTGAACCGCCGAGGAATCTTACGCGCCTGCGGTGCACTGATTTCGCCGAGAGGCCTGACCGGCTCTTTTGGGCGGGCATCGAATGTACGCCTCAAGTTGCGGACACCGAAGGGTGGCAATGCGGGCCCAATCGGAGGCTCATCGGACGAAAGAGCTCCGAAGAACATGCAGGAGCCGAGCGGCGTCCCCATCGTGCTGCAGACGACGAGGTGCCGTGCGAAGCCTTCCATGTTTCCTTCGGTGGTTCGCAGCAGGAGCAAGCCCGTGGCTCTCGTCGAACTGGCGTACCGGAGGCACACCGGCAGTCGCCGTAGAGATTCTCGGGGTCTCGAGTTGAAATGCGTACCGCGGCGCGCCGGTAATGGATGCGCGCGAGGACCAGCATTGGAAACGAGAGACCCCGAGAATCTCTGCAAGGGGCGAGCTGCCGGTGCGCCGAGGAACGCGCTTGAGCCGAGAGGCACCAGCGCTCCGATCCGCGCGA
>Ga0111539_10001725_pt1 | contig 29105 bp, 21 predicted proteins | sample RhiMethybrSRZTD1_FD_79667 | JGI IMG/M metagenome (GOLD analysis project Ga0111539, IMG submission 79667) | Populus rhizosphere microbial communities from Tennessee, USA - Rhizosphere MetaG P. TD hybrid SRZTD1 (version 2) (version 2) | ecosystem: Host-associated > Plants > Roots > Rhizosphere >...
CGGCAGCGGCGGCACGACCGGCAGCGGCGGCACGACCGGCAGCGGCGGCACGACCGGCAGTGGCGGCACGACCGGCAGCGGCGGCACGACCGGCAGCGGTGGCACCGCGGGCAGCGGCGGCACGACCGGCAGTGGTGGCACCGCGGGCAGCGGCGGCACGACCGGCAGTGGCGGCACGACCGGCAGTGGCAGCACCGCGGGCAGCGGCGGTACTAGCGGAACCGGTGGCACCGCGGGGACAGGTGGCACCGGTGGCGGTGGCAACAACGGTAGGCCTCCGGTGATTCCGCCGATCAATGGCCAGTGTCCGGCCTTCGTGAACGGAACAGTTACCGTCGGAGGCTTGGGCGGAATCCGCATCGTGGCGGGCCCAAAGGCTGCCGAGGCCACGGCACCGATGGTGTTCTATTGGCACGGGACAGGCTCGAACTCCGGTGAATTCGACTTCATGGCGGCGGCCGTGCGCGACGCGGTGGTTGCCCGAGGCGGCGTCCTGGTGTCGTTTCAGGGGACGCTCGGGGGCGATCTTCTGTCGGGCACCAGCATCTTCGGTGCTGCCGACTTCCCGGTCGTCGATCAGATCGTCGCTTGCGCCGTGCAGAACCACAACGTCAATCCGCGACGCATCTACACGACCGGCTGCAGCGCCGGCGGCTTGTTCGCGACTGCTCTGGCGGCTCGCCGCTCGAATTACATCGCTGCGGCGGCACCGAACTCCGGCGGGTGGGTCCTTCCGGTCACCTGGCAGACCAACTACACCCCAGCGCTGATGACGATTCACGGCGCAGCGGGAGTCGACGTGGTGGTCGTCGATTTTTCGACCACGAGCGCTACGGCGGACGCAGCCTTCAAAGGCAGGGGCGGCTTCGTGATCGACTGCGATCACGGCGGCGGACATTGCGGGGGCGCGGCGCTCGACGACAGCATCTGGACGTTCTTCAACGCACACCCCTATGGCGTCACCCCCGAGCCCTGGTCGAGCTTGCCCGGTGGGTTTCACAACTCGTGCAGGATCTACTGACGGCGCCGAGCCGGTAACGAGTTGCCACCGAGGCCTGTCCGACGTTCCCCGTCTGGTCGACGTTCATTCCAGCGCCCTGCATCCCGGTGCCCAAGCAGCACACCTGGCTCGGCATCACGGACGGCATCGAGCCGGCGCTCTACCGCGGGCGCAGCAAGAACTACGCGACGCTGCTCGAGTGGGTGAATCCGGCCCGCGCGGTGCGCGGCGCTTTCTCGCGACGATCAGATTTCGACCAGCGCGCTCGCGCCAGCCGGTGAAGTGCGACTGCCGCGCAGCTGCGGCAAATGCTTCACTCCGATGGGCGCGCCTCCGGCGAGCGCGGTAGCGACCTCGAGCGTTTGACGCAGCTCGCGGACGTTGCCTGGCCAGCCATGGCGGAGCAGCGGGCCCACCGCGCTCGGGTCGAGCTTGCATTCGGCGACGCCCAGCTCGGCACAGAGATCGGCGAGCAGCGTGCCGAGGTCGCCGAGGCGCTGGTCGAGCGGTAAGAGGTTGCAACGATAGCCCGCGATGCGCGAAGCGAGATCGGGGCGTACGCGTTCGGGCGCGGCCAGCTCCTCGGCGGAAAGCGCAGTCGTGGCAACCACCCGCGCAGCGCGCGGTCCGCGTTCGTCGAGCGCCCGCACGAGGATCGACTGCGCTTCCGGTGCGAGCCGTTCCACGTGCTCGAGTATCAGCGTGCCGCCTTCCGCCGCGCGAAGCGCTGCCGCGAGGTCGCGTTGCGCCCCGTCGAAGACGAACGACTCGCCGCTGCGTCCGGAGCCAGCGTGAATGGCGCGGGCAGTGCGCTCCTTGCCTGCGCCGGTTGGCCCGGTAACGAGCACGGGGACGTTCGAACGAGCGATGCGTCCGAGCTCCCGGCCGCGCAGGCTAAGCTCCGGGATCAGGCTGGCGAACGGCGGCTCGAGGCCGCCATGGTAGTCGCAGTCCGCGAGCGGTCCGTCACAGGACTCGAAGCTCTTGAGCCAGAGGACGGTGCGGCCGACGCGCAGGAAATCACCGTCTCTGAGAACGCGGCGAACGCCCTGGCCACCGAGCGCCCAACCTTCGCGCGTCTTGACGATCCGCGCCGGATCGCGAGGCACGTGAGCATCGGGCAGAGTGACGCGGCAGCTCCGTCCGATGCCGCCCGCCGGCTCGGCGCTCCGCACCGTTCCAGCGCTCAGAACGATTTCGTCGCGATCGGCGAGACAGTAACGGGCGCCCCCGGCGGCGGGCGAATCGCAGTGCAATACGACGAACAAATAAGGGACCGCCCGCGCGTCGGCGGCCGGCACTGCAACCGGGCGCAAGTCACGCGCGAGGCGAAGCGGGCCGAGCTCCTCGGATCGCGGCTCGACGCCGACGTCGGCAACGAAACGAAATCCCCTGCCTCGGATGGTCAGAATCGTGTGCTGCGCTTCCGGCGAGTCGCCCACGGCGCGTCGCACGAGCGAGATCGCGTGGCTCAGCGAAGCTTCGGTGACACTGACATCCTCCCACAGCGTATCCAGAAGCTCCTGCTTGTCGACGACCCGGTCCCGATTTCTCACGAGGGTGAGCAGCACGCTGAGGGCTTTCGGCTGGACGGTCACCGGCGTCCCGCGTTTCAAAAGCTCGAATTTCGCTTCGTCCAGCTCGTAGTCCCCCCAGCGGAGCCGGACTTTCGGACGCAGCCACTCGACTCGAGCGGTCAGACCGGGGCTCGCCTCGCGGAGCGGTGCCGTATTCGCCATTGGGCTTTCCCAGCTTCCCTTCCACCTCCTTGGAGAAGCGATCGTAAAAATGTGAGTGTGGGGTCACAGAACCCCGAGAGGCGTCGACTCAGGATCCGGAGCGGATCAGCCCCTCTTCCTGCATCATCTTCCGGAGTTTTTCCTTCACGGCCTGGAAGCGCTTGCGGAGCGTCGCGGCGAAGCGCTTGCGGTCCTCTTCGGTGGCAAGCTCCGCCTCTTCGCCGAACACCTCGACGAGCTCCTTGAAGGACAGGTCCCGGTCGACGCGCAGGATCAAGAGCGTCCGCTCTTCCTCGGGCAATCGATCGCGCAGCGCACGCAGGCGCTCTTTCACCTCGCTTTGTCGGTGAACCGGCGTCGGCGTGCGCGTCCGGGTGACTTCCTGCTCCAGCCAGCGAGCCTCGGCGAACACCTGTTCCCAGCGAGCGGCGCGGGCGGCCTTCAAGCGAGCGCGCACCACCGCGTGGCGGGCCAGCGTGTAAGCGAAGGCGCGGGCCGTGCAGTGCCACTCGAAGCTCGGAAGGCCGCGCCACAGGTCGACGGCGAACTGCGAATAGGCGTCGTCCGAAAGCAGTGGCCCCGCGATGGCGCGAATGTAGCGGGACACGTCGGAACCGTAGGCTCCGAGCATTTCCACGGTGGCCTCGTCCCATGCTTTGCGGGCGCATGCCGCACGAACGCGATCCTCTGAAGCCTGCTGAAACGTGACCACGAACAGCTCGATCCTCCGGTCTCCCGGCCACGAGCGTCAACCCCATGCTCAACCCTTCGAACTTCAAACGGATCTCTGCAAGAACGGGCAAAAGGCGGCGGCGAGGCTCAGGGGTTCGGCGATGCCCTGCGACTGCATGAAATCCATCGGCTCTGCGGCGCTCGAGTTTGCGCCGAGCTTGGAGAACGCCAAGCGAGCGACCGCTGCCATGAGCTCGGCTCCCTGCGCGGCGAACTCCTGGGCCGCGAGCTCGAAGTCGTCGGCGGCTTCGGCGAGCGCACCCCTCGAGACGCAGATCTGAGCGCGGAGCAGCGCGCGATGAGGGTTAGCCCAGGGGACGAGGCTTTCCACCAGGGACTCGAGCCGGGCTTCTGCGCGTCCTTGCAGCGCCCGGCGTTCGTCCTCGCTTCGAGCTTCGGCGAGCGCGCCCATGCACAGCGCGCCCTCCAAACCGTCGGCGAGCAGCCTCGTGTAGTGAGAGCGGCGCGCAAAGCTCAGGCTGTTTGCGAGCAGGCTGTTCGGGCTCGGATCCAGAGCCTGTCGGTAGCGGCGGGTGTAGAGCGACACGAGTTGAACGGCGATCGCGCGCAAGGCGCTGACGTGCGAGACCCCACCCGCCCAGAACCGACCCTCGATCGCCTCGACCACCTGGGTCGCCGCTTCGGGCCGGGCATTCAACAGATGGAGAACCGGCGTGGCGAAGGCGTCGAGCAGGTGCTCGAGAAAGCGGTCGCCGCGTTCGATCGCGTCTTCGTGAGCCTCCTGCCAGTGCAGGCGCAAACTCCTGACTTTTCCCAGGTGAAACTCCGAGAGCAAGCCATAGAGACAGACCGAGTCGCGCATCCAGGTCGTGCGCGGCAACCGGCTCAGCACGTGACGGCTGCCGTCCCACATGGCGATGAAGCGCTCCCAGTGGCCGAGATTGAAGTCGAGCATCATCGCGCCCGCGCTCATCATCGCGAATCCAATCGGGTCCATTCCGGCACCGAACAGCTCGCGGCCGCGATCGAGCATGCGGCGGGTGCCGTCGAAGTCGGCGTTCCCGCGCGGGCTCCTGGCGTCTCCGACGTTGGTCGCGCGCAAGCAGCCCTCGAGCCCGATCGCGCGCGCGATTTGACTGGGGTCGCCGCTGCCGAGTGCGGTCGAACAAAGCAACGCGTGCAGGTCTCCGGCCCTTGCGTCGTCGACCAGCGCCAGCGCGGACGCCGCGAACCAGAAGAACTCGAGTCGTTCGCGATCGCCCGGGTCGAGCTCCCGCTGCTCGGTCACGCTCGGTCCCGCTCCGGAGATCAGGTCGTCGATGGCGCGGCCGACCTCTGCAGGAGCTTTCAAGGCTTGTACGCCGGCGGGTAATCCCAAGCTCTTCAGTACTTCGTCGAGCAGGAGCAGGCCTTGCTCCGTGTGGCCTCCCAGCAGCAATTGTTCCGCCGCGCGTCGCCGCGCCTGCGGGCGAAGGTCGGGGTCGTTGGCCGCGTCCAGGTATTCCCACGCCGCCTCGCTCGGCCGGGCCGCCGCGGCAAGCGCGTCCGCGAGCTCCACCCGGATTCGACCGCGATCGGCTGCACCCGGGTCGAGCTCGATCGCCATCCCGAACAACTCCGCGGCGTGATCGAAAGCCAGGCTCTCGAGGGCCAACCTGGCAGCGCGGAGCGCGTAGCCGCGCGCTCGTTCTCGCTCCCCGGCTCCGCGATGATGCACCGCGAGCGCCTCGGCGTTGTCGGGTTCGGCGGCCTCGAACGCACGCGCCAGCCGGGCGTGAAGCGAAAGCCGCTCGCGCGAGCCGATGCGATCGCCGAGCGCTTCGCGGACCCGATCGTGTTGAACCGCGTGGCGCTTGCCGGAGCGGTCGCTCCAGGCGGTGATGAAATGCGCTCGTCGCAACAGGTCGAGCAGGCGCGAGAGCTCCTCCCCCGACCACGCGCCGGCGGCGCGGAGCACGGCGCCGGTGATTGGAACCGCCGCCAGCACGATCAGCGACAAGAGCTCGCGCCCGCGCTCGTCGAGCCGCTCGGATCGGCTGACGATCGCGTCGTCGAGCCGCGGCACGCGCTCGCGGTCGCCGGTTTCGCTGACGTGCCGGACCAGCTCGGCCAGGTGCAATGGATGGCCGCCCGATTCGCCGACCAGCGCGCCGGCCAAGGCTTCGTCGAGTCCGCGCTCCCGGAGCAGCGTGCGCGAAAGGCGGGTCGCGGCCTCATCCGCCAGTGTGCCGAGCGAGAGAAAGCGCGTGTCCACGCCGATGAAAGGCGCCGCGCCGCGTCCCTGGCGCGAGGACGCGATCAACAGAACCGGAGGCGCATCCGGCCGCTTGAGCAGCTGCCGCAAGAGGCTGAGCCCATCCTCGTCGGCCCACTGCACGTCGTCGATGAACAGCACCACTCGGCCGGAACCGGCGAGCCGCCCGATCAGGCGCCGGAAGGCCGCGAACACGCGCTTTCGATGCTCCTGAGTCGGCGCTTCCGAGGGCAGGGCATCACCCGTGCTCGCGAGCGTTCGCAACGCTGGAAACGTCTGCGCAAGGAGCGCGCCATCCCTCGACAGAAGATCGCGCACTTCGCTCGCCGGGCGCCGGCCGAGCTGCGCCGTCAGATCGTCGACCACGCCGTCGAAGGCCTTGAACGGAACGGATTCCCGCTCGTGGCACCGCCCGCGCAGAACCAGCGTGTTCGGATCCGGCGCGAGCGAGGCCAAAAAGCTTGCCACTAGCGCGGACTTGCCGACTCCCGAAGCGCCGTACACGTACACGCACGCGGGACGTCCGGCTTCGACGTCGATCAGCGCATCATGGAGCAGCGCGAGCTCCGCCTCGCGGCCAAATAGCTCGATTTCGGCGATTTCGCGGCGCGGCGCACCCACTTCCACTCTGGGCTTGCCCCCCGCCGACAACGCCCTGAGCACGTCCTTGCCGCTCGGCCGCTGCTCGGGATTCGCGGCGAGCAGATCCCTGCAAAGCCCCGATAACCCCTCGGTCGCGTCGTGGCGGCGCGGGCGCGGGGAAATCGGGCTCGTGACCTTGACCTCGCTCAGCTCGACATTCGCTGCGATGAGAGGCGCTTCACCGGTGAGCGCCTGGTGGAGCATGACCCCGACGGCGTACCAGTCGGCAGCCGGTCCGGCGGCCGCGCCGGCGGCGAGCTCCGGTGCCATGTACAGCGCGGTTCCGACTTTGTCCGTGTCCAGCCACAGCGGCCGGAGCGCATCACGCGCGAGCCCCAGATCGAGCAACACCAGGCGCCCCTCGTTGCTGATCACGATGTTCGACGGTTTGACGTCGCGGTGAACCAGCTTCTGGCGGTGCAACGCCTCGAGCACGTCGGCGAGCTCGAGCAGGGCGTACCGCAGGCGCTCTTGGTCCAGTCCCACCCAGCGCAAGAAGTCCACGCCGTGCACGAGCTCCATCGTGAAAAACCACAGGCCGCCGTCCTCGAGCAGTTCGCCGGGGCGCACCAGGTTCGGGTGCACGAGCTCGGCCATGGTGCGAAACTCGTGCTTGAAGCGCACGATCAGCTCTGGATCGTCGATGCGCAGCGTCTTGAGCGCGACGCGTGCGTCCAGATCGCGATCGGTGGCCTCGTACACGGTCCCCATGCCTCCGCGACCGACCAGGCGCTCGATCGCGAATCGCCCGTCGAGCACGCTATCGCCCGGCGCGAGGACGCGCGCCTCGGCCTGGTCACCGAGCCGCGCAACTTCGCGCAGCAGGGCCGCGAAGGTGGTCGACTCGTGCGCTTCCGAGCCGAAGTCGGTCGCGATGCTCGCGGTCTGCAGCATGACGGCAAGGCCCCGTTCGGAACCAAGAAAACCCGAAAGCAGACCATACCTCGATCAGCCGGCGGGACGCGGATGTTTTCATTGTCAGGCCTCTTTGTTGCGGCGCTTTTCCAAACGCCGCGACAGATCTCACGCGGGGTAGGTTAGTGCGAGGGTGTTTCCACGGGCGATCGGGGCCGCGGTTCGCTCTGCGTTCTCGATCCTGCGTCGGGGTAGGGGATTCTCCGCCTGATTTTCCGCGACTGGTCCGGGGCACGCCCCCTGCAGATGAGGTGCTCGGACCGGATCGATGAGGACCAGTTCACGGCTCGTCGCGTGGATGCTGCTTTTCGCGCTCGCGATCTCGAGCTGCACCATGGAAGTTTCGGAAGCCGATCGCGAGAGCGCCCAGCAAGAAGAGGACGTTCAGGGTGGCACGGAGACGCTGCTCCGTCCGGAGGTCGGGGGACAAGGGTGCAGTTTCACGCTGATCTCTGCCGAGCTGTTCCTGACGGCCGCGCACTGCGGCGGGCACGCGGCGCTCAAGATCGGCGGCGACCCGATCCGATTCATCTACCCGGATGGGCGGAAGACCTGGCGCGCCGTCGACAGGATCTACTCGTTCAGCACGATCTTCAAGGCGGCGCACGGATCGGATCTCGCGCTGGGCCGGCTCGCCCAGCCGGTCACCGACATGACGCCCGTCACGATGCAGACCTTCCTGCCCGCCCCGGGTACACCGGTCACCTTCGTTGGCTACGGATCCACCGATCCATCGGACGCGACGCAGGGCGCGGCCATCAAGCGCTACCGCGAAGGCAGTTTCGGAAAAACATCGTTCAGTTGCCCTGGAGATTCGGGTGGCCCGCTGTTCACCGGCAACTTCGCGGCCATGGGTCCCATGATCAGCGTGATGAGCGGTCAGGGTGACGTGTACGCGCACCTCGGTCATCACTCGGAGCGCCTGGCGGCGGCGATACGCAGCATATCCGGAGGTCTGGAGCCCGGTTTCGATCGACCGGGCGCGGCGTTTGCGTCGGAGTCGGCGTCCCGTGGGGCCGCGTGCGCCAAGCGCTGCGACGCGGATGCAAGGTGCCGTGCGTTCTCGTACCACGTCGCGAGCCAGACCTGCCGGCTCAAGGCGGCGATGTTTCCGCTGGTCCCCGCCGTCGGCTACGTCTCGGGCGTTCCTGGCTTCTTGCCCGGCGCTCGGGTCGACTACCCCGGGAACGACATCGCGCTCCTCACCAGCACGAATGCCGATGCCTGCCGCGGGCAATGCGCCGCGCGCAGCGATTGCGCGGCTTACACGAGCAGGGGCGGCAAGTGTCGCTTGAAAAGCGCGGCAGCGGCGCCGATAGCGTGCTCGGACTGCAGCAGCGACGTCCGGCGGGGCTTCGAAAACGGTTGGGATCGCCCGGGCGGCGACCTGTCCCAGATCACGGTGAACGACGCAGCGACCTGCGCGGCGTCGTGCGAGGTCGTGGACAGCTGCCGCGCGTTCACCTTCGTCCCACGGCGGTCGCGCTGCTACCTGAAATCGTCCGTGCCGCCGCCGCGCTCCGGCGACGATACCGCCACCATGGTGAGCGGCGTGAAGCGAGGACTCGAGGTCAACGTCGAGCGCAGCGGCTCGGACCTCGACCACTTCGCCATCGACGAAGCGATCCCGCAGATTTGCCAGGCCAGATGCCGGATGTTCGCGGGGTGCTCGTCCTGGACCATGACGCTCGAAGCGCCGGACCAGACCGGGTGGCGGGCTGGACACTGCTGGCTGAAGTCGGGCTTCCCACGACCGAGCGCGCGCGACGGTGCGGTTTCGGGCACGAACGGCGCAGGCTTTTTCTGAAGCTCAGCGCGGCAGCACGACCCAGATATCGAGATCGAGGATCACGCCGTCCGCGTACTCGCCGTTGTCCTTCTTGAGCGGAAACGCGCTCGCGTCCTGGTTTTTCACGGCAACCAGCCGCGTGCGCAGCGCGCCGACGTCGCTGCGCCCCGGGAGCTCCACCTTCTCGAGGATCTCGGACCAGGCGTAGACGGTGTCGCCCGCGAACAGCGGCGCCACGTGCCGCCCGCCGTTGATGGCGGCGACGTGGAAGGCATTGTTCAGGCCGTTGAACGAGAGCGCGCGCGCGAGCGAGATCGTGACGCCGCCGTAGACGATGCGCTTTCCGAAGCGCCCCTTCGATTCGGTGTGCTGATTGAAATGAACCTTGGCGGTGTTCTGATAGAGCCGAGTCGCGATCTGATGCTCCGCTTCCTCCAGCGTCATTCCGTCGACGTGGTCGATGCGCTCGCCGGCCTCGTAGTCGCCCCATCGGAACGGCGAGCCCGAAAGGGCGGTGTCGTAGCCCGCGACGTCGAGCGGCGGAACGGCCGCGCCGATCTCGCCGGGATCGACGCGATCCGACAGCTTCGGCACCACGGCCTCGGGCGCGGGCGCGTTCTTGTCGCGCTTTCTCACCATCACCCAGCGCGTGTATTCGAGCACGATCTCCCCGCGCTGATTGCGGCCGGTCGAGCGCACGTAGACCGTGCCGGTCTCGCGGTTGGAATTCTCCTTTATGCCAATGACCTCGGAGACGGTCGACAGCGTGTCCCCCGGGTAGGCCGGCTTCAGAAAGCGCCCCCCGGCGTAGCCGAGGTTGGCAATCGCGTTCAGCGAGACATCGGGCACCGTCTTCCCGAACACGACGTGAAACAGGAGCAGGTCGTCGACCGGTGACTTCGGGTAGCCGATCGCGCGGGCGAACTCCTGCGACGACTGAACGGCGAAGCGCGGGCCGTAGAGGCTCGTGTACAGCGCGACGTCGCCCTCGGTGAGCGTGCGCGGCGTGGCGTGCTTGATCAGCTGGCCCTGACGGAAGTCCTCGAAGAAGTTGCCGGGATTGGTCTTGGTTGCGCTCATTGCCCTCGCCTCCTAGCCGAGCCGACGCCGAGCGGCGACGATTTTTGTCTCCTCGCGTGCCGTGCGGAAAATGCCCGCTGCTCGCCACGTTCGACTCTTCGTCGTGGCAAGTGGCTGCTCGCCGCGTGCCCGGGTTGTCCAGCGCCGGTTTGCCCGGCTACCGCACCAGACCCGTTTGCTCCTTGCGACATCTGCGCGGAGCAAGAAGCTGACGCTTGCAACTACGATTCGTCTCCCGCGGGGAAAGCATGTGCGCGCGACCTGCGTGGACGGCGTGTGGAACCTCTCGAACCCGTGTGCACCGGATCCGCTGTCGTGCGACTGCGCCGCGAGCGTCTGCACGGCGGGCTTCTGCGTGATGACGCCGAAGGGCTCGATCGCTTGCGTCTGTACGGTGTGCTCACGCCGGGGCCTGCGTGCCAAAGGGGCGTGCTTCCCCCACAGTCGCAAAAGGCTTCATCGACGTTCGAGCGCGTGAGCTCCAGACGAAACCGTTCGCGCCCCAGGCATCACGTTGTTCCGATTTGAAACAAGTGCGGTCGACGGAAGTAGCGAGTGTTGGAAAAGACCACATTGTTGCAAAGCGAACACGCAAGCGCGTTTCCGTAGTTTCCGTAGTTTAACGGGCTGCATCCGCTCGCCCGTCAGTTAGAGTTCTAGTTCGGGCGTATCTCGCATGCGAGCGATGCGAAAAAGTAAGCTCGTGCTGGTCGTCGAAGACGACGACGATTCGCGCCAGGAGCTCTCGGAGCTTCTCAGCGACGAAGGCTACCGCGTTCTTGCGCTGGCGGACGGGCGAGAGGCTCTCAACGTCCTCGCACAGCTGCAGCCGGACCTGATCCTCCTGGATCTGATGATGCCGATCGTGAGCGGTTGGGAAGTCTTGGCAGTGCTCGAGGCGGATTCGAAGCTTTCGAGTATTCCGGTGGTCGTGCTGTCGGCCTACGCGGCCCAGGCGCCGCGCGGCGTGGCGTGCGCGCTGAACAAGCCGCTTTCGATCGCCAACCTGCTGACGGCGGTCCGCAGCGCCTGCAAATAGCGGCGGGTCCGCCCGTCTACGGCTTCGATGCCAGCGCCGCCGTGTCCAGAAGCAGGGCGCGCGCTTTGTCCGCGAGGGCCTTCTTCGGAGTGAGCGGTTTGCCGAACAGGGAGAACCACGCCTCGACGTGCCGATTTTGAAGGCGCGCGAGAATCAGATACTCCGCTTGCTGATACTCCTTCTTGTCCGTTTCCTTGCTGAAGCCGTCTGCCTCTTCACCGATTGCAGTCAGGCTTCCTTCGTAATTCATCCCGTTCTCCTGGCGGAGCTTGCGATGAACCCCGAAAAATTGCTTCGCCTCCTCCACGGATTTGAACGTGGTAACAGCCACGAGCATCGACCCATCCCGACCGCTCGCGGTGCGAAAGTCGAAGAAGCAGGCGGCTTCGGCATTGCCCATCGGATCGCGCTTGGTTTTCCGTACCTTGACCTTCAGGTCCGCGAGCGGCGAAAGGTCGGTCTTGGTGCAGAGGTCGAGCCCTATGACGGGTGCCAGAGGTCCGCTGCTCGCGGGCGCAGGCGAGGGGGGGCTCGGCGCGGCATCGAGAGTCGGCGCAGGTGATGTCGACGACGGCGACGGCCGCGGCTTGCACCCGCTCCACGTGAGCCCGATCCCGGCCACGATCATCGCCAGCGCAACCGCTATCGTGAGCTTCGATTCCAGACTTACCGGTTTTATGCACGACATTGTAGGCCCATCAAAACGGAAGTGTGTCGCGGGCACACGCGCGCAGGTACGCGAGGATGATCGGGTGCGGCCGTTCGTGGGAAGACGAGAGCTGCGGCTGAAACAAGGTCGCGACGAAAAAGCGCTTTTCGGGCAGCTCCAGCGCGCGCATCTCGCCGTCGGCGCCCACGGCCGCGACGCGGAGCCCGGCCTGTTTCCAGCGTGCGACGAACTTCGGGTTGGTCTCGAAGCTGCAAAAGTATTCGCCGCGAAGATCGCCGCTGCCGCACGAGCGCTCGAGCAGGGTGTCGGGAACGACGCGCGCGACGCCGGTACCGCACAGCACGGGTGCGGCGGGCGTGCGCTCCGGCGTGGCGCACCAAACCGGTGTGATGACGATGTTGTCGCCGTCCGGTCGATTTTCGGCGCTGTCCGCGCTCGGGATGCCGAGCACGTTGCGGGTAAACTCGATCAGCGCGTACTGAAAGCCCGCGCAAGTTCCGAGATAAACCAGGTTCTGCTCGCGGGCGTACTCGATCGCACGCAGCATGCCTTCCATGCTCGCGTAAGGGCTGCCCGGTGCGCCCCAGACGCCGTCGAACGCGGCGAGCTGCTCCGCGCCGCCGGTCGCGATCGCCGGCGTGGCTATCCAGTGTGGCTCGACCTGGACGCCGAGCTTTGCGGCAGCGTGGAACAACGCCGCCTCGGTGGCCCAATGAGAACGTTTGCCCCGATCGAAATCCCCGACGATACCTATGCGCAGCATCCGGGGACGTTACACGACCGTGAATGTGCTAGCAAAGCGCGAGATGGGAGAGCGAGCGATCAACGCCGCCCTTGCCGGTGCGTTGATCGCGATCGGCGCTTGCACCAGTGGCCCCGCGCCGGCGACTGCGACGCCTCCCGCGCCCAGCGCGACTCACGACGTCGCTGCCAAGTCGCGCTCGTGCTCGCTGCCTCGAGGGCACTACGCTCGTTACAACGCTGCCCTCTCCCGAATCGGTGGAAGCGTCCGAAACGTGGAAGCGCTCGAGGCGGCCTACTTCGACGTCTTGGAGGTCGTGTCGCGGCACTACGCCGAACGAAAGTACGACGAGCTCGAGGCATGCTGCGCGAAGGTTCGTAGCGATCGGCTCGCGTTCGAGTACTGCAGCGCAGCGTCCGCGTTCGCAAACCACGAGCGCGATGCGACCAAGCTGGCCGACGCGATGCCCCAAACCCAGGCGCGCATCGACGCGTCGAACGAGCTCGACCTGATGCTCGGATCGGATCGCGCGCGAAAATTGCCGTCCGACCCGGTCAGGCATTACTACAGGCGGCTCTGGGAGCTCGCTCAGGCGGGCGACCTGCGCGTGATCGACAACTTCATGACCATGGGCGAGAAAAGCCATGGGGTTCACGCCGAAGGGGCCGAAATCGCGCTCTGTCGCGTCCGGAAAGTGCTCCCGGCGCCGTTCGCCTCCGGCGTGTTGCCGTCCAAGCACCCGCGCCTGGTCGCCGAGCTCCGGCAGTATTGCGCGGAAGTGCTCGAGTATCAGAAGTCGCTCGAATCCGTGCAATCGCGCTGAAGCCGTAGATGCGCGGGCGGCTCCAGTCCGCGGAGATGATCGACGGCACCTTTCGCAGGTTGATGAGATTTTTGGTCATGGTTTCTTCACCTGGAAGCTCCGCATGCGGTCGCGCAGCGTCGAAGCGTTCATGCCCAGGAGGTCGGCGGCGCCGTCCGGTCCCGAGATCCTCCACCCGCATTGCTCGAGCGCGTTGACCAGATTCTCCTTTTCCAGCAGGCGAAGCTCGGATTCGGTCAAGAGTCGGCTTGGCGTGGGCGGCGTGCTCGAAGTTGGTGCGGACGGCAATGCGGCATCGAGGCGTAGGGGTGGCTTGACCGAAAGAATCACCGCACGTTCGATGATGTGTTGAAGCTCACGTACGTTGCCCGGCCAGGCGTAAGCTTCGAGCAGGCGTCGGTGCGCGCTCGTCAACTCCAGACCCTCCCGGCAGAGCTCGCGACAATGCAGTTCGAGAAAGTGCTGGGCGAGGGGAACGATGTCCTCGGGCCTTTCGCGCAGCGCCGGGACGTAGACCGGAAATACGCTCAGCCGGTAGTAGAGGTCCTTGCGGAAGTTGCCGGCCGCGGTCTCCGCCTCGAGGTTGCGATTGGTGGCGGCCACGACGCGCACATCGACGCGGCGCGTTCGATCGTCCCCCACGCGCTCGAACTGGCTTTCCTGGAGCACGCGCAGAAGCTTCGCCTGGAGCGGCAGCGGAATCTCGCCGACCTCGTCCAGAAAGAGCGTGCCGCGATCCGCCAGCTCGAAGCGCCCGGTGCGATCCTTGTGCGCACCGGTGAACGCTCCCCGGACATGCCCGAAGAACTCGCTCTCGAAGAGCTCTTTGGGTATCGAAGCGCAGTTCACCTTGACCAGCGGTCCCTCGGCACGGGTGCTGCGCGTGTGGATCGCTCGTGCCACGAGCTCCTTGCCGACTCCCGACTCGCCTCGAATCAGCACCGTGGCGGACGTGCTCGCGACGCTCTCGATCAGCTCGCCGAGCGTTCGTAACGCGTCGCTCTTGCCGATGAACTCACCGAGCTTTTGCTCGTTCTTGATCTCCTCCCGCAGATAGTCGCGCTCGCCCTCGATCTTCGCCTTCAGGCGCGTGATCTCCTCGAACGCCTGCTGCCGCACCTCTTCGGAGCGTTTGCGATCGGTGATGTCGCGGATGAAGATCGCGTAGCGGGTGCTGGTCGCCGACTCGAGGAGAGAAATCGACAACTCGATGGGCACCAGATGTCCATCCGAGTGCCGTCCCAGGAGCTCGAGGCGCTTGGCCGGAGTCCGCTGCGCGAGCTCGAACAGGGCGCCCGGATTGGACGCCACCGGTCGGCCGCCTTCGCGAAGGAGCGTTTCCGAGAGCGGGGTCCCCAGCATCTGTTCCTTCTTCTTGCCGAGGATGTGCTCGGTTCTGCTCGTCCATTGAAGAATGATTCCCGCCTCGCCCACCATCACGAAGCCGTCCAGGGCGGAGGCCACGACCTGGGCGAACCTGGTCTCGGACCGGCGCAGCGATGCCTGGATCTTGTGCCGGGCGATCGCATCGGCGATCATCTCACCCATCAGCCGCAGGCGCTGGAGCTGATGCTCGGAAAGCCCGCGCATGGTTCGGATGCGATAGAGGGCGATGCAGCCCGTGACTTCTCCCGCAATCAAAAGCGGAACGGCCGCAAGCAGCCGTGTGCCGTCGCGCGCCAGGGCGCGCCGAGCCGCTGAGGCGCCGGGAGCAATGTCGTCCGGACCAATTATCATCGAGCGGCCCTGCTTGAGCTCGGTGAGTGGCCAGCCGAACTCCTCGATCCGGAGCACTCTTTCGCCCTCCGGCGAACTCGGGATGCCTTCCGCACACCAGTCGTAGGCGAGACTGAAAGAGTCCTGGTCCGCGCTGAGCTGGAAGATCGCGGCTCGATCGAACTCGAGCGTCTGAGCAACGGCTCCGAGCGCTTGCCGGACCGTGGAGTCGAAGCCATCGGGCGTATCGTTGAGGAGCCGGGCCGAAATACCGGAGAGCACCTCCTCGAAGCGCAGCCGTTCGGCGGCGGCTCGCTCGGAGCGCCGGCGTGCAAGAGCACTGGCGAACAGATCGCCGATCACCGCGAGCGCCTCGAGCAAGGATCGTCCCGGCCACGTGTTGCTCTCGAAGCACACGGCGCCCACCGTCGTTCCGTCGAGCAGGAACGGAAACGCGACCACGCACTTCAAGCGGTCGAGGCCCAGATCCTCCCATTCGCGCAGCACGTCGGCCGGAAGCTCCGCGACCGACAACCGGATTGGGCCTTTCTGGGAAAACCGACTTCGGAGATCGGGGTAGCGCGTGAGCTCGAGCGGCACGCCGATTCCGATCACCTGTTCGACGCCTTCGGCGAGGTACCGCTGCGTGACCGCGAAGGTCAGCCCGTCGTCCAGAAGCTCGTAAACGATCGCGCGCCGGAACCTGCACAACTCCGAAATCTTGTGCAGCCCCTCGTCGAGCGCTTCGCCGAGGTCGGGCGCCGGAACGTCGATCAGGCGCCTCGACACTTCGCTGACGAGCTCCGTCAGCTGGAGCCGCTGGCGCAGCTCCTCGTCGGCGCGCTTGCGATCGAGCGCGGCGGCGAAGATCTGGGCGACGATCCGGAGTTCTTCCACGCTTTCCAGGTCCCAGGCTCGACTTCCGAAAAAACCTACCGATCCCATTACGTCACCGCCCACGATCAGCGGGAACACTGCCATCGACCGGATACCCAGTCGCTCGGCCGCTTTGCGCTCGCGGCTGGCTTCGTCCGGAAGATCGAGGGCGCCACTATGGATCATCTCCTCTCCGGCGAGCTGGCGCCGCGCGAGAAACGGCAACCTGTCGATCGAGATCACTTGGCCGATCTCGAAAGCGGCGTCGATCGCCGCGGGCGCGTAACGATGGGTCAGCGTGTACGAACGTTTGTCCTCCGAAAAGATGATGACCACGCCGCGGTCGAAACCGAGCGCATCAACGACCGAGCGCAGCGCGCCGTTAATCCCCTGTTCGACTTCCGCCGAACGCAGCGCCACGAATCGACTCGACACATCGCCCACGAGCTGGGCCACGCGCGCGCGTGCGCTGAGCTCGCTCCCCGTCGTCGAGTTCGATTCGGACACGGCTCCCAACGATAAGCGGGCTGGAAAAGGCATGTAAAGCGGTCGAGCTTTTCCTGTGCTTCGTTCCGGCAGATCGCGACGATTGCCGACGATTGCCGACGCGGTGGCGACCAGGAGCTGTGCGGCATTGCATGGCCCTCGGTGCGACGAGGATGGCCGGGTTGTGCGCGGAGCTCGAGCCGATGCCGGACAACACGTCCGACCTCGTGTTGATGCTGCGGGCGGAGTTCGAGGACGTACAGAAGGCAACCCATGCCGAGCGCCAGTGCAAGACGCCGACGGCGCGCTCAAGGGCCCGCTGATCGGCGCTTCTCCGGCGTCACGCTACGACGATCCAGAGATCGTCGATGGAAATCGGCGGAAAGGCTTCAAGGATGAGGTCCCGGTTCAGACGGAGCTCGGCAGCGGCGCCTTCGATCGCCTTGCATGCTGCCGCCGCGTCAGTCGTGGTGACGAACAAATCGAAGACGCCGGCGCCTCCTCCGGTCTCGACGGCGGTCGCGCCAGGAACGGATCGAAGCATCTTCTCTGCGAGCTGTCGGGGCTTCGGGAGATCGATCAGGCGGGGCAAACCGCTTCCCGGGTACGCGAGCGTGACGTGAATCGAAGCAGGGCCTTCGCTGACGCAAGTCGGAATGCGCCCGAACGCCGCGACGAGGCGCCGCTCGAAAACGTCGCGCTTGTAGCAGCGAGCGCCGGGATTGACGCCGTCGAGAAGCATGAGGTCGAAATACCGAGGGTCGCCGTAGGCGTCCCAGGTACGGAGTCCAAAGTACGCTTCCAGGAAGTCGACTGCCGTGCCTCCGCTCGAGCTCGATCCTCGGACCCGCGCGGCCAAGGCATCGCTGTCGAGATCGCGAAACCCGCGCGTTGCCACGACCGGCCACTCGCCGGACACGATCTCAGAGTCGAGGATGCAAACACATGCGACCGGTGTCGCCCAATCCACCGCGCCTTCTAGCGCTTCGCGCGACGGCGCACGCGCGTCGAGCAGAACGACAATCGGTGACCCCCCAGCGTCGAACGCGCACACGCCGATCGCGCCGAAGCTTCCGTCGCAGAGAGGCAGTGCGACGACTGCACCGGCGTCGTAGGACACGGGAGTTGGCCTGAGCCACGCGCGCATGTGTGAACGCGCCGCATCGACGTCGCTCGCCCTCCAAAGCGGGCGATTTTGCGCGATGGCCTCGAGCGACGAAAGCACGCCGAGCATCGCTTCGCAGTCGTCGGCGTGGACGGAGACCGCATCAGCCTCGTAATCGATTTCTATGCCGCGTGCCGCTCCCGCCACTGCTCGTTCGAGGCGCTCCGCCGCTTCGGAATTCGTGTCGACCCCTATCACAGCGGCCAGGTCGTGCGCGAACCAGAAGGTCTCGATGGATGCGTCTGGAAAGTGGATCATGAGGGGCCCGATCTGGAAGTCGCCCTTCGGAGCAGTCACGCGTTCGAGACTACCGCGGGTGGGGCCGTCCAAGGCGATGAGCGCGCATGAGCGCGCATGAGCGCGCGGCGATTGCGGAGTTCGGAAGTGGCGCGCGCGTCGCGTCGACGTCCTGGATTTTGCTTGAATCCGCAACCGCGTTTCGCGCAAAGTAGCTGGCACGCGCGGTGCAGCGGGCGCGCGTGCCGATTGGCCTTGGACGCGAGGCTTGCCGAATGGGCTCGAACGGATTCCGAGCGAATGACCAGTCGCGAGCCTTCGGCTCGGAGTGGCGTATTTCGTTCCTGCTGTTCACGAGCCTCGCTTGGGGCTGCTCGGCGTTTCAGGATCTCAAGCTGGCGCCGGACGCCCGCGTGCTCGACTCTTGCGGCAATCATGCGGGAGCTCCGCCGCGCCCGAGCCTCGAGGGACCTCCGGGGGAGCAAACGTTCTTCGTTGCGTTGACCGAGCTGGACTTCGGAGACGAAGGCGCAGAAGGAAACCCGAGCTGGCCGCGGACCGGCTTCGATCTCGACGGCTACTGCACGGGGCAGGAGAACGGGCCGAGCTGTGTGACGCCGGGATGGGCCAAGGCCGATCATACGGACTGGCTGGACGGGCGCGACAAGGATGGGCTCGATGGTCGCGACAACGCGTTCGGTGCCCTGGCGTGGGAGGGCAGAACGTTCAGCACGTTGTCGGTCAGCGCCACGTCGAATGTAGAGATGAAAAATGGCAAGAGCAGTCTCGGGATCAGGGTCTCGGGATACAATGGTGCCGGCAACGACGACCGCGTTCGGGTCGAGGTTTTGGGGATCCGCTTGAGCGGCGAAGGACCTCCGAAAGAGGATGGAACGGACGTCTGGGATCCGATGTTTTATTACGTGGATACCGACGCAGGCTACCCGGCTCCAAAGTACTTCGACGACGATGCGTACGTGAGCGATCGAAAGCTCGTCGCCAATTTCCGCGAGATGCAAGGTGGAGGCATGATTCTGCTCCGGCGGGTGCTCCTGACTGGCAGCATCGTCGAAGCGGACGATGGAGGGTGGTCGCTCAGCGAGGGTACTTTCGGCGGTCGCGGAAACATCGACGACCTCCTGGCACTGGCCGAGTACTTTCCGGACCCGAAAGTGTGCAGCGGCACGCGCGAGTACGCCGTCTACAAGCCGTTCGTTTGCAGGTACGCCGACATCCGCTATTCGGTTCCGGACGACCCCTCGGTGCCGGATGACCCGACGCTGCCGTGCGACGGCGTTTCGATAGGCTGGAGCTTCAAGGTGGCGCCGGCGCAGATCAGCGATCAGGTGAACAACGAGCGCGCCAGAAACTACTGCGAAGAGGCCAGTTTCCCGCCGATTCGCGACAGTTGTTCGAGCCTGCCGGATCCTCAGAACGCGGCGCGGTAGCTCAGAACCGCGCTCGAAGGGGTGGCCGAGATCGAGGCGCGGGCACTGGAGCCGTTCTCGCCGTCGCTGCGGCTGAGCGTGTAGATGCCGAATCCGACGCCGGCGACACCGACCGCCAAGCTGACGAGCGCCGCGGTTTGGAGTTTTTCGCCCTCGTCGGCAGTGTCGAGGGCAGCGTCGTATTCCGACCGGGGGCACTCCTTGTTGGGGCACTTCTCCTCGACGGTGTGTGCTCGGTCGAGCACCATGAGTCCGAGGACGCCGCTCGTGGCGAGTGCGGCGACGCCCACGCCGCCGGCCGTCCATCCGAGCCACCGCGGCGGCCCGGACGACTCCGGCTGATTCACGCCTTTGACCGAAAAGCGCGTCCAGTCCGTCGGCGCGGGCGCTTTCTGCGAGGGCTGAGCGGTAGCCGGCGTCGCCGCGGCCGCCGGCGGCGCCGGCCGTTCCGCGTTTTGCTCCGCCGAAGGTTGCGCGACAAATTCGTATGTCTGTCCCTCCTCGGCGGAGAGCTCGACGGTGCGATCCGCTCGGTTCGGCGCCTTCACGACCAGCTGATGGAGACCCGGATCGATGGGAAGTGGCGCCGGCGACGAAGAGAGATCGAGCACCGCGCCGTCGAGCGACACGCTGGTGCCGGGCGGTGCGTCCGGCGAAGCTCGCAGCGCGAGCCGCGGTATTCGGGGCGAAAGCGCGGCAAGCCTGCGCTCGGCGATGCTTTTCCGTGGATCGTCGGGCGTCAGTCGTTCCACGAGCTCCCGCGCGTGCAGCCACGCGCTCGCGACCTTCCCGAGCTTCTCTTCGCAGAGGATCAGGTTCAAGAGCGTGCCGTTGGAGGGATCGAGATGCTGGCTCTCCGCAAACTTGGGGCACGCCTCGCCGTAGGCGCCGCGGCGCATCGCGTCGCGCCCCTGCTCGAAAAGCAGCTGCGCCGTGGCTTCGGCGGGCGGAGGCTCCGCGCTCGCCGAAGCGGCGCGGAGCAGCGCGGCAAAGCCGAGCAAGCGAATCGCACTTCTCGCAATCATTTGCGTTGGTCGAGGAGCACTTCGGGCACGTCGTCAGCGGTCGACACCTTCGCGGATTTCCGCGGGCGCGGGATCGACGCTCCGGCAGGCGGCGCTGGCCGTGCCGTTCGCGCGATCGGCGGGAGCGCGGAAGGAGCTGGCAATGCGGTCGTCGGCGGCGCAAGCAGCTCGTCCGCCGGCTTGGCTGGCGGCGCGAGCGCCGCCGGAGCTGCGGCGCGAGCGGGGCTTTCGACCAGCGGCTGATCGGCGTGCGGGCGCTGTTGCGAGCGAACGGCGCTGATCACGCCGGCGAGCGCGATCGTCCCCGCTCCCAACAGGACCGGCCAGCGCAGCCAGCGGTTTGCCTGCTCGCTCCGGTCCGAAAGCGTGCTGGCCAGGGTGTCGTCCGGCAGGCCAGCGACCGTCGCCGCCGCGTGCCGGCGCGCCGCGGCCTGCGCCAGCGCTTCGCGCATTGCTTCTGCGCTCGGCCAGCGTTCCTCAGGCGCGAAAGCCAGTGCGCGATCGATGACCGGGCCCACGTCGCTGGCCAGCTCCGGGCAGAATCTCGAGACCGTTGGGGCGCGCTGTGTCGCCGCGAAGATCAGCGCTTCATTCGCGGTCACCGCGCCCTCGTGCACACGCCGTCCGGCCAGGCAGAAAAACAGCGTGGCGCCGAGGGCCCAGATGTCGGTGCGCCCATCCACTTGCGCTTGCCTGCCGCGCGCCTGCTCGGGAGCCATGAACGCCGGCGTGCCGAGCGTCGTGCCGCTCTGAGTGATGCTCGCGTCTTGCGAAGCTTCGTCGCGCACCGCCGCAACGCCGAAGTCCAGCACCTTCACGCCGTGGTCCGAGGTCAGAAAGATGTTTTCGGGTTTGATGTCGCGGTGGAAGATGCCTTTCGAGTGAGCAGCGGCGAGCACCTCCAGCATCCGTTCGGCGAGTGACAGCACTTCCGCCAGCTCGAGCCGGCCGCCGGCCTCCTCGCAGCGCTTGCGCAAGGTGCGCCCCTGCAAGAGCTCCATTACCAGGAGCAACCGGCCTTCTGGCGTCTGCTGTGACTCGAAAACGTGGACCGTGTCCGGGTGCCCGACCCGGTTCGCGACCAGTCCTTCTCGCAGGAATCGTTCGCGCGCCCGTGACTGTCGCGCGAAGATGGTATTGAGCACCTTGATCGCGACCGCCGCGCCTGCCTGATCCTTGGCCTCGTAAACGGCGGACATCCCGCCGCGGCCGATCAGGCGGACGATCCGCCACTTTTCGCACAGGACCTCGCCAACCGACAACGCGTCGTCGTTCTCGTCGTGCCGGGCCCCGTTCATGCCGCAACGCGGACCGTAGCACAGTCTCCCGACCGCAATCGGGCGCGTGCGATTTGGAGGACAGTCGAGCTATGCTCACGGTGCTCGCGATATCGAGAGGGTCCGATGACTCAACCGCCGACGCTGACCAGCGACGATGCTTTGCATTCCCAACACTTGGAGAAAGCCGTACCGGAGTCGCTTGCGCTGGCCATCGTCTGGAGCCCGGGGGAATCAGGGCGAGTCGGCGAGGTGTGCATCGTGCCTCCTACGGGCGAGAACACCGCTTTCTTCCTGGGGCGCGGCCCAGCGGCGAGCTCGGATCCCGGTCCGCGCCTGGACTTTGCGCGCAACCGCGCGGGGATCGTGGAACCGCGTCCGCCGCTAGCGTCACCGAAAATCTCGCGGATTCAATTGCGGATCGAGAGTGACGGCGTCGAATCGCTGAGCGTCGAGAGTCTCGGCCGCTGCCCGCTGGTCCACAACGGCCGCGCCGTCGAATCGGCGGTCGTGGTGCCCGGTGACACGCTTGCATTGGGGCGCGAGCTCCTCCTGCTCTGCCTGCGCCGTGGAGCCTGGGTGCACTCCATGGACGGCGAGTCGTTGCACGCCCCGTTCGGCGGCGCGGACCGTCACGGCCTGGTCGGAGAGTCTCCGGCCGCCTGGGACCTGCGACGGCGTATTGCCTTCATCGCACCGCGCTCGGACCACGTGCTGATCGTTGGAGAAAGCGGAACCGGCAAGGAGCTCGTGGCTCAAGCCATCCACGCCGGCTCGTCCCGAAAGCAGGCTGCCTTCGTCGCGCGCAACGCCGCGACGTTTCCCGACGGCCTGGTCGACGCGGAACTGTTTGGACACGCGCGGAACTACCCCAACGCGGGCATGCCCGAACGTCAGGGCCTGGTGGGCGAAGCCGCCGGCGCCACGCTGTTCCTGGACGAGATCGCCGAGCTGTCGCAGGCGATGCAGACTCACCTTTTGCGCGTTCTCGACGGCGGGGAATACCAGCAGCTCGGTGACAGCAAGCTGCGCGTCTCCGACTTCCGCTTGATCGCGGCGACCAACAGCCCGGGCCGCTTGCGCGAGGATTTCGCCGCGCGTTTGAAGCTTTCGCTCGAGACTCCGACGCTCAACGAGCGTCCGGAAGACGTGCCGCTGCTCGCCGTGCACTTGCTGCGCAGGATCGCCGCGTCCAATCCCGACGTGGGGAAGCGTTTGTTTCCCGGCGGCAATCTCGAGGCCGAACCGAGCATCGCGATCGGATTCATCGACTCCCTGGTACGCAGGCAATACCGCACGAACGTGCGCGAGCTCGAGGCGCTGCTGTGGGAAGCGCTGCGCGAGGGCCCGGAGCGCACGCTCGACGTGCCCCAGCCCGCGCGCTCGCAGGAGTCGGCGCGACCGAGCCGGCCCGCGCGCTCGAAACCTCCTTCTGCCGGCGGTCTCGAGGAGGCGCTGATCGAGAACGACTGGAATCTCGAGCAGACTTGGCGAGCGCTCGGTTTGAGCAGCCGCCATGCGCTGGCGCGGCTGATGGCCAAGCACGGGCTCCGGCGCCCGAAGAGTCAGGAATGATGCTCGCGGTTCGCGGTGGGACCTAGTTCGCCCGCGCTGCCATGCTGCGGAAGCGTTCGGCCGAGCGCCGCAGATGCTGCTCCGGCGGATCGGTGATGCCGTAGGTGTGGAGCACCAGCGGGCCTCGATAGCCTGCTCTCCACAGCGGCAGGAAGTAGTTGTTTTCGACATCGAAGTCGCCCGCGTCGAGCGGCTTGATGGTTTGCTCCCAATCGGAACGTTGAGTGTCGATGTCGGTGTCCGTGCCGTTGATCGTCGCGATCTCGACCGCGCCTACGACGTGGTCGATCACCTCGCGCAGGCGATCGCGGTTGCCCGCCTTGAACTCGTGGCAAAGATGCAGCGAGATCCCGACGTTCGTGCGCTCTGCGGCGCGCTGGATGCGCAGCGCGTCTTCCGCGTCGGCCATGACGTCGCCCTGGTGCGGATAGAGCACGACGCGCACGCCGCTGTCCCGGGCGATGTCGGCGACTTCGCGCACGACGCTGACCAGTATCGAGTCGTCGACCTGTCCGCGCAACAAGAGCCAGAGCGCGATGTTTCGGCCGGCAAGCGCTGCTACCGCCGCTCGGGTCCGCGAAATGTCGTGTGCTCGTGAAGCATCGATGGCGAACAGCACGGCCAGCACCGGCAGCGCCCGCGTGGCGACGCGTTCGTCCGCCAGGAAATTCTCCAGGTCAATGGTTCCCTGCGGCTCCCACCAGAAAGAGAGATGTCGATAGCCATTGCCGGCGAGCAAGTCGATTTGCTCGGCCACCGGCCGATTCTCGAACGTGAAGTTGTACGCGCCGAAGGCCGCGAGCGGGTCGTCGCTCGCGTGATCGATCGCGGTGTCCGGTGCGCCGCTGTCGGACGCGTCGCCCGCGTGATCGAGCGCGATCTCCGGCGCGCTGCTGTCGGACGCGTCGCCCGCGTGATCGAGCGCGATCTCCGGCGCACCGCTGTCGGACGTCGGGCGTGCGGACGACTCGGCGCTCGAGCAAGCGGCGAGAACGATGCACAACCCGACCCCTCGTAAGATGCCCACGCGCGGTCAGTATTGCTCGCTTCCACGCGCGATGCGAGACAGCGGGCATTTCCCGTGCCGAATTCGTTCTTCTCTCTACTCGAGAGCGAGGGCGGCGACCGCGTCGTGGTCGTACCGAGTCGCGTTCCCCATCACGGCCACGCCGATGCCTCGGGTCGGGTAGATCCGCATGACGTTCCAGAATCCCGCGCCGCCGCCCAGATGCTCGACGAAGGGCGGATCGGTACCGCGGGCATTCGCGGGTCGGAACCAGCCGAGTCCCAGGTCGAAGCGCTTTCCGGCCTTGGTGATCTCCCGCATGGCGGTCGTCGCCGAAGGTTTGAGCAGGCGAACGCCGTCGAGCTCGCCGTCTCGCAGATGCATCTGCAGAAATCGCGCGGTGTCCTCCAGTGGACCGACGAGCCCTCCATACGGAGCGCCGTCGAGCAGGAACGGCTGGAGCGAAACCCAGCGCCCCGCAGGCGCGCCGATGACCCAGCGCGGGAGCAACAGTCGCAGCGGGTCCCAGCGTCGATGGTAGCCCGTCGCGTGCGGTCCCTCGGAGAACCCGAACCCGGTGCGGCGCATACCGAGCGGCTCGAGCACCTGGTTCCCGATCAGCTCGGCGAACCGGCTCGCGGCCACGCGCTGCATCGCGGCGCCGAGGACGAGTGTCCCGACGTTCGTGTAGCTCGATCGCGTTCCCGGCGGGAACCGAAGCCTCCTGTGCTTGCGCAGCAGCCGATCGACCATGTCGTTCAGGTCGGGGGGAGGTTCGTCAGGCCGATGGATCCAATAGAGCGGGATCGGGTTCGCGATTCCCGCGCTGTGGGACATCAGGTGGCGCGGCGTGATGCGGGCGCCGTCCTGCGCCGGTGTGAGGTGCGCGACCGCGGGGACGTGCTTCAGCACTGGTTCGTCGAGGTCGAACAGGCCGGCTTCGGCCAGGCGTATCGCCGCCGTGACGGTGACGACCTTAGTCATCGAAAACCACGGGCAGGACATGTCGGTCGATGCGGGCGCGCCGCTCCCGAGATCCGCCGCACCAGCGGCTGCACGGGCGCGAACGCCGTCCGCATCCACGATCACGATGGCCACGCCCGGAACACTGATTCCGGCGACGGTGCGGAGGCGATCCGCGAGCTTATCGTCATCCATCGACACGCCTCAGTCAGGTCAGGTCGCATCGAAGCAGATCTCGACACGGTTCACCACGAGCGCGTTCGACTGCGGACCGGCGCGCAGACGCAACAAGACGTTCGCGTTTCCGGGCGAGAACACCGGGGTCGCATCGGCCGTGTACCATTCGTAGGGTGCGGTGTTCGAAACGAGCCCGGCCGGCGCTGCACCGGTACCCGCGAGCGTTTGCCAGCTGAAGCTCCCGCTCGTGGTCGTGTTGTAGCTCCGACCGTAGACCGCGATCGTGACGCTGCGGAAGCTCGAAAGGCCGGCGGTGCTGAGCTCGACGTCGATGAACACCGCGGCCGAGAGGTCGAGCCCACCTTGGCCGAGAAAGGGATCCACGAACACAGGCGTGTAACCGACGGACGCCGATGCGGCGCTCACGTGCCAAGGCGAAGTGTCGGGCAGCGTGTTCGCTTCGTAGACCACGTACGCCGTTGACCCCGAGCCTGCCCAGCGAAATCGCGCAGCGTGCGTTCCGGTGGTCCCGGATACGCACGGCCCCTTTCCCGCTTCGAGCGTGCCTCCGCTACCGCCGGTGGCTGCGCCACCGCTCCCACCCGTTGCGACGCCGCCGCTGCCTCCCGTCGCTGCGCCGCCGCTCCCGCCGCTACCTCCGATCGCGCCGTCTTCGCCCGCGTCCTCGCCGGTCGCCCCTGCGGTTCCCCCCCGGGAAGCGTCGTTCGCGCTCGTGCCCCCGACGCCAGCGAGCGCGCCGGAGCCTGCGCCGCCATCTGTGCCCGAGCCGCCGCCGAAGCCACCGGTTCCGCCGAGGCCACCGGTTCCGGCGAGGCCACCGGTTCCGCCGCCCTCCACACTGCCGTCGCGCGCTCGCAAACCTTCCAACGAGCTCTCGCCGCAAGCAGCAACGACGAGCACCAAGCTCACCACGACACCGCCGGCCGTTCGCATCGATTCACACGTTACAATATTCGGATGAGCGCCGTGATTTTCGACATGGACGGGGTGCTGATCGACTCCGAGCCGCACTGGCACACCGCCGAGATCGAGGTGTTCGGCAGCGTGGGCGTTCCTCTGACCGAAGAGAGATGCCTGGAGACGACCGGGCTGCGCACCGACGCGCTCGTCGATTACTGGTTCGAGCGCTATCCCTGGACCGGACCGGCCAAGAGCGAAATCGCGCGGCGGGTCCAGGAGCGGGTGAGGGATCTCGTAATCGCGAACGGCAACGCGATCGAAGGATCCGTCGAGCTCGTAGCTTCGCTGAGCGCCGCGGGCATTGCGCTTGCCGTGTGCTCGTCCTCGCCGCGGTTTTTGATCGAAGCAACCTGCAGCAAGCTCGCTATCCTCTCGCATTTCGTCGTGCTTCAAAGTGCCGAAGACTGTCCGCGCGGCAAACCCCATCCCGATCCTTACTTGGCCACGGCCGAGCGATTGGGCTTCGTTCCCTCCGCGTGCGTCGTGATCGAGGACTCGATCAACGGGATGAAGTCGGCAAAAGCGGCCGGAATGCGCGTGGTCGGAGTTTCCTCCGATCCCGCCGCGCAGAGCTTCTGCGATCTGGTGATTGCCAGGGTCTCGGAGCTCGGTCCGGCGGCGCTCCACACGTTCCTTTAGCGCGCCGTCACACTCCCGGTCGCGCAACTCTTTTGAATCGAAACTGAAACATTGGCCCCAGCACTCAGCTCGCGGAGTGCTTGCAGAGTGAGGCCATTTCTGCCAAGTTGGAGCGGGAGGTTTCAGTGACGGTCGGGTGGGTCGAGCGGGTGCGCGGCGAGGTCCAGCGTCGCGGCGAGAGCACGTCGGTGGATCGCGCGCTGCGCTGGCAGCTCGCGCTCGTTTTGATCGCCCTCACGGCGTTCGCCGGGTTGGCCTACCAGGTGAGCCGGCGCGTGGGTTTTCGCTGGGACCTGTACGTCTGGTCCGAAAGCCCGTTCATGACGAACATGCTCAAGCTCTCGGCGGGCCTGCCACTATACGGCCCCCCGAGCGACGCGAACTCGTTCATCTACAGCCCGGGTCTCGAGTATCTGACGTACGCGCTGCTACGACCGCTCGGGCTGGAGCTCGACGTGCGTTTCTGTCGGGCCGTGACGGTCGCGATCGGCCTGATCACGTGTTTTTCTGCGGGAGCTCTGGGCAGCCGGCTGCTCTCGCTGCTCGGCTCGGGCGCTCGCGCGCGGCAAGTATTCCTGTTCTTCGCGGCGGCCCTGTGCGCGCTGGTCGTCGGTAAGAACTTCACCGCGGACGTGTGTCACCCGGACAATCTGATCGCGGGCCACGTCGTGTTTTCGCTGCTGCTCTGCCAGCGTGCGGCCGCTTCGCGCTCGCTGCGCTCGGCGGTGATCGCGGTCGGCTTTGCATCCCTCGCGGTGTTGGCGAAACAGACCGGCATCGCGGCGGGGGTCTGCGCGCTGGTCGGCTTGTTGCTGGCGCGCCCGGAGCTGCGAAAGCCCGCCCCACTACTGGGGCTGGTCGCCGTCACGCTCGGGGCCACCGCACTGGCGCTGCTGCCGCTCGTGTGGAGCCATGATGCCAGATTCTGGACGTTCGGGATCATGGCCCAGCATTTCATCGACATTGCCAAGTACGAGCAGCTCGTGCGCCAGGACGTGCTCGGCGTACCGCACCGTGCGATCCTGTGGACGCTCGCTCCGTTCGCGGCGACTGCTCTGCTCCTGCACCCCGACGCGGGGCCGCGTCGCTTCGCCCTCGTGTGGCTTCCGTTCGGCGTCGGGCTGATCCCCGCGCTGGCGGCCTATTTGAAGCACATGGGGGCGTGGAACAACCTGATGCTGATCGATGTCTGGGCGGCCCTGGGAGTCCTACCGGTGGTGTGGAACCGCGCCGATGCCGCGCTCGAAACCGAGCCGCGGCGTGCGGCAGCGCCGCTTGCCGCCTTGCTGCTGCTGATAGCGACGCTGCTTCCGACCCGAGTGCCTCCGACCGCCGGGCACTGGGCGTTCGGGCGCGAGCTCGAGCGCCAGATCGGCGCGGCTTGCGCGCGCGGGGAGCGCGTTCTGCTCGGTCACGGTACGATGGCGCTGATCCGGGCCGGTTGTCCGGGGATTCCGCTGGATCGCGTGAATTCGCTGCTCGAGCTCGCCAACTACGACGTCGCGCCGCCGCCGCCCGCGCTCGAGCGCATTCGCACCCACTTTTACGACCGCATCTTTTTCAACGTGCCCGAGTGGTCCGGCGGCGTCGGCACCGCGATTCGAGCGCACTACCGGCGGGAAAGCTCGATTGCCGCGGCGGCCGACCAACCTGGCTCGAAAGGCCGCGAGCGGCTGGACTGGCACTTTGGTTATCAGTTCGGACAGCTCGACGGCGCGGTCGAGATCCTGGTCCCGCAAAACTGACTCGCCGCCAGCGCCTGAGGGCTCGATCTCGCGCAGAGGTTGGGAATTTAGACGCAACCGAGGCTCGCGTTCGAGTCATCGGGGAATCTTCGGCAATTGCCGCTGCCTGGTGCGTGCACAAGATCGGGCGGCTCAAGTGGGTAAGCGTGCGTGAGCACGATTGCTGGAGGAGATGACGATGCTGAACCGTTGGTTGTTCGTAGGGGTGATCGCCGGAAGCGTCGGCTGCGGCGGAACCCATTCCGAAGGGAAGATGCAGCCTGCTTCACTGCCGGCTCAGCCATCGGGGTCGGCCGGGGCAGAGACAATCATCGAGCCCGAGGCCGACGACGCGCTCCGCCGGATGAGCGCCTATCTCGGCGGGCTGAAGAGCTTTCGCGTGGACGCCATGACCACCAACGAG